>OLNJ01001613.1_pt1 | contig 11166 bp, 7 predicted proteins | sample 1672191 | NCBI WGS metagenome assembly OLNJ01 (sample SAMEA3136657, study PRJEB25190) | human gut metagenome | biome: human gut; feature: human-associated habitat; material: faeces | place: Austria | collected 2013 | reverse complement strand
AACATTTTATAAATTCCATGTCATAAACAAAAATAGTTTTGATTGACTATTAAAGTATGATATAATGACAGTATAACGAACAAAGATTCGTATACAGAAACTACAGACAAGAGAGGTGATTCTGAATGGTCAGTTTCAATAATATTATAGGGCATAAGGATATTGTAAAACATTTACAGAATGCAATTAAGACAGAAAAGATATCCCATTCATACATTTTTACGGGCAGACCGGGATCCGGCAAAAAGCTTATTGCAACGACGTACGCAATGACGCTGCAGTGTGAAGCAGGCGGAACCGAGCCATGTCAGAAGTGTGATTCCTGTAAGAAGGCACTGGGCAAGAATCATCCGGATATTATAATGGTCAACCATGAGAAACCGGGCACCATTTCCATTGACGAGATCCGTGAGCAGGTGATTCACGATGTTGCAGTGAAGCCGTATTGCAGTCCGCACAAGATTTATATTATCCCTGATGCGGAAATGATGACAGTACAGGCTCAGAATGCTCTGTTAAAAACAATCGAAGAACCGCCGGAATATGCAGTGATCATACTGCTGACTAGCAATATAGATGCACTTCTGCCTACGATTCAGTCAAGATGTGTACGTCTTGATCTGAAAGTAGTCGATGACAGCCTTGTTAAGAAATACCTGATGGAGAGACTGCATGTGCCGGATTATCAGGCAGAGATTGATGCATCTTTTGCACAGGGAAGTATCGGCAGAGCCAAAGATGCGGCTACGTCAGAGGAGTTTTCTGCCATGACAGAAAATGCCTTAAAGATACTGAAATATGTTAATACAATGGAAGTATATGAGCTTGCGGACGAGATCAAGTCTCTTTCGGGCGAAAAGCAGAATATAGGAGATTATCTGGATATTTTCCAGTTCTGGTTCAGAGATGTTCTGATGTTTAAGGCTACTCAGGAAGTTGACAACCTTGTATTTAAACAGGAAATTAATTATATAAAGGAACAGGCGAGCCAGCGCTCCTATGAAAATCTGGAAAAGATTCTGGAGGCACTCGAAAAGACAAAAGTCCGTCTTCGTGCAAATGTTAACTTCGAGCTTGCACTTGAATTACTGTTCCTGACGATCAGGGAGAGATAGAATGACAAAAATTGTTGGTATCAGATTTAGAAACGTGGGCAAGATTTATTATTTTGACCCGAAAAACTATAAAATGCAGATTGGCGATCATGTAATCGTTGAGACCGCGCGTGGAATCGAATTCGGACGAGTTGTTCTCGGACCGAAGGAAGTAGGAGAAAAGGAAGTAGTACATCCGCTGAAAGAAGTCCTCAGAGTTGCGACAGAAGCAGACGAAGAAAGAGAAAAACAGAATCGTCTGAAAGAAAAAGACGCGTTTAAAATCTGCCAGAAGAAGATCCGTGAACATGATCTGGAAATGAAACTGATCGATGCGGAGTATACTTTTGACAATAATAAAGTACTGTTTTATTTTACCGCCGACGGAAGAATCGATTTCCGCCAGCTGGTAAAGGATCTTGCATCTATTTTCAAGACCCGAATCGAACTTCGTCAGATCGGTGTACGTGATGAGACAAAAATTCTCGGTGGAATAGGTATCTGCGGAAGATGTCTCTGCTGTCATACGTACCTGTCAGAGTTTGCACCGGTATCGATCAAGATGGCGAAAGAGCAGAATCTTTCCCTGAATCAGACAAAGATTTCCGGTGTCTGTGGCAGACTGATGTGCTGCCTGAAGAACGAGCAGGAAACATACGAGGAACTCAATAAGAATCTTCCGGGAACAGGCGATACAGTCACACTTCCGGACGGACTGCAGGGAACCGTACACAGTGTCAACGTTCTCCGTCAGCGGGTAAAAGTTATCGTTGAGGTGAACGACGAAAAGGAAATTCAGGAATTTTCGGTAAATGAACTGAAATTCCGCCCACGGAAGAAAAAAGCAAAGGCTTTCGAAAGAGAAGGTAAAGAAACAAAAGAATCAGAACAAAAAGAAGGAGATTCCAAATCCCATGGAAAAAAATCCGCAGAGTGATCTTGTACAGCCGAATGAACGGATAGACGATCTTCAGAATGGTTTTTATGTGATTCAGAATCCTGAGAAATTCTGTTTTGGCATGGATGCGGTTCTTTTATCTGGTTTTGCAAACATAAGAAAAAATGAGACTGTACTTGATATGGGTACCGGTACAGGAATTATTCCGATTCTCCTGAAATCAAAAGGCAAAGGCGGTCATCTGACCGGGCTTGAGATTCAGGAGGAATGTGCGGATATGGCCAGACGCAGTGTGAGATACAACAGTCTGGAATCCGACATTGATATTATATGCGGAGATATTAAAGAGGCTGCTGCGACTTTTGGAGCAGCTTCTTTTGATGTAGTGACCAGCAATCCGCCGTATATGATCGGACAGCATGGAATCCAGAATCCCTATATGGCGAAAGCAATCGCACGTCATGAAATCCTGTGTACGCTGGAAGATGTGGTAAGTCAGGCTGCGAATGTATTAAAAGATCGTGGAAGGTTTTTTATGGTACATCGTCCATTCCGTCTTGCCGAGATTTTTCAGGTGCTGATGAAATACAAACTGGAACCAAAAAGGATGCAGCTTGTTTATCCGTATGTCGACAAAGAACCTAATATGGTCCTGATCGAGGCGCGAAAAGGCTGTAATTCCAGAATTTCCGTAGAACCGCCATTGATCGTTTATGAGAAACCGGGTACATACACAAAAGAAATTCTTGAAATATATGAAATGATATAAAATTTACAGAAAGACATAAAAGAAAGGAGTTGCTTCGGATGAGCGGCAGACTTTATCTATGTGCGACACCTATCGGAAATCTTGAGGACATTACGCTTCGAGTACTCCGCACATTACAGGAAGTAGACCTGATCGCAGCAGAAGATACCAGAAACAGTATCAAGCTTCTGAACCACTTCGAAATAAAAACACCCATGACCAGTTATCATGAGTACAATAAAATAGAAAAAGCATACACACTGATAGAAAAAATGCAGAATGGGATGAATATTGCACTTATCACAGATGCGGGCACTCCGGGAATTTCTGATCCGGGAGAAGAACTGGCAGCAATGTGTTATGATGCGGGAATCGAAGTGACATCCCTGCCGGGACCGGCAGCCTGTATTACGGCACTTACTTTATCAGGACTTCCAACCCGCCGGTTTGCATTTGAGGCATTTCTCCCGATGGAAAAAAAGGAGCGCCGGGAAATTCTGAATGAACTGGTAAATGAAACAAGGACGATCATTATTTATGAAGCTCCGCACAAACTGGTGCGTACGCTGAAAGATTTGTACGAAACACTGGGCAATCGTCGGATGACACTTTGCCGGGAGCTGACGAAGAAGCATGAAACTGCTTTTCGTACAACAATAGCAGACCTCATTGCACATTATGAAAATGAGAAGCCACTTGGTGAATGCGTTCTTGTAATTGAGGGTAAAAGCCGCCAGGAGCTCAAAGAAGAGGCAGTTGCTTCCTGGGAAGAAATATCAATAGAAGAACATATGGAGATTTATGAAAAACAGGGTATTTCCCGTAAAGATGCGATGAAACAGGTCGCAAAAGACCGTGGCGTCAGCAAGAGGGAAATTTACCAGTATCTGTTAAAATAACGACAGCAGCAGAAAAAGCTGCATAGCGGAGGAAAAGCATATGGAAAATAATCTACTGAAAGTCAGGATGTTTGGTGGTTTTTCACTGGAATTCAATGGCAAAGAAGTAGTTTTGGACCGAAATGCAGTTTCCAAAATTATGCAGCTTTTGCAGTTGATACTATTGCATTCACAAGACGGCGGTATCTCTAAAGCCGCTCTGATCGAAGCTCTTTATGGAAGAGCGGAAGTTGAAAATAAAAACGGAAGCCTGAATAACACGATTTTCCGTCTTCGTAAACAGTTACAAAAAGCAGGTCTTCCGGAGAGTAACTATATTCAGATCAATGCAGGAATGTGCAGTTGGGATGAAAATGTTCCTGTTTCTGTAGATGTATGTCAGTTTCGGAAATTGATTCAGAATGGCAAAAAAGAAAAAAGAGAAGAGACGCGAATCAAAATCTGGAAGAAGGCATGGGAACTCTATAAAGGGGAACTTCTTCCGGATATGATTGGGGAGAATTGGGCAGCCGCAGAAAACGCAAGCTGCCGGAAACTCTATTTTTACTGCGTGGAAGAATTGTGTACGCGACTGCAAGATAAGGAACGTTACGAAGATATACATAAGATTTCACATCGGGCAGCAGAGATATATCCTTTTGATAACTGGCAGGTATGGGAAATCGACAGTCTGATCAGTATGTCAAGGTATAAAGAAGGTCTGGAAGTATATCGAAACACCGAAAAGCGTCTTATGGATGAACTGGGAATCGCACCGTCACCGCAACTTGTAGAACATTTTCGATTTATGGGAGAGCGTGCTTCGCAGGCGGCGGGTGCAATTGAGGATATCAAGTACCGCCTTATGGAAAAAGAGAATGTGGCAGGAGCATATTACTGTTCTTATCCAAGTTTTGTAGATGTGTATCATGTATTCAGCAGAATGGTAGAACGAACGGGATTGTCGGTATTTATCATGCTCTGTACGTTGAATTACGAGAACAGAGAAGTTACGGAAGAAGAAGAACAGAAAATGTCGGCAGTGCTGTGTGAATCGATTCAGGAGTCCATCAGAAAAGGTGATTTTTATACAAAATATAATTCCAGACAATATCTGGTCATGCTGATTGAAATTGAGCAGGAAAGCTGCCAGAAGGTTTCCAAGAGAATCAATAAGCAGTTTATGAGTAAGATGGGTCAGAAGAGAAGCCTGAAAGTCAATTATTATGTAGCATCCGTAGGTGAAGTCTGTCAAAATACCGAAAAAAAGTATGATATTTTCGAATAGTTTCGAAACACAGCGTTCAGGAAAGAGATGAAGAAAGAGCCTGAATGATATAATAGAAAAAATCAATACAAAGAAATTATCTGTGATTGTATTTTTATATTTTATCAAAATGAAGGAGGGCGCTGTGGTTATGAAGAAAAGGGAACAACTATTAAGGAAAATCCTTACGCTGCTTCTCGTAGTTGTCATGCTTATGGCGGATTCATCTGTGACAGCATTTGCAGAGGTGATCGGAAATGTTGTTGAGAAAGGAAATAAAGTTGAAGTAGAGGAAAACACAGACAGTGATGCTTTTTCAGATGGAAGTGAGAAGGCCGTTTTCAGTACACAAAATACTACGAACCATACTTTTGGAACTGATTATTCTCTGGAGTATCTTCTGAACCAGTTTAATGTGGTTTCTTTTGGTGATGTGGAGATGAATACTCACTGTATGGGAGCTGTTCTGATCAAGGGAGATTATTCGGGCATTGGATCAGGTTTTTCTGATTCTGCGAATGTAAATACACCTTCTTATATAGGGGGCTATGTTTCTTATGACGGATCATGCAACAGCAGAAATAAGCATGACAAGATTCCTCTTTATGTAGGCACATCAAATACAGTATCCGATAATGGAAAGACTCTGAATGGAAAGGTGAATTTTAATCAGGAAGGGCAGATTTATACAACAGACAGCTATGTAGACTGGTCAGCACTGAAATCGGCAGTAACGGCAACTTCAGTACAGCTTACAGATTATAGTGCAGAAACTTATGATATTACAGGTGACTGGCAGACTATTGAGATAAATGCAGGTTCTAATGTGACATTGAATACACATGGAAGAAGAGCGTTTATCAATATAAAAGGAACCAGTACAGTAGCTACAGTTATTAATATTTTGGACAGTGGAACTGTTACTAATTTTCCAAAGATTGAAGGTTTGGTGGCAAAGGAAGACGAAAGTGGTATACCAATCGTATTTAATCTTCCAAATGCAAGTGCAGTAAACATTGATTCAATTTCCACACCGGTATTCGGTCATGTGATTGCACCGAATGCGGAAATAAATATGCCAACCGGTAATTATAACGGATGCTTTATAGGAAATGGAATGTCCATCGGAGGAGAGGGACATCGCTGGCCATATGACGGCGGATCACTTATTCCGACATCTACAGGATTTACTGCAATTAAAACTGTCAACGGTGAAACTCCGACTGCAAATCAGGTATTTAATTTTAATCTGAGTGAGTTTAAAGATAATGAGTGGAAGTCAAAAGAGACAAAGACCAACAATGGAAGTGTAATAAAGTTTAGTGATATTCAGTATTCAACAGATGACGAAATCGGAGACCACTGGTACCTTATTTCAGAAGATCAGACTCCGGTCGAAGGATATGAACTTTCAACAAAACAGTATCTTGTAAAAGTAAATGTTGCAAAAGAGTTACAGGGTTCCGATACAGTATACAGCAAAACGGTTACATACTATGCAGTACCTGAAGATATCGGAAACAGTCTGCCGGATGAAGATAGTCTCACAGCGTTAAGCGGGCAATCCGGATTTATATTTGACAATAAAACAGATACTGCGCAGCCGACAGAAACATCTTATGAAATTCCGGTAACGAAAGTAATCACAGGTTATCCGGAGAATGGAACCGTAAACAGACAGTTTACATTCAGACTTTCCGGAGAAGAATATAAAGACGAAGTTACGGTAAACGGAGCAGAGACAAAGAGATTTAAACAGATCAAATTTAACAAGGCTGGTACCTATACCTACACAGTAGAAGAAAAAGACCTGTCAGAAGATGTAAAGGGATACATCAAAGATAATACAAAACACACGGTTGTCATCAAAGTAGACGAAGTCGATAAAGCACTTGAAGTAACAGAAGTTACAGTAGACGGAAAGGCAATCGACAAAGAGTTGGGTGTCACTTTTACGAATCATTACCAGGCAGCAGATACAGATTTTACCGTAAATGTAAAGAAGAGTATCGAAGGCCTCAGCACAGACAAGGCAAAAGGTCAGAAATTTACCTTTAATCTTTACAAATCAGATGCCGAATGGGAAACCTCAGATGCGGCAGATGACAGCGTAGAAGTAACCATCGGAGATGACGGAACAGGCAGCGGAAGCTTTGCACCGCGTAAATATGCAACGATACAGAGTGACAGTATCGATGGAGGTGCCGGTACATACTACTATGTAGTAAAAGAAGCTGATGTAGGCGAAAGATACGAAAAAAATACTACAGAATACCGCTATAAAGTTGTGGTAACAGATGATGGTTCCGGTGAATTGAAAAAAGAAGTATCTGTCTGGAAAAATGACGATGCCTGTCAGGACGAAACAGCAGAATACATAAACAAATACGTAGAAGAACCTACTTCTGTAAGTATCAGTAAAGTGGATATCAAAGATACAAGTAAAGTACTGGAAGGCGCAGAAATCCAGATTCTGGATGAGAATGGAACTGTTGTAAGAAACTGGATATCAGAAACTGTACCGCAGGAAATCAAAGATCTGAAAGCTGGTGTGAAATATACATTACATGAAAATCTTGCACCGACAGGATATGATCTTGCAGCAGATACCGTATTTGTGATCGGTGAAGACGGTAAGATTGACAAAGAACAGACTACGACGACAATCAATGAGGATGGAATCCTTCTCATTGAAGATAGCTTGTTGCAAAAAGCAAAAGCTTCTGTAGAAGTGACCAAGAGCCTGAAAGAAACTGACGGAAATCTTATGGCAATCGATCAGATATTTTATGTGGCATTGTATTCTGATGAAGCATGTGAACAGCGCGTTTCTGAGGTAAAAGAAATTGTATTTAAGAATAATTCTGTATCAAGTGTAAAATTCACAGATCTTGAAGTGAATCAGAAATATTATGTTGCTGAATGTGATGCAGAAGGAAAAGCTCAGACAAAGGGTGCACTTGCAGACGGAACAGTATATCAGGCAAGATTTAATGATGGCAATTCAGTGACTGTTACAGAACCGAATGGCACGCAGACGGTTTATTTTGATAATGTATTTGTGAAAAAACCAGATGGATTTTATGTAGAAGGAAATCTGACGATCACGAAGAAACTGGTTGGTGCAGACGGAAATGCGAAAAAGGGCAATGAAACATTCTATGCCGGAATTTTTGCGGACGAAAATCATACAACACTTTCTGACAAAGTTTCACAGAATATAGTTCCGCTGAAACTGAATGATACATCAGAAGTAAGCAGTGTGATAAAAGTCGGTCTTGAGGATAATGAAACGACGACATTGTATATTGCCGAGACAGATGTAAACGGCAAACCTGTTGCCGGAACATCAGATTTTGCGTACAAAGTATCAGTCAGTGTGACTTCTGTAGTATTTGATTCTGTAAATACAGCAGCGACAGTTGTTATCACAAATACAGAGCCGGAGAAAGAAAAAACAACAGAGGAAAAGGAAGAAAAAGAAGAACCCGAAAAGGAAACAACACAGAAGACAACGACCTCCCAGAAGACAAGTCAGGGCAGCAGTGCACAGACGAAATCTGTGACATATTCCACGACATCACCAAAGACAGGTGATGACACACCGATTGCATTATATGTGGTACTTCTTCTGGCAGCAGCTGCAGTGATTTTAACAGGAATAAAGAAACACAACAAAAACTTTAAAAACTAAAAAAGGAGGTCAGGTTATGAAAAATAATATAATAAAAAAACTGGCAGCAGTTTTCGTGACTGCCGCAATGATCGGAACAGGATTTTCGCTTGTTTCAGCAGCAGATGTAAGTGACATAGAAATTCAGTCTGAGGAAGCTGTTGAAGTCAGTGAAGAGCCGGTCATAGAGTTCGCAGAAGAGATTCCGGAGGAAGAAGTTACAGAGACCGAACCGGTTCAGGAAGAAACAGAAGTACAGCCGGAAGAAAATCAGGAGATTCAGGCAGATTCTTCGCAAACAGTTTATGATGAGGAAACAGGTGAAATATCCGGAGAAGATGTAGAAATCATATTTTCAGACGAATCCGAAGAATTAACAGTTCCGGAAGAACCAGCTATCAAAACAGATTTTCTTTATGAAAGTGAAGAAGTTGTGATCACTGCCAAAGTATCTGAGGAAGCAGCACTTCCTGAGAATGCAGAAATCAAAGCAGAGAAGCTTATGCCGGGTGATCCGAGATATGAAGAAGCCAAAAAGGCATCTGTAGACAGTCTCGGTACAGCAGAAGATGCAGAATATACATTTTATGATATAACTTTTACTGTTGATGGAAATGAAGCAGAGCTTCCGAAGGGTGCAGCGGAGATCCAGATGAAATTTAAGAATGAAATCCCATTGGAAGAAAGTGACAAACAGAGCGCTTTACACATTTCCGAAACAGAAGATGGTACAGTCGCAGAGGATGTTACCGCAGAGAGTAACTCCGATGCAGTAAGTTCATCCGGTTTCAATTTTTAGACTATTCCAATGTTGGAAAGGGTCATGCAAAGATGCATGGCCTTTTTCTATGTACGAAAAGAAATCCCTTTAAAACGGGGATTCGCGGTTGGAAAAAGAGCCATTTTGTGCTATAATAAATAAGTATTATTATGCCTATTTTTAAAATGACAGGGGCATCTGTCTGCAGATAAATATAGAATGACAGGAGGAAGCAAATGGGCGGAGAGAATACAGAATACGGCGCGGACCAGATACAGATTCTGGAAGGTCTGGAAGCCGTTCGTAAAAGACCGGGTATGTACATTGGAAGTACATCCAGCAGGGGCCTGCATCATCTTGTATATGAGATCGTGGATAATGCGGTAGACGAAGCGTTGGCAGGATTTTGTACAGAAATTCAGGTAACGATCAATCCCGATAATTCCATTACAGTAGTAGATAACGGACGAGGTATTCCGGTTGGTATTAACCACAAAGCAGGAATACCGGCAGTAGAAGTTGTATTTACCATTCTTCATGCCGGCGGTAAATTCGGCGGTGGGGGATACAAGGTATCCGGTGGTCTTCACGGCGTAGGTGCATCAGTTGTTAATGCACTGTCTGAATGGCTGGAAGTCAGCATTTATCACGAGGGAAAAGAATACAAACAGCGTTATGAGAGAGGTCATACAATGTATCCTCTGAAGGTTGTAGGAGACTGCGAGGAAGGCAAGACCGGAACGACTGTAACATTCCTTCCGGATAAAGAAATCTTCGAAGAAACCGTTTATGATTACGATATTCTGAAACAGCGTCTCCGTGAGATGGCATTTCTTACCAAGGGACTGCGCATCGTTCTCAGGGATGAGCGTGAAGACTCTAAGAAAGAAAAAACATTCCACTACGAGGGCGGTATCCGCCAGTTCGTGCAGCATCTCAACCGCACCAAAACCCCTCTGCACGAGGACATTATCTATATGGAGGGCAGCCGCGACACCTCGATGGCCGAGGTCGCGATGCAGTATACGGACAGCTATAACGAGCTGCTGCTCTCCTTTGCCAATAACATCAACACCACCGAGGGCGGCACGCATGAGACCGGCTTCAAGGCCGCGCTGACCCGCGTGCTCAACGAATACGGCAGGAAATACAAGATCCTCAAGGACGACGAGTCCTTCAAGGGCGAGGACGCGCGCGAGGGCCTGACCGCGATCATCTCGGTCAAGCTCCAGGAAGCGCAGTTCGAGGGCCAGACCAAGACCAAGCTGGGCAACAGCGACATGCGCGCGCTCGTGGACGCGATGGTCTCGGAAAAGCTGATGACCTTCTTTGAGGAAAACCCGGCTGTCGCGCGTACGATCATCGAAAAGGCGCAGACCGCCGCCCGCGCCCGCGAGGCTGCGAAAAAGGCGCGCGAGCTGACCAGAAGAAAATCCGCGCTCGACTCGGCAAGCCTTCCGGGCAAGCTCGCGGACTGCATCGAGAAGGACCCGACCTATACCGAGATCTACATCGTCGAGGGTGATTCCGCGGGCGGCTCGGCCAAGGAAGGCCGCGACCGCCGCCATCAGGCCATCCTGCCGCTCTGGGGCAAGATGCTGAACGTCGAAAAAGCGCGCCTCGACCGCGTATACGGCAACGACAAGCTCACCCCGATGATCACCGCGTTCGGCGCGGGCTTCGGCGACGATTTCGACCTGTCCAAGCTGCGCTACGGCAAGATCATCCTTATGGCCGATGCCGACGTCGACGGCAGCCATATCCGCACCCTGCTGCTGACCTTCTTCTTCCGCTTCATGCGGCCCCTGATCGAGGAGGGCTATGTCTACTCCGCCGTTCCGCCCCTGA
>OLNJ01001606.1_pt1 | contig 11213 bp, 9 predicted proteins | sample 1672191 | NCBI WGS metagenome assembly OLNJ01 (sample SAMEA3136657, study PRJEB25190) | human gut metagenome | biome: human gut; feature: human-associated habitat; material: faeces | place: Austria | collected 2013 | reverse complement strand
TTGATGAATATCCTCACTCTCATATATAGTTAATACTGCATCATTTAAATACCCTATTGCTTCATAAATTATATTTAAATCTTCACCCTTTATACTATTATCTTCAGAGGCTATTGCATGTATAATATATAATTTTATATCATTTATATCATTATTTAACTGTAATATAGACGAATAGTCATTATTTATAATCTGATTTAATTTTACTATTATATCTTTTTTACTTTGGTATCCATCATTTATTTGACTAATATTCTCATATAATAAAATTAATTTATTTTTAGCCTTTCCATACCTATCAGTTGAGGATTTAACTATATTACTACTTATATTATTAAAGTTACTTCTAGAGCCATTATTAATATTGTTTATCTTATTTTCGACCTGATTAACAATTTTTGATATTGTGTTTTCTACACCTGACTCAGCCATATATCTTGATTGCATAGTATCATAAGAGTTTTTATTAGATTTAACTTGATTTATTATCTGCATTGACACAGTACCTATAGTTATACCTATAAGGGCTATTGCAACTATTACAATAATAAGAGCTCCGCCTCTATTATCGTTCAACTTATTTTTGTACATCCACTATCTCCAATCATTTAACATAAACTTGAGTAATTAAATTTATCTTTTTTGTACTGTTATACTTTGATTTAGTTTCTAATTCTACCGTATATACACTCATATTGTTCTTATATCTTTTTACACTATTTATTGTCGCTAAGTATTTATTATTATCTTTCTCGATTTCTAAAGTATCAAGATTTCCCGTATAGATTTTGTACTCAGAATCTAAGTCTACCCAATTAGATTCTGAATTATCAAAACCTAAGTCATCTACTCCATCATTATCTATATCTATTCCAAACTTATTATTTAATTTGCTATAAATCCTCATACTTTCTATTGCAGTCTGAGATACATTTAAGGAATTGATATCTGTTTCATTCTTTTTATTAAATTTTATAGAACTATTATAAAAAGAAAAAAGTGATAAAAGTATAATAGTAACTATACTCAAAGATATTAGCACTTCAATGAGTGTAAAACCTCGATTTGTTTTATTATGTTTCAATACAAACACCTACTATCATTTTCAATCTACCATATTATACTTAAGCCACTCTTAGCTCCATGGTTTATTGTTAGATTTTCTACAGCAATTCTTTGCACCATTTCTGGTGATTCAATATATTCCTTATCTTTGTATACACTACTATTTATATATACTCTATCATATAAATAATAGTGTTCTAATTTTATTACTACATTTGATGGATACCCAATCTTATGAACTCTAAATTTTTCAACTCCATTAATATATACCTTAGCATAAGCGCCATCAAATATAATCTCAAACTTATCTAATGTATATCGTTCATTATTGCTTCCATATGTAAATTTAAATATGTAGTCATCTTGTCCATTTAGTTTTATACCTACCCCATCTCTATAATCAATATCTATACCATTTCCATAGTAAACATTGACGTCTTCTTTTTCATCTGTGTTTTCTTCTTCGCTAATTCTAGAACTAACATTAAACTCATAATCATGTTTTCCACTTAATAGTTTTATATTATACAAGTTATTATCATATTTCTTTATACATAACGGCTCTACATCCGTATCAGTATATTTATGATTTGACACTAATACTAAATTTTCCGAACCTACTATTCTATTAATAGAGTATGTTTTTTCTTTTTTATTTACATTTACATCATATTTAATATCTTTTTCATTTCCATTTTCTATAGTTTTTAATAAATATCCATAAGAATACTCATCATCTGCTGAGTTTCTTATTATTACATTTCCGCTTTTATCTATGTTTATAAATTCTATTGAAATAGCTTTTTCTATGTCTTTTGTAAAGTACTTATTTAATAAATTAGTTACTTGCTGTTCATTAAATATTTCACTTTGTTTTTTAGTTGATATACTTGTACCATCTATAACCTTATATCCTAAAAGTAAAATAGTACTAAATATACTTATAGCTATAATTAATTCTATTAAAGTAAAACCTTTATTTCTCAATCGTATCCCCCCATACTATCTTGTTGTCGTAAATGGATTCCATTTACCTGGATTCCAAGTAGTAAAATCGTCATTATCTAATTCTATTTTTGGATTTTCTGAAGAATACATTATAAAGCTAAATTTCGCTATAATATCTCCTTTAGCCTTAGGAACTTCATTATTATCAATACTACTTTCTTGAACTATGTTTCCTTGAGAAGTTTTAGTACTTAAAATAGGTTTGCAGTCTGAGCAAGCTTTATAGTTATTTGGTGGAGCTGCTTGTATAAAGGATCCTCCAAATTGTTGTGCCTCTTCCTCTAATATTGAACAATCTTTATTATGATATAAGTTACTATTTAAGGTCCATCCTATATCAGAATAAGATAGGTCATTTGTAGTAACACTTGAGTTTAAACTTGATACATTAGCTGTATCAGATTCTTCTTCATCTATATAAGTTTCCATATTATAATCTAAGATTTGAGTAATATTATTTTGTTGCTCTAAATAATTCATTACTTCTCTAACATTCTTATAATTTCCTCTTACCTTTATCGTTGTAGGTATCGCATAAAAAGCATGATAAGATTTTGATTCTTCTACATAATATTCAACTAAATCTACATTAACTGCATCCATTAATTTTGAAAGGCCAATTAAAAACATACCATCTTCCATATTGTGAGATAATATTTTGCTTTTTACTTCTATTTCTTTCGTTAAATTATTTAGTTTTGATTCTAACTGAGGTAATTCATTTATTCGACCTTTATAAGTACTTATCTGATTTTCTATTTGTTCTAAAATAGTTGCATAAGCTTTATACTCTGCATATCTAGGATATATAAATACAGCTCCATATATAACTATAAGAGTTACTATCCCTAGTACTAATAAAACCTCTTTTGTATTTAATTCTTTTTGTAATATACTTTTCTTTTCAAACTTTTCATTAATCACCAGAAACTACACCTTCTTTCAAGTCCAATACTATATTAAATACCTGTCCTCCATTTTCTTTATCTTCTGTACTGCTTATTAGTTTTGCAGATTTAAAATATGTAAGTTTATTAAGACTATATACAAATTGACCTACATAAACAGAGTCTTTTGCAATCCCCTCAATATTTATAGTATTAGGTATTTTATCGTATATTGGAACTTCAGTTTCTGCAGTACTTTCCATATTTACATCATTTTCTATTTCTTCACTATTTGTTTGTTCTAAAGCAGGATTCTCATAAGTTACAGAAATATTAGTTAGATCAACTTTATAAGGAATATTTTTATCTATTTCGTTTAGCACATTCCCCCATTTTACATCCTTACTGCTTAACATATTATATATTTCTAACTCTTCTTCTGCTGTTTTTATTTTTTGATTTATACTTTCTATCCCCTTGTATTCGTTCATTATCTTATCTAATTTAACTTGAGCTAAGTTTGTATCATGTAATACCTTCATATTCATAGCTCCAAATACAAAATATGGTGCTGCTATTATTCCTAATGCTATTGGTGCTGCTAAAAAATATTTCCTAACTATATCGGTTTTCTTTTGCTTATTTCTTTGTTTTAGTGGAAGTAAATTCATGTAAGAATAACTTTTTTTATCTTTAACTACGCACATACTTCCTAAGATATCACAAACTTTACTAATTTCATTTATCTGTATATCTCCTTGTATATCTTCTGTTATATCAAATAAGTTTTCTATTCCACTTACTATCTCACTATTAAAGCTATATTTAAAGCTATCTACTATATCTGTATTTTCACTTGATTGACCAACTATAACTACAGTATCTATGCTATTACCATAGTTTCTAGACGAATAGAAATTCATTAGACCTTTAATTTCGTCCACTAAAGCTAAACATAATACATCGCTTGATCTTTTATTTATTCTGACAGGTACATTGTCATATATGAATAAACTATCTTCTTTGTATATATTTACGATACTTCCATATTCACCTATGTTTAGCATCATTATATTATCATACTCAATATTTTTAAGTAATCTACTATAAGCAGTAGCCATAGTATCTATGCCTTCTAAATTAAGCTTAAACTCCTTAAATATATCTAAAATTGTATACAATTCTTCATTCATTACAGCTGCAATAATTACATCTAATAATTCTTTCCCTTCATCATTTCTTTCTTTTACAACCTCATATGAAAATGTATATTGATCATCATTTAAAGACATCATTTCATATATTTCATGACTCATTATTCCATCTAAATCTTTAGGACTAACCTTAGATATATTATTTGATTTTATAAGTACATCCCTTGTATTTAGGCAAAGTACCGCATTCTTAGCTTTCCACCTATCTAATTTTAAAGCTTCTCTAAGTCGGCTATATTTATCATTTGCATCAAGAGACACCTCTTCACTAGATAAAACCATATACTTTTTAATATTGTATTTTTCTTTTTTACTATTGTATGACCCTTCAACTATAGAAACATAATTTCCATAGTATGATATGTATAATTTCATTTGTATATTTCCTCCTATAAGGCATCGTACATATTCATCATCGGTAAAAATACTGATATAACTAGTATGCCTACTACAATTCCTACTCCTATTATCATAATTGGCTCTATCATAGCCACTAATCTACTTAAATATATATCTGATTCTTGCTCATAAAAATCTGCCATTTGATTACTTATCGTCTCTAGTTGTCCTGTTTGTTCTCCTATAGCTATCATTTGTATAAGAACCGAATCAAAATAATGATATTTTTCTAAGTTTTCTGCTAACGTTTCTCCCTTTATAATACCTTCTTTTGCTCCCATTATTGCTTTTTCTGCTATCGAATTATTTACACTTGCTTTTATGTGATCTAGCCCTTGCAACAATGGATAGCCTGTAGATATAAATAAATATAACGCCCTAGAAAACCTCATAGATACTATACTATTAATTCCCTTTCCAAGTAGAGGAATTTTGTTTATTATTTTATCTTTTTGTATTCTTCCCAATGGGGTCTTTATGTATTGAAGTAGTACATAACTTACACCCATAATCATAATAAGTACTAACCACCAAAACTTACTCATAAATTGTCCTACACTCATTACAAACTTTGTAATAAACGGGACTTCTCCACCTACATCCATTATAGATTCCATCATTTGAGGGATTATAAAACTTGTAAATAAAAATAGCATCACAAATGATAGCCCTGCTACTATCGCTGGGTAAGTAGATGCATTTTTAATTTTTTGGTTTATTTTATGTTCTCTTTCATAAAACACTGCCATACTACTTAAGACATCCTCTAAAGTACCAGTTTCTTCTCCTGTAGCAACCATTGCTCCTAGAAGCCTTGGAAACTTTGACTTCTTATCTAACATAGCATCAGCTATATTGGATCCTTTTTTAACCGATTCTACTATCCTATTCATTTCGTTAGCCAAAACTTTATTTTCTGTCCTTTTAGCTAACGTTTCTAATCCAACTAAACTATTTATACCAGAAGACATTATTATAGAAAACTGTCTACAAAAATGGCTTATTGTATCTGGCTTTAACTTTTTTCCTTTTTTTCTTGTACTAAATGTATTATCATTTTTTTCTTTTATATCCACTATTCTAAGTTTTTTCGATTTTAGCTGATTTCTAGCCTCAACTAAATTGTTAGCTTCAATTATTCCCTTTGTTTTTGATCCATTTACCATAATAGCAGTATAACTAAATTTAACCATTTCTTATCATCCTCTACTCACTAATAAATGTTACTCTTATCATTTCTTCCACAGTAGTTAGACCATCTATAGCCTTATTAGCTGCATCTTGTCGCATTGTTATCATCCCAAGTTTGTTAGCTTTTTTCATTATTTCATCTTCCTTAGCACCTTGGTCTATTAAATCTTTTATAGGTTTTGTAGCCTGTATCATTTCGTATATACCAAGCCTTCCTTTATATCCTGTATTGTTGCATTTATTGCAACCTTCACCTTTATATAAGGTTAAATTTTTATCTATATCATAACCTAATGCTTTTTTTTCTCCTATGCTAGCTTCATAGCTAGCCTTGCATAACGGACATATTTTTCTTACTAGTCTCTGTGCAACAACCCCAACTAAAGAAGAAGTTATAAGGAAACTGTCCATTCCCATATCTGAAAGTCTTGATATTGCACCTACTGCCGTATTTGCATGAAGAGTACTCAGTACTAAGTGTCCTGTAAGTGATGCTCTTATTGCTATCTCTGCTGTATCATGGTCTCTTATTTCTCCAACCATTATTATATCTGGGTCTTGTCTCAGGAAGGCTCTTAAAGCGCTCGCAAAATCAAGTCCTGCTTTATAATTTATTTGAGATTGGTTAATACCTTGTAATTCATATTCAACAGGGTCTTCTATAGTAAGTATATTTTTTTCTACATCATTAAGTTGATTTAGCATTGAATATAAAGTTGTTGTTTTTCCACTTCCTGTAGGTCCAACAACTAAAATAAGCCCATATGGCTTTGATAGTAAATCATCATATATTTTTATATCACTTAAACTAAATCCTAGCTTTTCTTTACTAACCATAAAGTTAGATTTATCTAGTACTCTCATTACTACTTTTTCATATCTACTAGTAGGCATTGTTGATACTCTAAAGTCTACTGATTTATTATCTACAACTAAGTATATCCTACCATCTTGCGGTAATCTTTTCTCAGAAATGTTTAAGTTTGCCATTATTTTTATTCTACTTATAATCGCTTTATATGCTTTTGAGCTAGCTTTCATATGCTCCATGAGAATCCCATCTATTCTATAACGTACTCTCATATAATCTCCGTCATGCTCTATATGAATGTCACTAACCTTTTTTCTTACTGCAGTTTCTAATATATTATGTACTAACCTTACTACTGGAGCTGAATTTACATCTTCATCTCCCGTTATTTCTTCTTCTATCGTGTTTTTAGCCTCATTTTTTGCATATTCATTTATAACTTTATCTAAATCTGTATTTGAATACCATTGCTCTATTGCTTGATTTATCTCTGATATTGTTGCTATCTTTACATCAATTTCCATTCCGGCTATACGCTTAACATCTCTAATTGCCTCTCTGTCTTGAGGGTCTTCCATTGCTAGGTATAATTTGCCATTTTTTATTTTATACGGAAATACATTATACCTTTTGCATATGTTTTGCGGTATTTTTTGTATTGCTTCTGGATTTATATTTGAAGGGGTTAAATCTATATTATCTATGTTTAGTAGCTCTGTTAATGCATTTGTTAATAACTCTGCTGTTATTAACCCTTGTTCTATAAGAATTTCTCCTATTCTTTTGCCTGTACCACCCTGGTGAATTAGAGCTTTTTGTAGTTGCTCTTCTGTTATATATCCATATTGAACTAATTTATCACCGATTCTTATTCTATTTGAATTCATTTTGTCACCTCATATTAGAACATAAATATTTATTCAAAAAAGGAAGCAACATAAAATAATGATAACTTCCTTTTCCAAATAAATATTTCAAATTAATTTGTTGTATCTTTTGCCATTATAGTAACAGTAACAACGTTACCGCTTACATTTGAAATTTCTTCACCTAATTGTTTTTTAACGGCTTCTGCAATTTCATTCTTAGTCATAGTAAAATTAACTACTAAATCCTTACCTTCAGAATTTATTATAACACTTGATATTGCCTTCTCTGGTTTAGACTCTACTAATGGTTCTATATCTTCTTCTTCTGGCACATCACCTGTTGTTGTATACTCAGATATTACAGCGGTTCTATAAGCACTTATATATGATACTGCATCTGCTGCATGAGCCTTATTTATATTTTTGAATAATGATGGTACTGCTACTACTGCTAATATGCCCATAATAGCTATTACTACTAATAGTTCTACTAATGTGAAACCTTTGTTATTTTTCTTCTTATTGAACATTGTTCTTCCCCCTTGGAATTTTCTTTTATAATACTCTTAATATGGTAAGAGCTATCAATATAAAAAAAGGCTATACCTAAATTTAACTAATTTATAAATTAGTTAAATTTAATAAATATAGCCGGTTGCACCACTAACTCCATATATCCCAGGTGCCCAAATACAGAATATACTTCTTAGTTTCAATTTTATATCACATAAATATTAACATTTTTTCTATAATATACAACTTTTTCCTAATATTTTTAATGAAAAAGTAAATTTTATTATACTTTTGTATATATTTTCATCACAAATTATATTTTTACAATATGTACCAATACCTTAAATAAAAAAATACACTCTGTTAAAAACAGAGTGTATTCACTATATTACAATTAGAATAAAACACTTATAGATTCATTAGAGAATATTTTCTTTATAGCATCTCCAAATAAAGGAGCTACTGAAAGAACTTTTATCTTATCTATTTTCTTTTCTTCAGGAAGTTGTATAGTATCTAATACTATTAACTCACTTATAGCAGAATTATCTATTCTTTCTATAGCAGGTCCTGATAATACTCCATGAGTACAGCAAGCATATATATCTTTAGCTCCAAATTCTTTAAGAGCATTAGCTGCATTAGTTATTGTTCCAGCTGTGTCTATCATATCATCTAATAATATAACGTTCTTTCCTTTAACGTCACCTATTATATTCATGACTTCACAAACATTAGCTTTAGGTCTTCTCTTGTCTATTATAGCTAGAGGAACTTCTCCGTCTAATGTAGTTGCGAACTTTCTAGATCTTGTAACACTTCCAAGATCTGGAGATACTACTACTAAATCTTCTATACCTTTTTGGTTGAAGTAATCAGCTAATATACTTCCACCTAGTAAGTGATCTAGTGGGATATCAAAGTATCCTTGAATTTGAGCTGCATGTAAATCCATAGTTAATACTCTATCCGCTCCTGCTGCTGTTATTAAGTTTGCAACTAATTTAGCTGTGATAGGATCTCTTGACTTTGCTTTTCTGTCTTGTCTTGCATATCCGTAGTAAGGTATTACTGCTGTTATTCTACCAGCTGATGCTCTTCTTAGTGCATCTATCAATATTAATAACTCCATTAAGTTATCATTTACTGGACTATTAGTTGATTGAACTACGAAAACATCACATCCTCTAACTGTTTCGTTCATGTTAACAGATATTTCTCCATCGCTGAACTTTCCTACTGTACAATCTGCTACAGGTACACCTATGTAATCAGCTATTTTTTGTGCTAACTCCTTAGACGAGTTTCCTGAAATTATTTTAATTTCACTTCCGCTAGTATTCATTGCTTATCCTCCCGAAAATTTTAAACTTTTGATATATATTTTGTGATTTGTATTTTATAATTTTTAGACTAATTCTAAAAATAATAACCTGATTAATTTTATTTGCTGTCTCTTACTCTTTTCTTTTCTACCCATCCTTCTTTAACAACTTGTCTTTCTCTTGCAATTGCTAAAGCACCTTTAGGTACATCATTTGTTATTGTCGAACCTGTAGCTATATAACCATCTTCCTCTACTATTACTGGTGCAACTAGGTTAGAGTTCGATCCTATAAAAGCTCCATCTTTTACTACAGATTTAAATTTATTTTTACCATCATAATTAACAAATACAACACCGCATCCTATATTAACATCTTTTCCTACATGAGCATCTCCTATGTAAGATAGATGAGAGGCTTTTGAATTATCTTCTATTGTAGCATTCTTAACTTCTACGAAGTCTCCTATTTTAACATTGTTTCCTATGTTACTTTTTGGTCTTAAGTACGCATATGGTCCCACTGTTGTATTTTCTCCAACTACACTGTCTATTATAGTTGAATTCTTCACTTCTGTATTATCGCCAATAATTGAATTTTCTATAGCTGAATTCATTTCTATAACACAGTTACTTCCTATTTTAGTGTTTCCTTTTAACATAACTCCTGGATATATTATAGTGTCATTTCCTATTTCAACATCAGATTCTATATATGTAGAATTAGTATCAATTATAGTTACACCATTTACCATATGAGCTTCATTTATTCTTCTTCTCATTATTTCTTCTGCTTTTGATAATTCTACCCTAGAGTTTACACCCATAAGTTCTTCTATTGTTGAACCATTGTATGCCCCTACTTTTTGACCTCTATCTCTCATTATGTAAATAGTGTCTGTTAAGTAGTATTCTCCTTGAGCATTGTTATTATCTATTAAGTCTAAAGATTCTCTTAAAGATTTTCCGTTGAAACAATAGATTCCTGAATTTATTTCTTTTACAGCTTTTTCTTCTTCATTTGCATCTTTTTGCTCTACTATCTTTAATAAATCTTCATTATTATCTCTTATTATTCTTCCATATCCAGTTGGATTATCTACCTTAGTTGTTAAAACTGTTGCATGATATTCATTTTCTAGATGATATGCAAATAATCTTTTTAAAGTATCTTCTTTTATTAATGGAGTATCCCCACATAAAACTACTATTGTATCTTCGTCATTTATGTATTCCTTTGCCATTTTAACAGCATGCCCAGTTCCTAATTGCTCTGTTTGCATTGCTATCATACTGTCCCTAGGAAGTCTTTCTTTTACAACATCACTTTCGTGTCCTAAAATTACTACAATATCGTTTACTCCTGATTTTTGAGAAACATTTATAACGTGATTTACCATTTCTTTTCCGCATACTTTGTGTATTACTTTAGGATATTTAGACTTCATTCTAGTCCCTTTTCCTGCCGCAAGAATTATTGCTTTAAAGTTCATGATTTGACTCCTTTATTTATTAATTAATCTCTATATATTATATTCTATTATTTAATTCTGATATTCTGTATACAATTTCTTCATTTCTCTAACTAATATAGCACTTTTCTTATTAAAAGTACAGTCATTAAAGTGTTTTTTCCAATAAAAAAGAGCCGAATAGTTCGGCTCATCCATACTAATTTAATACTAAATAATGTTATTTGTTTACTATTCTGCTGCTACTTCTAATTGAGCAACTGCTTCATGGTAAGCTTTTAATACAGCTTCCTCTAGAACTTGTCTCATCTCAGCATTTATTGGATGAGCTATATCTCTAAAGTTTCCTTCCCCTACTTTTCTACTTGGCATAGCTATGAATAGTCCATTGTGTCCTTCTATAACCTTTATGTCATGTACAACAAATAGATTATCAAAAGTTATTGAAACTATACATTTC
>OLNJ01001605.1_pt1 | contig 11223 bp, 10 predicted proteins | sample 1672191 | NCBI WGS metagenome assembly OLNJ01 (sample SAMEA3136657, study PRJEB25190) | human gut metagenome | biome: human gut; feature: human-associated habitat; material: faeces | place: Austria | collected 2013 | reverse complement strand
TTTTTTTAATACTATAACTTTCCAAATACATATCTTAGTGATACAATAAATATCAAAGAGTTAGAAAAATATGTAAAATATAGAAATGACCAAGATGTAATAAGACAAAAAATGCACTTTAATAAAAGAAATTTACAAAAAAACACAATAAATGATATTATTAAGGAGGATAAAATGTCAGCATTAACAATAAGCCCAGAAGAAGTAAAGAGAGTGAAAGGATTAGGATTTTTGAATAATAAAGGGACTGATAATTTTTCAGCAAGAGTATTAACAGTAAACGGGAAAATAACTGCTGCTCAACATAGATGTTTAGCAGATGCAGCAGAGTTATTTGGAAATGGGATAATAACTTTTACAACTAGACTATCTGTAGAAGTTCAAGGTATACCATTTGATAAAATAGAAGATTTCAGAAAATATATAGCAAAAGAAGGTTTAGAAACTGGCGGTACAGGGGCAAAAATTCGTCCAATTGTATCTTGTAAGGGGACAACTTGCCAATATGGTAGACTAGATTCATTTAAAATATCTGAAGAAATGCACCACAGATTTTTTGAAGGATATAAAGGGGTAGCACTACCACATAAATTTAAAATGGCAGTTGGCGGATGTCCAAATAACTGTATGAAGCCAGATTTAAATGATGTCGGCATAATAGGACAATTAGTGCCAATTCACGATATCGAAAAATGTAAAGGATGCAAAAAATGTAAGATAGAACAAGTCTGTCCAATGCATGCTTGTAAGGTTGTGGATAAAAAAATCACTAGGGACACTAATGTATGTAACAACTGTGGCCGTTGTGTAGGAAAATGTCCATTTGGAGTAGTTGATGAAGGAACTTATGGATACAAAATTTACGTTGGTGGAAGATGGGGTAAAAAAATCTCTATAGGTAAACCACTAAGCAAGATATTTACAGATTTAGACGAAGCATTAAATGTTATCGAAAAAACTATTCTATTATACAAAAATCAAGGAATAAAAGGTGAACGTTTTGAAGAAACAATAAAACGTATAGGTTTTGAAAATGTAGAAAAACAATTATTCTCAGATGAATTGTTAGATAAAAAAGAAGAAATCTTAAATCAAGAATTAGCAACAGCTAAGTAATATATATAAAGTAAATAGATTAAAAAATAGTTACATAGCTTTGAAACAAAAGTAATTAAAAATAGCCTACTCTATATAAAAAGAGCAGGCTATTTTAATATACGTTTATAATTGCATAATTAAATTATTAAAAATATTTATCTGGAACCCAAGAAATCACATATTCGTAATCTGTTTTTATTTCGGGGTTTAATATTTTAAATCTTCCTTTTACCCTTTGTTCTTCCAATACACAATCCAAATGGCAAAGTGCAATACCCATATCTATTTTATTCATATCTCTATTCTTTGTAGTATAAAAATGCAATCCATCATCGTCTAATACAACTCGCCAAGGTTGAGAATTTCGAGAAGATGGCGCGAGTCTTACTGCCTCTAGTGCATCTCCGTAAATTCCAGCTTGTCTTTTTGCCATAGGAGTATAAAAATCTTCCTTATGAAACAATTTACTAAAAGGCTCTCTCTTATTATGATTATTTCCAATCATAAATCCTATAGGACTTCTTCTATTACCATGATAACCAATAGGCGAAACAACCGGCAATATATATCCATCTGGCAAATCAACTGCTTTGGCGAATTTGCCCTTGTTGAAAGTTCCTCCAAGCCACACAGTACCAAGGTCTAGGGAAGTACAATATAATATAACTTTTTCAAAAGTATATCCCAATGCCTCAAGACAAAATGGCTTGTCCTCACAATAAGCGACTAAAAAGTAATTAGGATTTTTTATAACACCATAAGTTCCAAGCTTTTCCTTGTGATAACTATCTGGATTTATAATCTTGATATGAATTTTTTTATTAAACGGATTATTAACTTCATCGATATAATTTTGAATTTTATCTAAGACAGTTGAATCAATCGGATCTTTGCTATAAGTTCTGATAGACTGCCTAGACTTAATAAGTTGAAAAATAGACTGTTTCATGGTATACCCCCTTAATTTATTCAAGTGCTATATAAAAAAACTTGAATTCTAAATATTTTTTAATATAGATTTCTTTATAACACATAGGAAATTATATTCATTTATAAATTTTAGATAAATATAATTTCTGTATATGTATTTCAAAAAATCTACCTTTTTAAAGGTCTTTATCATAAAGAGTTTTTATAAGTAAATTATAGCATGAAAATTTCGCATTGAATAAAATGTGAACTCAAAAAAGTTTAAATTTGTATAAAAAGTGCAAATAGATTAAAGAATGTTATAATATAAATACTAAGATTTATAAAGATTGATTTAAAATATGTAAATAACATTAATAGAAGATAGGGAGAACAATATGAAAAATTACGATGCTTATATTTTTGATTTTGACTATACTTTAGCAGATGCAACAGAGCCAGTTGTTGGGAGTTTTTTATACGCACTTGAAAAGATGAATCTACAAAAATCAAGTCGACAAGATATAATAAACACAATCGGAATTCCAATAGGTGAGTCATATACAATTTTGACAGGGGACGACTCAGAAGAAGGAATAGAATTATTTAAAAAATACCAAAAAGAAAAATCAGATGAGATAACAGTACCAAATACTGTTTTTATAGGAGATGCAAAAGAAGTTCTACAAATACTTAAAAACAGAGGTAAAAAAATAGGAATAGTTTCATCTCGTTGGGGGCAACGTATAAATGATATTTTTGAAAATTTAAACTCACGAGAACTTATCGATTTTATAATAGGAACAGAACATGTTGAAAATTATAAACCAAATCCAGAGGGATTATTCAAAATGATAGATATGATGGATGCCAAAAATCCGCTTTACATCGGCGACAGTTATATAGATGCACAGGCAGCACAAAATGCCAAAATAGATTTTGTAGGAGTTACAACAGGAACAACTTCAAGGGAAAAACTTGAATCTTACCCACATATAGCTGTGTTAGATGATTTAAAAGAGCTTTTAAATGTATAGAAGATTAAAATTCTAAATAGAACTTAAAATCAGTATCATAAGTGGTGGAATGTTAGTATCTTGAATTACAGCGTTTGAGGAAAAATAAGGAATATATTTCTTGACTTTTTTATAAAATTTGAGCTAAAATTAAAAGTGAATCGAGTAGCAAAATGCGTAAATCCAGATGATGGGTTTGCGCATTTTTTTTGATTAAGGTTGTGGTAGCTTTCCTCAAAAGTCTCCAAGAAAAATGAGGGAGGTCAAAATAAATGGATACTAAAGTTGAAAAAACAACACATAATGCCAAAGAAAAAGTAATGGAAGAAGAAGCTCATTTACGCAAAAATATTTTAAATAAAGAGCAACAAATGTCATATAAAGACAAAATCGAAGAAGATGAAGAAGTAATAAATAAAATGGGTACTGAACCAATCTCTAAATTGATGATTGCTATGGGTTTACCGATGATTTTATCTATGGTAGTTCAAGCATTTTACAATATAGTAGATAGCTATTTTGTAAGTGCAATGCCAGACACAGCACAAATCGTCGGAATGGGTGATTACGCAATGAACGCACTTACTCTAGCATTTCCAATACAAATGTTTATGGTCGCAATCGGGGTAGGGACTGGAGTCGGTATAAACGCCCTGCTTTCAAAAACACTTGGCGAAGGAAAAAGAGAAACAGCAAGTTATGTTGCAGGTAATGCTATATTTATCGGAATTTGCACATATGTAGTATTTTTATTATTTGGATTATTCGGTGTGCATGCATATATGAATTCACAAACATCAGATCCAATAATATTACAAATGGGAAAAGAATATCTAGGAATATGTTGCATATTATCATTTGGCGTAATTTTATTCACAATTTATGAAAAACTACTACAATCAACAGGGAAAACAGTATTATGTACAATTGGTCAACTTGCAGGCGCATTAACTAATATAGTTTTAGATCCAATTTTGATATTTGGATACTTAGGAATGCCACAAATGGGTGTTGCTGGAGCGGCTTATGCAACAGTAATTGGGCAATTTGTATCATTAATTTTAGACATGATATTCCACTATGGATTCAACAACGATGTAGACAGACAACTTAGATATATCAAACCTAAAAAAAGAATAATCAAAGACATATATATAGTTGGAGTTCCAGCAATATTAATGCAAGCACTTATGTCATTTATGACTTATGGTGTAAATATAATATTCATATCAGTATCGACAGCAGCAGTAACAGCATACGGAGTTTATTATAAAATACAACAGTTTGTATTTTTCGCAGCTTTTGGGCTTAACAATGCAATAATACCAATAGTTTCATTTAACTACGGCATGAAAGACAAACAAAGAGTAAAAGATGGAATACATTACGGAATGATGTACACATTAATTATCATGGGTATAGGGCTAGTTGTTTTACAAATTTTTGCACATCAAGTTGCAAGTATATTTGCATTATCTCCAGATATACAAAAATTATGCATACTTTCTATAAGAATTATCACAATTGGATATTTATTTGCCGGCGCAAATATCTCCTACCAAGGAATATTCCAAGCACTAGGTTGTGGTGTTCACTCACTAATAATCTCACTACTTAGATTAATAATAGTCGCACTACCACTTGCATGGTTGTTCACAAAAGTATCAAACTCAGAAAGCATGATATGGTGGGCATTCCCAATAGCAGAAGGGGTAGCGCTAATAGTCTCTTTATTTATGATGAGAAAAATTAATAAGGATAGGGTAAAAGAATTATCATAAAATCACTAACATATATAGAAAAAAAGTAATTAATATGTTTTAAATAAATCTACTTTTTTAAAAGATTTTTAGAATAAAAAGTTATTTGTATGATAAAATTAACTTAGTTATAACTATAATTACGAAAAGGAAAATTAGGGGGAAAAAATGATTTTATCATATATAAAAAATAACAGGGATTATAAAAATATGTCTTACAAAGAGGCAAAAGAATATGCGCTTTTATACAGCATGGATCAATTTACTTTAACTGCTTTTAAAATCGAAGAATATCTATCAAATCCAGAGCTTAATAAAGAGATTGATGTGGTATTATTAGCTACAAATTATAGCAAAATCAACGAGTTCTTGCTTAAAGTTAAAGAAATGAAAGACGATAAAAAAGAGTATGAATCTTATTTTGAAGATGGGATTGATAAATTAATTAAAGAATATGAGAAATTCAAATATGACGACACGCTTAAGCATATTTATGAGTATTTAAATTATGCGAAAAAGTACTTCTTCTATGCAATGTAGAAATAAGTTAATTAAGTATATACAAGGCTATTGCAAATAAAAACTGCAATAGCCTTTTTAATTATGGACTTTAGTCTATTAAGTATTTATGAATAAAAAAGCAAAGTTCTAATATATAAATAAAAGTTGAAATAAAGACAAAAAATAGAGCTACAAATTAGTCTGTAGCTCATAATAACTATTAATACTTTATATATAATTTTAGAACTTTATAAATTAGCTGTCATTAAATTAAATACAATAAATAAATCATCTAATTTTTCACTTATAAATTTTTCTAATTCTAAACCAACTTTTGTAAATTCTTCTATATTTTCAAATCCTATAGTTTTAGCTAAATTTATATCATTTGAGTCTTTATCTTTAGAAATCAAGAAGAAGTCTTTACAAATATTTTTATATACTATATCATAGCTTATATCCTCTAAACATCGCATAGCATCGGCTGATTGAGGCATACAATCAGTTGCACAGCATAATAGACAAAGCTTATTTAAATATGAATTAAAATCTTTATGAGATAATACAGACTCTAATCCTTTTTCATTTTTCTTTTTAAGTAATTCACTCATTGGCTGTATTAAAAAATCTTCTACATTTTCTTTTTTTTGGCATTCCATATTATGGTTAAATATTTCTATGATTTTTTCTATATTTTTTCCTAGACATTCTATTATTTCTGCATAAAAATCAATCTTATCATCTATATTTTTAGATTTATAGATATTGTTAATATTATTATTTATACTTTCAAAACTTTCATATTTAAAGGTTTCAAAAATATATTGTTTAAAATCTAGATAGCTATTAAATTTTTCTCTCCAGAAACCATTCTGAGAAAATAGCACAATTAATAGATATTTTTTATACATAAAATATCTATTAAACAATTCTTTTTCTGCTTTTATTAATTTTTTTTCGATATCTTCTTTGAGTATTAATAAATTATTACTTTCTAAGTCTAAGTATTCTGAATTTAAATTAGTTAAATATTCTATTTCAGCTTTAAACTTTTGTTTTAATAAGTTGACTTCATTAAGCATATCAGTCTCTTTTTCTAAAAATTTTTTTGTATTAACTAATTTTTCATTTAATCCCATTAGTATTACATCTTTCGTACTAAAGAAATTTTTATCTATCTGTGCTATTGGAGATCCATTTATACTCTCTGTGATTATTGCATCTACAATAGATTCACGATTGATTTTTTGAATGGGATTAGCAGAACATCTTAGCAAAGTATTAGTTATAAAGTCTAGTGTATAAGTTGTTTGCTTTTCTAGATTATCATAAAGTACATCTTTTTCTTTACATTTTCGCAAAGTATAAATTTCAATTGGCATTATTTTGACTCCTTTACTTTTATTGAGATTAATTTATATCGGAATTCTAACCTCTTTAAGTAAAGAATAGAACAAAAACAAAATACTATCAATAAATTTTTGACAAATTTTGAATTTATTTCAAAATTTGTAGAATAAATAAAGATGGCTACTATTCATAAAAACTATTTAGAATAAATTTTTTTATGAAATTAAAATTTATAACATTATATAATTATTGAATTTTACTTACATTATCACTATCGATTATAGATACTAACATCTTTACTAATTCATCTTGTGAAATACCGTGTGTCTCGATGTCAAAATATATATTATTATGTTTAAATGTGACAGTATAACTATTTCCAAATTCAGTAATTACAACATCTGTATCATGAATTTTTGAGATTTTATTGGCATTTTCAGTTTCAACAAAACAATCTCGAAGCGGTTCTTCAACTTCAGAAAATGTTACTGTTATATTTTCATCATCGCTTTTCTCATAATCAAATATATAATCGTGAAGGAAATCGTAAGTATCACTCTCAAGACTGCTTGAAGTATAAAGAGTAGAGCAACTTGCAAGTTTATAATATTTAGGAATATCGATGTTTCTCATGAAATTAAACTTGTTTGGAAGATTCTCTAATTTTAATGATTTATCTTCAGCAGCTAAATCAGCAGCTATTTTGCTCATCGATTCATTTTTGGGCTTATTGATATTTAATTCGATATTTGTATCGTTCTTGCCGGATTTATTCAATGAGATAACATCAATATTTATTTTATTATTCATAAATCTAAACGCAATTATTGCAATTAAAGCTACAGAAACAATAGAATAAATATATTTAGGTTTTAATTTTTTCATAGCAATTCCTTTCTTGTTCGTATTATTTTTTTCGTCTAAAGACTTTTCATTTAAAGCATCAATCTTGGCCATAATTGAATTGTAATTTTTAACTTTATCAAAATCGGAATCTATAGTATTTTTTAGATTGTGGTTGTTTCTTTCCTTATTAGACACCAACATCGCCTCCAATCTTAACATTTTGTTTTATATCTTTAATTGTTCTATAAAGTAGGTTTTTAACATTTGATTCGCTTATATCCAGTTCGTCTGCCATTTGTGAAATTTTAAATCCAGAATAATAGTATAAGTAAAATATTTTTACTACATTCATATTCTTAGTTTTGATATAATCTCAAACCATTTCTGCGTTTAACTTTGTAATAATTTCAGATTCCAAATCTATGTCGTCTGGGATTTCGATCTTATATTCCTTCTCATAATTACGACTAAATAGAGGAGAAGTCTTTATCTTGTAAAGCAAACCATAATGTTTGTATATCTTCTTTTTCGCAATTCCAATTATGTAATTTTGACAATTATCAAGCTCGATATATTTTTTCTTTTGCAAGAGTTTATAAAACTCTGCATAAGTATCCTGAAGTAGGTCATTAACATCATCTATATTCGAACATTTTGTAATAATATAGCGAAGAGTTCTATCATATGTATCGTTGTATATTTCTTCAAAACTCTCTAGGTATAATTTAGCGCTCATAATTAACTCCTTTCGCTATATAATGTAAGGTTTTTTGAAAAAAGTTTCATTAAAATTTAAATTTAATGTCAAAACTAAATTAGTAAGAAATTATGTGCTATTATAATAGTAGATAAACATATAAATTTCAATCATATATAATTCAACCCAAATAGATATATTTTATATTAACAGAGATTATGATTGTCAAATATTAGTGTTAAAAAATTCAAGCATATCAATATAATTCTAAATATCATTACACTTTAAAAATGTATGTTTAAAAAAGTTAGTAAATATATTGTATAGGAGTTGATAAAATGAAAAATCAAAATTCAAAACTAAGGGGTATTTCTGAAGATGATATATTGCAAATGATGAAAGATACAAGTCAACTTATAGGAAAATACGATATTAATCAATTAGCGAATGCTGCAATTGCAGCTCAAAGCAGTAATGCACTAACTAATAATGTGGAATTTTGGAAGTGGATGGGAAGAAATTATAATCCATCACATATATTTAATTCTAATTATGCAATGCAACAATATATTAATCAAGGTTTAAGTAAAGAACAATGGTTTATAAAACAATTACAAGGTAAAGGATATGAATGGGATTGGATGGTTAATGAAAGGAGAAATTTAAATAATGTTCTAAATACCTATGACGCTGGTGATATTGCAAATAGAGCTGCTAGTGATGTAACACAGAAAAATATAATTACTGGAAAGATTAAAGAATATCAAATGAAAGCATATACTAGTAAAATAAATCCACATTTAAAAAATACACCTAAAGATATGACAGTAGTTACAAATACAGAAAAAGTAGATATTGTCAAATGTAATGGCTATAGTAGTGTCGAAGAGTTTCAAGATTCTCAGATTATAAAAAATTCAACTAATAAAAGGTTAGAACAAGTTAAAGATGGAAAAGCATATACTTCATATAACTTAAGAAATGTGGCAGGAACAATGGCAAAAGCAGGGGTTATTGGGTGTGCAATAGGAATAGGAACAGAGGCAATCCTATCATATAAATTATGGAAGTCAGGTCAAATGTCAGAACAAGAATATTTTAAAGAAATAATAAAGGCAGGTGGGGATGCAGGTATTACAGCAGGAGCAACAGCAGGAATAATGATTCCTATTTCAGCAACAATTACTGCAGCAGGAGCATCAACATTATTAACCATACCAATTGCTTTTATTGTTGGAGGAGCCATAAATAAAATTGTGGCACCTTGCTTTGGTCGTGGAAAATACAAGGAAATATTATTGAATGCAAAATATTATCAGAGTTTAGAGGGGATATATAATGATATGATTAACAGCATGTATAATGCATCAGAACAATATTACAAATTTGTAAATTATATTCAAATACAACAAAATACACATAAAGTATTAAAACAAAAAAGTATAGAAATAAATAATGATTTAAAGGATTTGTATAATTCAATATAAGGGGGAATAAAAATGAATACAATAACAGCAGAAGATATTAATTATTTATCTCAACAATCTTCTGATAGGATTAATATGATTCTTGCAGGAATGACAGCACTTATGAATGACACTAACAGTAAGGTATCTGCTATGGAATCTCAAAATTGGTTCAAACGTATGGTGAGAACTGTAACAGGAAAGAATAAGATGACCCAAGCAGAAATAGAACAAAATCATGATAAACTAAATGCATATATGTCAGAAGCAATTGCCGAATTATATAATAGAAACTGTATTGATAGTAAAGTTATGATAAGTTTGGGAATACAGATAAATGAGTTATATATAGAGCATATACAACTTAAACAAATGTTAGGAGCATTCATAAATAAATTAAATGAAAAAATTGATAGTGTTGATAATTTTCATATGTTAACGACTGAAATAGAACAAGGAGTTTATACCTCGACATCACCTATAATTGCAGTATGTAAGGTTATATCACAATTTGATAATAGAATATTAAGCGATAATAGAAAACTTGATATTATTAAAAGAGACTTAGTAGAGCAAGGTATACTAAATAATAATAAACAAAAGTTAAGAGATTATCTAAATAGTATTATATCTATATCTATAGAAGAGGTAGGTCAAATATACCTTGAATTAGGAACAATAAAAGAGAATTTTATGGCTAAAATAATATTGGATATGATACAAAATTATCATTTTCTTTCTGACATGGCTAGAAAAATGAAAAATAAGGATTTATTGATTGAAGATGTAATAAATAAAGAGGGATTAGATAATACGATATTAATATCAATAGATGAAATATATGATGATTTTGTTAATAGTAAAATAGATGTAAAGGATGGATTAACATTGATAGGGGATACATCTAATGATTTTCAATATGAGGAAGAAGAGATAGAAGATGAAGAAATAGATTTAACATATAGTAATGAAATATCAAGTGATACATATGACATTATAAAATCACAATGTGAGATATATCTAATGTTACATGAAGAAACAAACTATGATGTTACTTATAAGTTAAAGAAAGGACTGGGTATTTTATATGAAGAGGTTTATTTAGCGCATGATGATACACTATTTAAAAATGGTAGAAATGGATTTGCAATTACTGAAGAGGGAATATATTGTCGTGAATTTATGGGAGAGTATACAAATTATGTTACATTTGAAGAATTAGCTAAAGCTAAACGTATTTATATAGATGGAAGTAATATATATGCAGATGATGAGTTAATAGCATATTTATCAGGTTCTAATTCAGAGAAAAATGATTTAAAAGAACTGTTTGAAACTATTGCTATGTATGTAGGCATTAATTTTGATATATAGGATAATTAAAAAATAAATAGTAGATATATTATAAAGAGAGGTGACACAATGTCTATGAAAAGAGCTAATGCTGTAAGCCCTGTGCAATAATTTAGAAAACATGTTGTATAGGGCGAATAGATAAAAATTTGATTTAGAAGGATTTTGGCGCATGTTTTCTTAAAATTATTGCTTTTAGTTTACAAAATAAATGTAGATAGGAGCAA
>OLNJ01001604.1_pt1 | contig 11227 bp, 9 predicted proteins | sample 1672191 | NCBI WGS metagenome assembly OLNJ01 (sample SAMEA3136657, study PRJEB25190) | human gut metagenome | biome: human gut; feature: human-associated habitat; material: faeces | place: Austria | collected 2013 | reverse complement strand
TGTTTTATTTATTATTAGATTATTACTTTTAAAAGTTTTTTCATAAAATTAAATTTTGTAACTTTGTAATTATTTATATTCTAAACCAATATCCTGATTATGTCCGTTTGAAATTTCTTCCTCAATAAGATTTACAAACTCGTGTGGTGTAATCCCCAAAGCATTTGCTATTTTCCAGATAGTTTCGAGATTTGCTTTTTTATTTCCGCTTTCTATCATTGCCAAATGGCTTCTGGCAAGACCTGCAAGGCCGCTTAAAACCTCCTGTGATAATTTCCGCTCTTTTCTAAGACGGCGAATTACCACACCTACCGCATATTTATTAAATTCTATCATCAATGACAACCTCCCTTGGGATTAGTGTAAGCAGAAAATGCGTAATAATTGTCTATGATAGTAGACATTTTTATAAATATGTGATATAATCAATATGACAGGGAAGTTGATGTACGCCAACCTTTTGGCACTTATTTTTTATAACATATTATTAAATATTTTATCACACAGGTTTGTAAGTGCTAAGAAAAACATTAAACAATATAAGACTCACTACGATCTGTTATCATTGATAATAATTAACTTGATTTTTATCCCAACTTCCCTGAAATGCAAAGAAGCTGTTGTAAAGGATTAACTTTACAACAGCTTCTTTTTTATTGGCTCTATGCCAAGCTATATTTTTTAATTAGAAATATCTCTTGAGGAGACCTGCGAAACCGCAGCCGTGACGAGCTTCGTCCTTAGCCATCTCGTGAACTGTGTCGTGGATAGCGTCGAGGTTCAGAGCCTTAGCCTTCTTGGCCAGGTCCATCTTGCCGGAGCAGGCACCGCACTCGGCCTCTGCACGCATCATCAGGTTCTTCTTGGTGCTGTCGGTGACGACCTCACCCAGCAGCTCGGCGAAACGGGAAGCGTGATCGGCCTCCTCGTAGGCGTAGCGCTTGTATGCCTCAGCGATCTCGGGATAGCCCTCACGCTCAGCCACACGGGCCATTGCCAGATACATGCCGACCTCGCTGCACTCGCCCTCGAAGTTGGCGCGCAGACCATCGACGATCTCCTGAGGAACGCCCTCAGCCTTGCCGATGCCCACGACGTGCTCGGTGACGTAGGTGTTGCCGGTCTTCTCGACGAAAGCGGAAGCGGGAGCCTTGCAGACAGGGCACTGCTCGGGGATGCTGCCCTCAGCGATGTAACCACAGACGGTGCAAACGTACTTCTTCATAAGATTTATCCTCCATTTTTGTTTGTTGTTATTGGGTGGCCTGCTCTGGTACAGCAGGCCTTGTTTCTGAGTCTATTATAGCGAATAATTCCTAGTTAGTCAAGGCTGATTCTAAGAATTATTCTTAGTTAATAAAAGTCTCACACTTTGTCCAAAAAACGAACACAAAAGATGTCACTTCTGCCGAAGAAGGGCTTTTTCTGCCTGCCTCAGACCTGCAGGTTGCCGCTGGAAGGAGCATCGGCACCGTCGGCAGAGTCGAACTCGTAGTCGTTGCCGGGGAGGATGGCGTTGAGCAGGATGCCCACGATGGCGGCGATGGCCAGACCGGACAGATTGATCGACACACCGGCGACCGCGAAGGTCAGGCCGCCCACCGAGTTGAAGCCCAGCGCAGACACCAGAATGACAGCGGCGATGATGAGGTTTCGGCTGTTGGTGAAGTCCACCCGGTTCTCGACCACGTTGCGGACACCGATGGCGGAGATCATGCCGTAGAGCACGAAGCTGATGCCGCCGATGATGCCGGTAGGGATGGTGTTGATGACGGCCTCAAACTTGGGGCTGAAGCTCAGGATGATGGCCAGCACAGCGGCGATGCGGATGACGAGGGGGTCGTAGATCTTGCTCAGAGCCAGAACGCCGGTGTTCTCGCCATAGGTGGTGTTTGCCGGGCCGCCCAGCAGGCCAGCCAGCGCGGTGGCGAGGCCGTCGCCCATCAGGGTACGGTTCAGACCGGGGTCATTGATGTAGTTGTGGCCGACGGTAGCACTGATAGCTGCAATGTCGCCGACGTGCTCCATCATGGTCGCAAGGGCGATGGGGATGATGGTGAAGAGGGCGCTGATGAACTCGGGGCTGCCGTCGATGGCGAAGAGGCCCATTGCCTCCTTGTGGAGGGGGACGCCGAACCATGCAGCGGAGGCGATGCGTTCAAAATCCACTGCACCGGTCACGAGGGCCACCGCGTAGGAGACCAGCACGCCGATGAGGATGGGCAGGATCTTGACCATGCCCTTGCCCCAGATGTTGCAGACGATGACCGTGCCCAGTGCCACGAAGGCCAGCAGCCAGTTTGCCTGACAGTTGTTGATGGCCGAGGGGGCCAGGATCAGGCCGATGGCGATGATGATGGGGCCAGTGACCACCGGCGGGAAGAAGCGCATGATGCGCCGGATGCCGAAGGTGGAGATGAGCAGGCTGACGACCAGATAGACCAGACCCGAGAACGCCACGCCTGCGCAGGCGTAGGGCAGCATCTGGGTGTTGGCAACGGTCAGGTTGCCGTCGGCGTCGGCCAGCATGGGGGCCACGATGGAGAAGCCGCCCAGATACGCGAAGGACGAGCCGAGGAAGGCCGGGACCTTGCGCTTGGTGATGAAGTGGAACAGCAGGGTGCCCAGACCTGCGCAGAGCAGGGTGGTGGAGACGCTCAGACCGGTGAGCAGGGGCACCAGAACGGTGGCGCCGAACATGGCGAACATATGCTGGATGCCAAGGATGAGCATCCGGCCCCCGCCCAGCTGGCGGGCATCATAAATGCCCTTGGAATAATCGATATTCTGACTCATGATTTCCTCCTTCTACTTGCAGGCCCAAAAAAAGAGGCACTACCGCAGGAAAGCGGCAATGCCTCAGATCTCGGGACGAAATCGGAAACGGAAGATACAGCCGACGCATACAAAAGACAGACTCTTTTTCCGCATCCTGCTCTCCCCCTTCCTCTCATTCTTCGGCATAGTATAGCATAAATGCCGGACACTGACAACCTTTTTCCTGTATTTTGCGGTGATTTTCTGTCAGCTGCGGGCTGACGGCCTTGAAATATGCCGCATTCCACACTATAATATAACCTATTGCCGCAGTTGGTCGCAGGGCCGGCGGCGGCAGCCGAAACAACAACAGCCATACTATTATAAAAGGACGCTTATGATATATCTCGACTACTCCGCCAACACCCCCGCCTCCCCCGGGGTGCTGGAGCGCTTTTGTGAAGTGGAGCGCAGCTGCCCCGGCAACGCGAATTCCCGCCATCAGGCCGGGCGGGAGGCCAAGCTGGTCATCGACCACGCCACCCAGAACATCGCGGGGCTTTTGGGCGCACAGCCCGCAGAGGTCATCTACACCTCCGGGGCCAGCGAGGCCAACAACTTCGCCCTCAAGGGTCTGGCGAAGCTCTCCCGCCATGCGGGCAGGCACATCATCTCTACCCCGCTGGAGCACTCGTCCGTCAGCGGCACCCTGACCGCATTGCAGGAGCAGGGTTATGAGATCGATCTGGTGGACATCCGGCGGGACGGGACCATCGACCTCGGGCATCTGAAAGAGCTTCTCCGTCCCGACACCATCGCGGTGGCGGTGACGCTGGTGGACAGTGAGCTGGGCGTCGTGCAGCCCGTAAAAGAAATTTCAGAACTCTTGCAGGCATGGCCCAACTGTCACTTACACGTAGATGCCACGCAGGCCGTGGGCAAGATCCCCGTCTCCTTTGAGGGGGTGGACACCATGAGCCTGACGGCCCATAAGTTCTACGGTCTGAACGGCATCGGCCTACTGCTCAAGCGGCGAAAGCTTGCCCTCGAGCCGCTCATCCACGGCGGCGAGAGCACCACTATCTACCGCAGCGGCACGCCTACCGTGGCCTTGGCGGCCTCGCTGGAAACGGCGCTGGAAGCCGCCGTTGGGGAGCTGCCCGCGCGTACCGCCCGGGTAAAGGAAGCGAATGCCTTCCTCCGCGACGCCCTCAGCAAGTACCCGAAGGTGCACATCAACAGCCCGGAGAACGCGATCCCCCACATCCTGAATCTGAGCGTCGAGAACGTCAAGGGCACCGTGTTCCAGCGGGAGCTGGACGCCGAAGGCGTCTGCGTATCGGTCAAATCGGCCTGCTCGTCGGACGGTCTGCCCTCCCGGGCTGTGTTCGCCGTCAGCCGCGACCGGCGGAACGCCCTCTCCTCGTGGCGCATCAGCCTGAGCCACCTGACCACACAGGAGGAGCTGAACGGCTTCCTCCGCGCCTTCGACGCCTGCTATACCCGGCTGACCCGGCCGCAATAACGGAAAGGACAGAGAACCATGAAACGCGAAATGGAACCCTACCAGCTCATCGAGCGAAGCATCATCAAAAAATACCGCAAGGAGCTGTGGACCCCCTTCATCGTGGCGGTCAAGCGCTACGAGCTCATCAAGGCCGGGGACAAGATCGCCGTCTGCATCTCAGGCGGCAAGGACTCGATGCTGATGGCAAAGCTCATGCAGGAGCTGCAGCGCCACAGCGATGTGCCCTTTGAGCTGGTCTTCCTTGTGATGGACCCCGGCTACAACGAGATCAACCGCCAGAAGATCGAATCCAACGCCGAGCTTCTCCACATCCCTGTGACCATCTTCGAGAGCAACATCTTCTCGGTGGCTAACAACACCGACAAGAACCCCTGCTATCTCTGCGCCCGGATGCGCCGCGGCCACCTCTACAGCAAGGCCAAGGAGCTGGGCTGCAACAAGATCGCACTGGGCCACCACTTCAACGATGTCATCGAGACCACCGTCATGAGTATGTTCTACGGCTCTCAGCTGCAGGCCATGCCCCCCATGCTCCACAGCACCAGTTTTCCCGGCATGACCCTCATCCGCCCGATGTATTGCATCCGGGAAGAGGATATTCTGGCATGGAAGCGATACAACGAGCTGGAATTCATCCAGTGCGCCTGCCGCTTCACTGAGAACTGCACCATGTGCGACAATGGCGGCGGCGGTTCCAAGCGGCAGGAGACGAAGATCCTGCTCCGCCGACTGAAACGCGACAACCCTAACATCGAGAACAGCATCTTCCGCAGCATCCACGCCGTGGCGCTGGACACCATGCCCGGCTATAAATCCGAGGGCGTGGAGCACAGCTTCCTTGAGCGGTTCCACGCGCAGGAGGAAGAGCTTAACAGGGAGTAATATAATACCCCCTCCGATAGAGCAAATACCCAATCTCGGTATCTTTTCACAAGACGCAAAAAGCCCCCGGAAGCGCAGCGTTACGCTTCCGGGGGCTTTTCCATGCCGCCGACGGGGGTCGAACCCGTACTCTGTCTCCAGAAAGGGATTTTAAGTCCCTCGTGTCTGCCAATTTCACCACAGCGGCTTCTGAATGAGCTGCCGCCCACATTCCTGCAAGCGGCAGCTCATATGATACAATAGAAATGCTGTTTTGTCAAGTTAAACCTTGCCGCCGTGCAGCTCTGCGTACATACGGGAGCGGCAGTCCGCCACAGCCGGGGTCATGTTGACGTAGTGCTTATGGGGCATCTCGATGCGCAGCTCGCTCTCCCAAGTCTCCTCGGTGAGCTGCTTTGCGATATAGGCCTTCTTCTCCGCGATAGAGGGCAGCTCGATGGCCAGCTCGCCGTGCAGGATGTGGGGCACCAGCAGCTGCTTGACCCGGGTGGGGACGAAGGTGACGGTGCGCTCGATGGCGTCGGAGTCGAGGTTGACCATCGTGACCGGCTTACCCGCCTCGATGACCTCGCCGTCCATTGCGATGAGGTCGCACTGGGCCTGACCATTTTCGTCATAGAGACGCCACGGCATCTTCTTGCCGGGGATGATGGCCTTGCTGGCAGAGTCAGAGCACTTCATCTTGGGCTGATAGGTGCCGTCCGGCCGCTTCACCGCCACCAGCTTGTACACGCCGCCAAAGACGGGGTCCGAGGCGGAGGTGATGAGGTTCTCGCCCACGCCGTAGGAGTCGAAGTGTGCGTGCTCGTACAGCTCCATGTTGGCGATCTTCTTCTCGTCCAGACCGTTGGAGGCCACCAGCTTGATGTAGGACTTCCCTGCTGCATCCAGCGCCTTGCGCAGACGCTTGGAGCCGCGGGCAAGGTCGCCGGAGTCGATGCGGGCGCTCTTGACACGGCGGTTGGGGTCATTGGGATACTTCTCGATGAGGTAGTCGTCCAGCTTGATGAGGTTGGGCAGGCCGCTCTCCATGATGTTGTAGGTGTCCAGCAGCAGGCTCACTGAGTCCGGGTAGGCATCGGCAAAGGCCTTGAAGGCGTCGAACTCGGTCGGGAAGAACTCGATGAAGCTGTGGGCCACCGTGCCCACGGCCTTGACCTCAGAGCCGAACTTCATCTCCGCCAGACAGTTGGCCGTACCGATGCAGCCGCCCAGAACGGCCGCATATGCGCCGTCGTTGCCTGCGCTCTCGCCCTGTGCGCGGCGGGTTCCGAACTCCATGACGCTACGGGGGGTGTGGGTGTTCAGGCCGGTGATGCGGGTGGCCTTGGTGGCGATGAGACTGTGGAAGTTCATGGTCTGGAGCAGGTAGGTCTCGATGAGGATCGCGCCCACGAGGTCGCACTCGATGCGCACCATCTGGACATGAGGATAGCAGACCGTGCCCTCCGGCAGGGCGTACATATCGCCCTTCCAGCGGTAGGTGCGCAGATACTCGCAGAACTCCTCGCTCATGCCCTTGGTACGCAGCCAGTGGACGTCCTGCTCGTTGAAGTGGTAGTTCAGCAGGAAACGGGTCAGCTTGCGCTGGCCTGCACTGATGGAATAGCCCTGATTGTCCGGGTTCTTGCGGAAGAACATATCAAAGACAAGGGTGGTGTTCTTAAAGCCGTTTAAAAACAGGCAGTTGGCCATCGTGAACTCATAAAAATCAACGACCATTGCCGGATTGTCGTAGTCCTCATCCGGGATGTACGGCACAACTTTGATCTCACTCATGAAAAGTTTCCTCTCTTTTTCTGCACACCCTCACAGCGGGTGCTGCCAAACCAGCTCTGCGCCACCGCGCATTTTCGGGCACAGCGCACGTTTCGTCCTGTCATGACAGGGCGTTTGTACCACTATAGCATCTTTGACGGGCCGACGCAAGAGGTTTTGGCAGAAAATGACGGAAGAAAAGAAAAATGTTTTTTGCAGGTTCTTTACCGGCATTTTATTCCGCCGTTTCGGGGCGGCTCTCTCCTGCTTCTGTGGATGCAAAAAGCACCCGCAGCGCCTCATCAGCGCCGCAGGTGCTCATTTTTTCAAACTCAGCCGTTCATGATGCTGGGGGTAGCGTTCTTCAGCACGACGTCATGGCTGCCGCCCTCGACGATGGAGGTGGAGGACACGACGGTCAGCTTGGCCTTCTGCTGCAGCTCGGGGATGGAGAGTGCGCCGCAGTTGCACATGGTGCTCTTGACCTTGTACAGGGTGGTCTGGACGCCGTCCGCCAGCGGGCCGGCATACGGGACGTAGCTGTCCACGCCCTCCTCGAAGCTCAGCTTGGTGGAGCCGCCGAGGTCGTAGCGCTGCCAGTTGCGGGCACGGTTGGAGCCTTCGCCCCAGTACTCCTTCATATACTGGCCGTTGATGCGCACCTTGTTGGTGGGGCTTTCGTCGAAGCGGGCAAAGTAGCGGCCCAGCATGACGAAGTCTGCGCCCATGGCCAGAGCGAGGGTGATGTGGTAGTCGTGGACGATGCCGCCGTCAGAGCAGATGGGCACATAGATGCCGGTCTCCTTGTAGTACTCATCGCGGGCCTTGGCTACCTCGATGACAGCAGTAGCCTGACCGCGGCCGATGCCCTTGGTCTCGCGGGTGATGCAGATGGAGCCGCCGCCGATGCCGATCTTCACGAAGTCTGCGCCAGCCTTGGCGAGGAAACGGAAGCCCTCGGCGTCCACGACGTTGCCTGCGCCCACCTTGACGGTATCACCGTAGTGCTCACGGATCCAGCCGATGGTGCGGCTCTGCCACTCAGAGTAGCCCTCGGAGGAGTCGATGCAGAGGACGTCTACACCGGCCTCTACCAGTGCGGGCACGCGCTGGGCGTAGTCGCGGGTGTTGATGCCGGCACCGACCACATAGCTCTTGTTTTTATCCAGCAGCTCGTTGGCATTCTGCTTGTGGGAGTCGTAATCCTTGCGGAAGACGATATACTTCAGGTTGCCCTCGGCGTCTACCAGAGGCAGGGTGTTGATCTTGTTGTCCCAGATGATGTTGTTGCAGTCGTGCAGAGAGGTGTTCTCCGGAGCAGTGACCAGCTTCTCGATGGGGGTCATGAAGGTGGTGACAGAGGCGTCGTCGGGGGTGTGGTTGACGCGGTAATCGCGGGAAGCCACGATGCCCAGCAGCTTGCCGTTGGGGGTGCCGTCGGCGGTAATGGCGATGGTGGAGTGGCCGGTGCGGGCCTTCAGCTCCAGCACGTCATGCAGGGTGGCGGTGGGGGCCAGATTGGAGTCGGAGACGACGTAGCCTGCCTTGAAGCTCTTGACGCGGCGGACCATAGCGGCCTCGTTCTCGATGCTCTGGGAGCCGTAGATGAAGGAGACGCCGCCCTGACGGGCCAGCGCGATGGCCAGCTTATCGCCGGAGACAGACTGCATGATGGCGCTGATCATGGGGATGTTCATTTCCAGCGGGCAGGCCTCCTCGCCCTTGCGGTACTTGACCAGCGGGGTCTTGAGGCTGACCGCCGTGGGGACGTTCTCGGCAGAAGAGTAGCCCGGCACCAGCAGGTACTCGCCAAAGGTACGGGAGGGTTCTTCGTAAAAATAAGCCATGTTCAAACTCCTTTTTCTTAACGCATCAACAACGGATCACATCAAAACAATTTCATGTTTTCGACTTAGGAATTGATTGTATATACTTTACCACAAACCCTTGCAGAATACAAACCCCTGCCCCGCCAAACTTTATAAATGTCCTTTGCAGAAAAACAGGCAAATTGACCACCAAATTGGTGCAAGGTCATACTTTCCCCCAGCATGAGCCGGACTTCTCCGGTTTTGGGGATGCAAAAAAGCCCGTCCAGTCTCGGACGGGCCTTTTTGCACACGAAGCGGAATATCGCCTGTGCGGTGTCCGCCGACAGCTGTGAAGGAGAACAGCCGGAGGAGGATGGCAGACACCCGATATTCCAAAAACAAGAAGAAAAAGATTTCATGATCCAGAAGGGCGTCGCCCTTCCTGTAACCATATTGTAACTCTTTTGAAGGATTTTTGCAATAGTTTTTTGTAATTTCTTTGTAATTATTTTTGTAAAGATTCTGTGACAGGCCCCCCGAACTCCAGATAGCACTCAAAGGCCGCGTGTTCCTCCCTTCGGCCCAGCACATACCAGCCTTCCTTCGAGGGGGCGTAGAACACCTGCACGCTCTGGCCCATCGGCACCTCGCGGTGGTACTTGATGGAGGCGAAGGAGAGCGGCGCAGCCTCCACCACCTCCTGCGGCAGAGCGTCGCAGGCGATGTCCAGATAGAGGGAGTTGTTGATGTGGCCGTTGAGGTCGCACATGGAGTAGCTGGCCCGGCGCTCCCCTGCCGCCGTCAGGGGCTGGCTCTTGTGGACGATCTGGGGCAGCTCTTCGGGCAGGTCGTCGTTCTGGAAGTCCGGCGTGTTCCAGCCGGGGGTGCGCAGGATGCGCCCTGCCTCTGTATCCACGGCCATCCAGCGGCAGTCCACGAGGGCCAGCTTCTCCCCCGTCTCGCTAGTGATGGTGGTCAGGCGCTTCATGGTGCCCTTCTTGAAGGTCTCACAGGCCGTCGTGAGTGCTATCTTCTCGGCCCGGCCCGGCATCCGCCAGACCCGGAGGGCCTGTTTGCCCACGAGGAACGCACTGTGGCGCTCCTTAAAAAAGGCGTGGTCCATGCCGTAGGCCCGAGCGTGGTCTGCCGACACCTGTTCCACATAGCGGAAGAGGGCGCTGGGCTTCAGGCAGCAGCGGAAATCGCTGTCGCCGTCCAGCACGGTCATATGCTCAGTATAACTTCTGTATTCACTCATCGTTTTCTCCCTTTCCTCGACAAAAAGGGGCTGTACGCCTCCGCACAGCCCCCGCAGGATCAATACATATTGCGCGTTTTCCTGCGCACCTTGCGCCAGATGTTGAAGCAGGCCAGAGCCAGCATCGCCAGCAGCAGCATCAGGAACAGATACCCGCTGCCGCCCTCGTCGTAGCTCTTCATCTCGCTCCACTTCACGTCCAGCTCGCTGTTGACCTCATCGCTCAGCGCGGTAAAGACCTTCTCCTTGGCCGCAATCTCCTCGGAGGGATAGGCGATCTCGCTGTACTTGAGATCTTCGTCCAGAATATCCCATACCGCCTGCATGGGGGTGGTGTAGCCGATATACTCCGCATTGGCCTTGCCGATGTCCGGCTCACACATGAAGTTGATGAACATCTCAGCGGCTTCCTGATGCTCGCTGGCGGCGGGGATGGCCATGCTGTCCACCGACAGCACCGTCCCCTCCTCCGGGAACACCCAGGCCAGATCGGGGTTGTCGTCGATCATGGTGATGGCGTCGCCGGAGTAGTAGACGCCGACCGCCGCCTCGCCGCCGATCATCTTATCGAAGATCTCATCCATGACGTAGGCCTGTACCAGCGGCTTCTGAGCCTTCAGCTCCTCCACCACAGCGTCCACCTCTTCGGTGGTCTGGGGGTTGATGCTGTTTCCGCTCTTGAACGCACCGATGGCGTAGGCATCGCGGCTGTTGTTGAACATCAGGATATTGCCCGCGTACTGCTCATCCCACAGGTCGGCCCAGCTGGCCGGGGCCTCGTCCACCATCGTCGTGTTGTAGATGATGCCGGTGGTGCAGAGCATATAGGGCACCGTATAGGCGTTTTCGGGGTCGTAATCCGCGTTGCGGTAGGCCTCGTCGATGTTCGCAAAGTTCGGGATGTTGCTGTAGTCCAGCGGTTTCAGCATCCCTTCTGCGATCATCTTGGCGACCATGTAGTCCGACGGGATGATGACATCGTAGTTGGCCGCGCCGGATTTCAGCTTCGCGTAGAGGGACTCATTGGAGTCAAAGGTGGTGTAGTTGACCTTGATGCCGGTGAGCTTTTCGAAGGCGGCCACCACGTCCACGCTGTCGTCTGAGCCGTTGGAGATATACTCGCCCCAGTTGTAGACGTTCAGGGTGACGTTCTGGCCCTTGAAGCGGGTCCAGTCGTAGTCATCCGAAACAGAAATGTCCTCTGTGACCTCGATCTGTCCCGCGGCCAGAGCC
>OLNJ01001593.1_pt1 | contig 11313 bp, 10 predicted proteins | sample 1672191 | NCBI WGS metagenome assembly OLNJ01 (sample SAMEA3136657, study PRJEB25190) | human gut metagenome | biome: human gut; feature: human-associated habitat; material: faeces | place: Austria | collected 2013 | reverse complement strand
CTATATCCATAGTATCCATCATTGAATGTCCAACTACTTTTGTATCTTTGAAAGTTTCTTTCATGTATGATGGTACATTTTCTGTATCGTAAGAATCTACGTTAGCAGTTGCCACTGGAACGTATCCTAATATAGCTAATTCTTCACTACTTCCTGAAATATCAACTATACGTTTTGGATTTGCAGGTATTTCTACATCTCCTTTTTCAGTTTTTACAACTCTTGTTTCAGCTTTGTCTGCTGATTCGTTGTTACTTGAACAACCTGTTAATACTGATAATGATAGTATTGCTACTAACATTAACACTAATGATTTAAGTTTTCTCATTTTTCCCTCCATGATGATTAAATTAGTGATGAATGGAGATTGATAATAATTCTCAATCCCTATGGTTAGATTATATCAAAATTTCCTACTAATTCAATAGGAAATAACTAATTCCATCATTTACCTAAGTCGTAATTTCCATATTATCTATATATAAACAAAAAAAGTAAGGATAATCACAATTTTATGATCATCCTTACTTTTTTTAATATTTATATTAAGAACATAACTCGTCTTTTACACCTAAATTATTTTTATTATTTGATTTATAAAGTTTTTTACTTTTATTTAAAATAACAAAAATTGAAAGCAGTATTATACCTTTAAAAATACTACTTATGCTTATACTCCACCATATACCGTTTATTCCAAGTATATCTGGTTTACTAAGTACAATTGCCATAGGTATCCTAGCTAAATTTAATACTATACTTGTTACTGAAGGTATATATGTCCTTCCTAACCCCTTAAGTATTCCTGTAATAGTTATTTCTATACACATGAATAGTTGAGAATATCCAAGGATTTTTAAATAATCTACACCTTTTATTATTGCATCTGGCTCATTTATAAATGCTCTAAATATTATATCGCCTAAAAATACTAAAACTAATGTAGTTATACTTCCCCATATTAAAGCGCCTATTAATCCGATTTTACTTCCTTTATTTATTCTGTCAAATTTATATGCTCCATAATTTTGTCCTGTAAAAGTAGACAATGCTGAGGCAAATCCATCAGCACTCATCCAAGATATAGATTCTATTTGTGAACCTACCTTTTGAACAGCTACTGCTACTGGTCCAAAAGATGCAACAATTACTCCCATAGCCATAGATATAAGAGTGAATAATGCATTTTGAATAGCTACTGGCAAACCTAGCTTATATAAAGTTTTAAAGTATTCTAACTCTATATTTCTAAAGTATTTAACTTTAAAATACTCTATTTTATTTTTTATTATATACCCTACAAATACACAAGTAACGATTATTTGTGCTGTTATTGTAGCAATACCTGCTCCATTTGTTCCTAAAGCATCAATAGGTCCAAATCCGAAAATTAGCAGTGGGTCTAAAATAATATTAGCTATAAGTCCTATTGTGTTAATCCTAAATGGTATAGAACTATTTCCAAGACCTATAAAGATCGATGTGAATACAGGATTTATAAAATAAAAAATCATTCCTATAGCAAGTATAACTAAATACTGTCTAGACATTGTGATTACTTCTAAATCGCCTAAATTAAATATATCTATTAATTGCTTATTAAATAGAATTAATACTAAAGTATAAGTTATTGATAAAAATACATTTAACTCTATAGATGATTTTATGTAAGATTTAACTTCCTTTGTATTTTTCTCTCCCATACTTTGAGCTACTTTTACTTCTCCACCAATTTTTGAAAACATAACAAATGCCATTGCAAGCCAAGGATAAAACCCTGCTGTTCCAACTGCTGCTACCGAGTTACTACCATTTTTTCCAACCCACATCATATCGATTAAATTGTATGCAATTTGAATAAATGATGTAGCCATTATAGGGATAGCTATTTTCACTAGTTTTTCGACTATCCCACCTTCTGTCAAATCAATTTTTTTATCCATTTCTCCTCCAAATTTTAATATTTTACTTTAAATATCTTATTTATATGTATAAATATAATATATTCTGTATTTACTTAAAATCCCAAAGATTTTAAGTCTAATTTACTAGCTGATACAAGAACTAATACAACTCCTATTATAAAAGCTATTAAAATTATCATTTTTACATAATTGTTAACTTTAACTTTATTTCTAACTTGATACATTATCATAAATCCAAAACTTATTATGCTTATTAAAATTGCCATTGCACCTACAGTAAGTACAAATCCGGTCATTAATAAATTATTTGCATCCATGTATTACTACCTCCTAATTACTAAAAATGTAATTACTATTTTATCATAAGTTTTGTATATAATGAATAAACATAAAAAGGCTGTCGATTTATTTTAATTCGACAGCCTTATATATTTAACTTGTTTGTGTTTCTTCTTTTTTCTTTTTAATATGTTTTCCAACTATCTCATTTACATCAGTTATTGTAACAAAAGCAGAATAATCATCAGCTGCTACTATTCTTTTAAGCTCAGGTATTTCTATTCTTGTTACTACTGCATATAATACAACCTTTTTCCCACTTATCAATCCTTCGCCTTCTAGCATTGTAACTGTTCTTCCCAAATGTTTATATATACTATTTGCTATTTCTTCTCCATGATTAGTTATAATCATAGCCGCCTTTGCTTGTTCAAATCCCTCAGATACCATATCGATAATCTTAAAAGTAATAAAATATGTCAATATTGAGTAAAGAGCTCTATCCCATCCAAATAAAAATCCTGCAGTTGAATATATGAAGAAATTTAAAAACATTACTACTTGCCCTACAGAAAATGATGTCTTTTTATTTATTAATATGGCAACTACTTCTGTTCCATCTAAGCACGCGCCAAATTTTATAACAAATCCAACACCTATTCCTAGAAGTAATCCACCGAATACTGTTGCCAAAAGAACATCATTCGTTAGCTCAGGTACAGGTTTAAGTTCTTCTAATAAAAGAGATAATACAATCATTGCATAAGCTGCTTTTATCAAAAAACTCTTTCCTAATTGTTTATATCCTAAAATTAAAAACGGTATATTTAAGACAAAGGTAAGAACACTTAATTTAATTTTAGTTATATAACTGACCATAATGGATATACCTATTATTCCACCATCAATTATATTGTTTGGTACCAAAAATATTTCTAGAGCTATTGCAGCAAGTGTAGCTCCAACTGTGATAAGTAAGAAAGAAAGGAAATTATTTAATAACGTTTTATTTTTACTGCTACTTGTCATTATTATCCCCCTTTTCTTATTTAATAAAATAATAAGTTGTTTTAGTTGATTTTGCTTAAATTTATTTTGTATTTTTAAATACACTATATTTTGTCTACTTAATTTATAATTCCATTTATTTTCTTAAAAACCCTTCTTATATTTAGTTTTTTTACAAAATTTTAACATTTTCGACTATTATTGATTCAAAATTATAAATTAGCTTGTTTTTTAATATGAAATAAAATTTATTAAGATTTAGTTTGATAAGTTTATTAATATTTTCATACGTATAAATTGATATTAGAAATGATCTAAACATAAATAGCACTTATTATATTTTTATGCTTAGAATAGTGAATTTATTCAAAAGCCAGAAAACAAGTTCTAACTTATCTTCTGGCTTTTATTTTATTATTTATAAAACTCTTCTTGCATTTACAAATGCATTTTTATAATAACTTGTATTTACACTTGTTATTACTATTTTACGTTGACTAGAAGATGCATGTATCATCTGTCCATTACCTATATAAAGTCCAACATGAGATACTTGTCCATTATTAGCACCATTAGTATCGAAAAACATTAAATCCCCAGCTTTTAAGTTGCTCCAACTTACAGATGTTCCATATTTACTTTGAGCACTTGAAGTTCTAGGTAAAACTATTCCCGCTTTATTTTTAAATACATAATATGTAAAACCTGAACAGTCAAAACTGTTTGGCCCTTGAGCTCCCCACACATATGGTTTTCCTAATAATGTCTTTGCATATGCTATTACTGAGCTTGCACTTGACGATACTGAAGTACTTCCACTATTTGATGATGAGCTTGAAGACGGTTTTGTAGATTGTAAATATTGACTACTTACATATCCTGTACTTCCGCTGTAGTTTATTTTTGACCATCCATTTGATGTAGATAGCACATTTACACTTTGCCCATATGCTATTGTCGTTATTTTTGCATAGCTTGTAGCTGGCCCTGTTCTCATATTTAATCCAGATGTTGTATTTACATATTTTACTGTTTGGCTAGTTTCCGAACTTGAACTTGAAGATGGTTTTGTAGATTGTAAATACTGACTGCTTACATATCCTGTACTTCCGTTGTAGTTTATTTTTGACCATCCATTTGATGTAGATAGCACGTTTACACTTTGTCCATATGACAATGTTGCTATCTTCGCATAACTTGTCGATGGTCCTGTTCTTACATTTAGTCCTGCTGTTGTATTTACATATTTTGTAGTTTGAGTAGTTTCCGAATTTGAAGTTGAAGTTGAATTTGATACATAATCTTTATATATATATCCTGTTTTTCCGTTATATTTTGCATTTACCCAGTTCCCACTTGTACTTAAAACTTCAATAGAACTTCCCTTTGAGATTACAGTTATTGAAGAATAACTTGTCGATGGTCCTGTTCTAAAGTTTACATTTTCTGTTACTGTTGCTATTTGACTTGCAGCCTCTACTGTCGATATATTTGTCATTGACACAATTGAGGTCGCTGCAATCGCTGCTCCCGCTAATACATAAGATTTATTTATACTCATAATATCTATTCCTCCCGATAATTAGACACGTTTTTACTTTTTTTTATTTTATAGTTATATTGTTACATTTTTGTAACTATTTTTCAAGTATTTTCTGTAACTTTTTTGTAACTTTTTATTTTTTTAATTTTCTAAAAAAAATAAACTCCCTTTAACTAAGCTTTTATGCCTTGTGAAAAGGAGTTTATTTTTATATTATTATTTAATAATTTTTATTATTTTTAACTATATTGATTATTACTGATTTAGCTTTTTCCATTTCTTCAACTACTGCATACTCATAATATCCGTGGAAATTATACCCTCCTGTAAATAAGTTTGGAGTTGGTATTCCCATATATGAAATTCTCGCACCATCAGTCCCACCTCTAATAGGAACTATTCTCGCTTCTACATCAGCATCATCCATTGCTTTTTTTGCTAGATCAATTATATACATTACAGGTTCTATCTTTTCTTTCATATTATAGTAGCTATCTTTTATATCGACAATTATTCTATCTTCACCATATTTTTGCTGTAAAGTTTTCGCTATTTCTCTTATTTTAGATTTTCTTTTTTCTAATCCATTTAAATCAAAATCTCTAAGTATATAAGATATTTCAGCCTTATCTACTTCTCCACTAATTGAATTAAGCATGTAGAACCCTTCGTATCCTTGTGTATTTTCAGGCACTTCGTTTGGAACCATAGAGTTAAATTCTGATGCTACACTAGCAGCATTTATCATAACGTTATATGCATAACCTGGGTGTACGCTCTTTCCTATTATTTTTATATTTGCACTAGCAGCGTTGAAGTTTTCATATTCTAATTCTCCAATTTCTCCACCATCTACTGTATATGCAAAATCAGCTTTAAATTTATCAACATCAAAGAAATCTGCACCTTTTCCTACTTCTTCATCTGGTGTAAAGCATACATATATATCACTATGCTCTATTTCTTGGTGTTTGGCTATGTATTTTAATGACTCCATTATTTCAGCTATTCCAGCCTTGTCGTCAGCACCAAGTAATGTCGTTCCATCAGAAGTTATTATAGTTTTTCCGACTTTATCTTTTAAGAGATTAAACTCTTTTGGTGATAGTATTATATTTTTTTCGCTATTTATTACTATATCATTTCCATCATAATTTTTATGTATTTGTGGATTTACATTTTCGCCACTAGCTGCTGGTGATGTATCCATATGAGCTATAAATCCTATTTTATTAAGATTTTTATCTGTATTGGATTTTAAGGTTGCATAAACATATCCTTTTTCATCCATATGAGCATCTTCTAGTCCTATTTCCTTTAAATCCTCTACTAATATCTTTCCTAAATCCTTTTGAATTTCTGTAGTTGGGACACTTTCTGAATACTCGCTACTTGTTGTATGTACTTTTGCATATTTTATAAATCTATTTATTAAATCTTGCATTATAATTCCTCCTATTATTGTAATTTACTTCTATATCTTTTAGTTTAATATTTGTATTATCTACACTTTTTCGAAAAACTTTCACCTCAATAGTTTAAATTTACTTTTTTTAGATAATTTTATAATACCATGATTTTTAACATTTTTTAGAAAAAAAATAGATTTGAAAATAAATTCAAATCTATCTAGCTAATAACTTATTAGAAAGTCTCATATATTTTTGATCTTTACTTGAGTTGTAAATTTCTATCTTTCCAATATTATCTCTTGTATTTAATTCGTTCTTGTCTTCTAATACTTCTTTTAGATGTCTACAAGTTCCAATATTTCCATCTACTAAGTTAGTATTTTCAGGTAAAAATTGATTTAAATAATCTCTATAGAATATAAAGTGTGTACATCCTAAAACGACACTATCAAGGTTATCCATATTTACGTCTTTATAGTAGTCTTTTAATTGGTCTATAACTATGTTTTTATCATCTAGTAAATCATTTTCAACTATTTCAACAAGTTTTGGGCAAGGCATTTTAACCACTTTATTGTTTCCTCTAAACTTGTGCATTAATGTTTCAAATTTCTTTTCTTTTAAAGTTAAAGGAGTAGCCATAACTACTATATTATTATTTTTAACTCCTTGTGTTGCAACTTTTAAAGCTGGTTCCATTCCTATTATAGGAAGATTTTTATATTTTTTTCTAAGATAGTTTGCAGAAGCACTTGTAGCTGTATTACATGCTATAACTACTGCTTTTACTCCCTTTGATATAAAAAAATCTATTATTTCAACACATCTTTCGGTAATTTGCTCTTTTGTTTTAACGCCATAAGGAGCATATGCCGAATCTCCAAAATAGATAAAATCTTCATTTGGCATAAGCTCTTTTAAATCTCTAAGAACACTTATTCCACCTAAACCTGAATCAAAAACTCCTATAGCTTTTTTACTATTATCCATTAAAGTACCTCCGATATGGTTTTAATTATTTATCTGCACATATTATTACTTCTACTATTATAAAATATATATCCTATTTATACAAAAAAAATATTTTTTTCTGTGAGATTTTTGTAAAATAAATATTATATTCGTCGAAATTTTAGTAAATATTATTTAAATTTTAAACCTATATCTAGGTAAGTGCAACTTATAATGACATGATATAATTTTGGATATTGTTTATTTTATTTATAACTTGATTTTTCATATATTCAATATAGCTTTCTTGCCATATATAATCATATTGTCTTTCTTTAAATATTTCATTTAAAAAATTAAATCTGCTCATTTCAATATCTTCAAAGAAGATAAATTTCCCTAATAAAGCAAGTTCAATATCTTCTAAACTATCAAATAGTATTTTATATTCTTCATTATAAAAACAATCTGACTTTAATATGTCACAAAAATCATCAAAAGAATTTATATTACTTTTTATAATATCGACCTTCTTATTTATATTATTTTCATTTTCTATTTTATCTAGTACATCTCTAAATCCATCATCACTTAATTTATCTTCTGTTAAAATAATTTTAGATTTTTCTTCTTTATCTATATCACATATTACAACAATATTTTCTATACTATCTTGCATAATACACGATTTTAATTCTTGTATAAACTTATTTTTATATAAACTTATATATTGGATTTCTTTTTCATCATCTATATTAAAGTTTTCTATTATTTTATTAATTGAATTTTCTACTTCTTGTTCTATATTGTCTAAATTTAAGTTGCTTTTTAAATAGTCCATTTCTTTTTCAAATATATAAAAATCTTTAAATTCGCCATCTATTATTGTTGATAATATTGTATTATTTATTACAATTTCAAATATATTTGTAAGTAAATCTCTATAATCTAATTTATATCTTCTTGCATTTATATCGAGTAACAACTCTACTTCTTTTGATTTAAAATGATTACAGAATTTATTTTCTAGTTCTATAATTTCTAAATAATTTTTAATATAATATAATCCATTTAAATTATTATCTCCAAATATTAATGGATAATCTACACTTATTTTTATATCCTGAGCATTAAACTTCATATCATATATATCGAAAAAATTTCCAAACTCTTTGAGCAAAGTATTATTGTATGCGATTACTTCTGTATTATATTTATTTTGACATACTCTATTGTAAATTTGTTTTGTCTCTTCAAATAGATCTTTTAACTTTTGCTCTCCCATTTTAAAAATAACTTCTATAGAATTTTGTTTAAATAGCTCTATATATTTATCCATATTAAAATCATCTCTGAAATTTGCATCCATTGTATAATAAATTGATTCTAATAATTGTTCGCCGACTTCTACAGTTACTGATGTGCTGGAATTTCCACAATATTTCTGTATAGTTTTATTTAATAAACTTCCTATATCTTGTTGAATACTCAATATAAAGTTTTCGCTAAATTTTTTATTTAAATAACCCCACTTCAGTATATTTATTGTATAATCCTTTGTTATTATCCCTAATAATTTCATATTCTAAAGACCCCCTGTAAGCTTAAATTCTTTTGCAAAATCGTCTATAGCTCCCTGTATCTGAAATATTTCGCCCTTTTTATCTTCATAAGTCTTCTCTAGTATTTCTATAACTTCATCATCAGATATTAAGTCTAATACTTCGCTTTTAAAATAATAAAAAATCTCTTGCATATCGTTTATATTTTCAACATAATTTTCTTTATCTGTATAAGGAGATGAATATACTATTTCTATAATTTTTTCTAGTGAAGATGTACTCGTTTCAATACGTCCTATTTTAGTTAGGGTTTCATTTGTGTGTTTCATAATATTATTTACATCATTTTCACTTAAAACAAGACCATAATTTATAGATTCATCATTTAATTTTATTAGTTTTTTACTAGATTTTTCTGTAAGATCTCTCATCGTAAATCTCAGTATCTTATTTTCCATAAATTTTTCACTCCTTTTTTTATTAAATGTATTGACTTTTCTTTTGTTTTATGTTATAGTATAATTGATATAATATATTTTCATACATTTATATATTAATCTCAATATATAAAATTGTCAAGTTGCATATTTTTATGCTCTTTTTTTATGTCATTTTTAACTTTTCATATAAATCTTGTATTTTTCCTTATAAATTTTATATTTTTAATTCCCTATTGTTTGATTGTTAGTATTAACTGTGCTATATTTAGAAGTTGTAGTATAAATTTTAAGTTTAAAAGAGGGGAATAAATATGAAATATAATACTGTAATTTTTGACTTAGATGGAACATTATTAAACACTTTAGAAGATTTAGGAGATAGTGTTAATTTTGCTCTTAAATCGTTTGGATATCCAACTAGAACTTATGAGGAAATCAGAATTTTTGTAGGAAATGGCGTAAAAGATTTAGTTACAAAAGCTGTTCCTGATGGGACTGATGAAGAAACAACATTAAAATGTCTTCAAACATTTAAAGATCATTATAAAACTAATATGCAAAACAAAACAGCTCCTTATGATGGTATTATAGACTTATTAGAAGAATTAAATTCTAAAGGTGTTAAATTGGCAATAGTATCAAATAAATACGATTTTGGTGTTAAAAATTTAAATAAATACTATTTTAAAGACTTAATACCTGTTGCAATTGGAGAACGCGAAGGTATCAGAAAAAAACCAGCTCCTGACACAGTATTAGAAGCTATGAAAGAACTAAACTCTGAAGAAAATAATTCAATATATGTCGGTGATTCTGGCTCAGATATGTTAACTGCACAAAATGCTCATATAAAAAGTATTGGCGTTACTTGGGGATTTAGAGATGCTAAATCACTTCTAGAAAGTGGAGCTGACTTTTTAATCGATTCTCCAAAACAGTTATTAGAAATAATAGAAAGCGAAAACTGCATAAAAACATGCAATTAAATAAAATAATAAAAAGCAGTTAATCAATAGTAATTAACTGCTTTTTATTATTTTATTCATTATATTATTTATAATGTAGTATTTTTAGAATGTAGCGAATTTATACTTTCTTTAATTTTGTCTATTGAGTCTTTATCAGAAGCTGATAATATATTTATGCCTATAGCTTCTTCCATAGCTTTTACAAGATTATAAGCTCTATCTAATAGAGCTATTATATCTTGATTTAAATCTTTAAAATCAAGCTTTCCATTTAAGTTAAACTTACCTTCACTTGGATTTTGTATAGCTTTTAATCTCGCCTGTATCTTCACTTGATTAAACTTAAATTCTAATTCGCTTAAAGTATTTCCTAAATTTGAATGAAGGTTAAATACTACAGCTGAATATAACTCAACTAATTCATCTAAATTTTCATCGTTATTTAATTTTAATTCTTCTTTTATATTAAAAGCTATCTTTTCTAATTCAAGCCCGTCTATATATCTTTGTGGAATATTTTCTATCTCTTTAACTAAACTGTTATATTTTTGTAAATCTAGAAGTCCCATATTCACTTTCATATTATATATCTCAGTTGCACTCATTTTATCTATCTCCTTACTTCATAAATAGTATTTAGTCAAATACTTATAATGTAATATTATAACCTCAATATATAAATTTCTTCCATAGTTATTTATTACAATAATTTTTATCTATCCAGTAAACAAAATAAGAGCACTACTCATAATTGAATAATGCTCTTATTAGTTATATTGTTATAAAGTTTAAATTAAAAGAATTATATGGCAATTTTATTTTTCTACTCTTAACATTTCAGCTTTTTCTTCTACTTCACCTTTAGCTAAAACTTTTACATCTTTGAAAGAGTCAGTATTACTTATTATTATTGGAGTTACTGTTCTATATCCAGCTTTTTGGATTTTATCTTTATCAAATTCAACTAATAAGTCACCAACTTTTACTTTATCCCCAACTTTTACATGAGTATCATAGTATTTACCGTTTAATTGAACTGTATCTAATCCTACGTGGATAAGTACTTCTACACCTTCGTCTGAAGTTATTCCTATAGCATGTTTAGTATCGAATACTACTGAAACAGTACCGTTTACTGGAGATACTGCTCTACCTTCTTCAGGTTCTATACCTATACCTTTACCTAACATACCTTCAGAGAATACCCCGTCTTTTACTTCACTTA
>OLNJ01001586.1_pt1 | contig 11368 bp, 12 predicted proteins | sample 1672191 | NCBI WGS metagenome assembly OLNJ01 (sample SAMEA3136657, study PRJEB25190) | human gut metagenome | biome: human gut; feature: human-associated habitat; material: faeces | place: Austria | collected 2013 | reverse complement strand
GAAATCGGGTACTACAATCCAATAACAGAACCTGCAGAAATCAAGATTGATGAAGAAAAAGCTACAAAATGGATAAAGAATGGTGCTCAACCTACAGACGTAGTTAAGAGACTTTTCGATAAAGCTGGTCTTAACAAGTAATTTTTAGGAGGTGAAGTCTGGTGTTAGTTTAACATCAGAGCCTAATGAAAGAATTAGTAGAAGTAATCGCTAAGTCATTAGTTGATAATCCTAATGAAGTTCATGTAAATGAAGTTCAAGGAGAGCAATCATTAATTCTTCAATTGAAGGTTGCTCCTGAAGATATGGGTAAGGTTATCGGTAAACAAGGTAGGGTAGCTAAAGCTATTCGAACTGTAGTAAAAGCCGCAGCATTAAACGAAGAAAAAAAAGTAGCAGTTGAAATTATCGATGCAAAGAGTTAGGATTTTCCTAACTCTTTTTTTATTAATCTTTGATATTTTATAAAAAGTTTGATATAACTAATAGATGAAGATAGAAAAATAGGTAAAACAGGAGTGAAAATAGTGAGCGAAGTATTAAAGGTAGGAAAAATAGTAAATACTCATGGTTTAAAAGGTGAAGTTAAAGTTATGGCTTTAACTGATGATCAACGTAGATTTCATGATTTAGATTATGTTTTAATAGATAATAAAGAAGTAAAGATAGAGAGTTGTAAATATCAAAAAGATAGAGTTATTGTTAAACTTGAAGGAGTTAATAAAGTAGAAGAAGCTGAAAAGTTGAAAAATAAATTTATGGAAATTCCAAGAGAATTTGCTGTAGAGTTAGATGAAGATTGTTACTTTCTAGCAGATTTAAGAGAGTGTACTGTGTTTGATACAGATGGAAAAGAAATTGGTGAAGTATATGATATAATTCAAACAAAGAATAACGATGTATATTGGATTAGAAAGCCAAAAGAAGTTTTGATACCAGCATTAAAAGATATAGTGACAGAGATAAATATAGATGATAGAAGAATTATCATTAGACCTATAGGAGAATGGATGGATGAAGATTAATATTCTTACTTTATTTCCTGAGATGTTTGATATTTTTAATCATAGTATTGTAGGAAAAGCAAGAGAGAAAAATTTGATTAGCATTGAAGCAACTAATATAAGAGATTATACTTTAAATAAGCATAAAAAAGTAGATGATTATCCTTATGGTGGTGGAGCTGGAATGGTTATGTCTGCACAACCAGTAGTAGATTCTATAAGGGCGGTAAAGAAAAATAATAAAGGTAAAGTCATATTTTTAGGGCCAAGAGGTAAAACTTTTGATCAGAAAATGGCTGAAGAATTATCAAAAGAAGATGAACTTATATTTTTATGTGGACATTATGAAGGAATAGATCAACGAGCTTTTAAGGAAGTTGATATGGAAATTTCTTTAGGTGATTTTGTTTTGACTGGAGGAGAGATGGCTGCAATTCCAGTTATTGATTCAATTTTAAGACTTGTGCCAGGAGTTTTAAATAAAGAAGAAAGCCATCAAGATGAATCTTTTTCTGATGGATTATTAGAATATCCTCAGTATACAAGGCCTGAAATTTTTGAAGATGAACGAGTTCCAGATGTATTATTATCTGGACATCATGAAAATATAAGAAAGTGGAGAAGACTTCAATCTTTGTTGGTAACTAAGGAGAGAAGAAGTGATTTATTTAAAAAAATTACTCTAAGTAAAGAGGATATAAAATTATTAAATAGCAAAAAATAATAGCTTGAAATATAATTATACTTATGTTAGAATATGTTTTGTGCTAGTACGGGCGGTCCTCTGTCAAAATATTTGTTAAGAACGTCAATTTATCATTTAGGAGGGAATGCACAATGAACGAAATTTTAAGAGCTATAGAAGCAGAACAAATCAGAACTGACTTACCTAACTTTAGAGTTGGAGACAACGTTAAAGTTCACGTAAAAGTTAAAGAAGGAAACAGAGAAAGAATCCAAGTATTCGAAGGAACTGTTATCAAAAAGCAAAACGGTGGTTTAAGAGAAACTTTCACAGTTAGAAGAGTTGCTTACGGTGTTGGAGTTGAAAGAACTTTCCCAATGAACGCACCAATCATCGAAAAGATGGAAATCACTAGAAGAGGTAAAGTTAGAAGAGCTAAGTTATTCTACTTAAGAGATAGAGTAGGTAAGGCTGCTAAAGTTAAGGAATTATTAACTAGATAATTTAAGTTAATAAAGATATTAAGGGACTTAGTATTAAGTCCCTTTTTCTTGTAATAAAATACTTTTATATGTCAAGAATAGAGATAGGAGTATTAAAAAAGTAAATTGCAGTTAAATTTATGCATATTTAAGGAAGAGGTGTAGAATATGGCTACAATAAATTGGTTTCCTGGTCATATGAAAAAAACTCAAAGGGAAATAAAAGAAAATTTAAAGTTAGTAGATGCGATTATAGAGATAAGAGATGCAAGAATTCCAAGGAGTTCAGCAAACCCAGATATAGATAAATTGTGTGGAAATAAACCAAGAGTAATTCTTTTAAATAAAAGTGATCTAACAGAAAGTAAAGTTACAAAAGCTTGGATAAAGGAATTATCAAAGGAAAATGTAACAGCGATAGAAGTCAATTGTCTAAAAGGTCAAGGATTAAATCAAATTAAACCTGCATTAGAAGCTCTATTAAAAGAAAAACATGATAGATTAAGAGCTAAGGGATTAGTCAAGATAATGACTAGAGTCATGGTAGTTGGAATACCTAATGTAGGAAAGTCTACTTTTATAAATAAGATGGCGAAAAATAATATAGCTAAAACTGGAGATAGGCCAGGGGTAACAAAGAGTAAACAATGGATTAAAACGCCATTAGGGATTGAAATGTTAGATACGCCAGGAGTTTTATGGCCAAAATTTGAAGATGAAACAACTGCATTAAATCTTGCTTTCACAGGAGCAATAAAAGATGAGATTATGGATACAGAGGAGCTTTCATATCTTTTAGTAAAAAGGCTTCAAGAAAATTATGCTAAAGAATTAATGACTAGATATAAATTAGAAGAAGTATGCGAAGATCCATATGATACTTTAAGTGCTATAGCAAGGAAAAGAGGATGCTTAATGTCAGGTGGAAGAATTAACTATGATAGAATAGCAACGATACTTCTTGACGAGTTTAGAGGTGGAGTAATAGGAAATATATCACTAGAACGTCCAGATGATATATTAGTTAAAGGAGAAAACTAGTATGAAGTTACTAAATAGTGATATAGTAGCGTTAAAATTTAAAGATATAAAGGAAGAGGTAGCAAACATTGATGTAATCTCTTCTTATAAAACAGCAGAGTTTGATTCTATAGTCGATTTATTACTAAAAGATTCAAGAAAAAATGTAAATGCATTAGGAAATAAACTTCTAAAAGAAAAAAATAAAATTTTAGATGAAATAAAAAGAGTTAGAGCCATGTATGATTTTGATAAATCTTTTGGAGACTTTAACATAATTGCTGGTGTAGATGAGGTTGGTAGAGGACCACTTGCCGGACCAATAGTTTCTTGCGCTGTAGTATTAGATTTAAATGTTTTAGATGAACAATTATTATTATGGATAAATGATTCTAAAAAATTAAATGAAAAGAAAAGAGAAGAACTAGCAGAGATAATAAAAGAGAAAGCATTAGCTTATCATATAGCAAGTTGTGATTCGGAAGAAATAGATAAAAGAGGCATAGGAGTATGCAATAATGCGGTATTTCTTGAAGCAACAAACTCGTTGCAAATTAAGCCTGACTTAGTTCTTTCTGATGGATATACTATTAAGGGGATAGATATCCCAAATAAGTCAGTGATTAAAGGGGATACTAAGTCAGCTAATATAGCAGCAGCATCAATAGTTGCAAAAGTTTATAGAGATAAGCTTATGAAAGAGTATGCTGTTAAATATCCATATTATGCATTTGAAGAAAATGTTGGTTATGGAACATCAAAACATATTGATGGAATTAAAGAATATGGGCCTTGTAAAATACATAGAATGTCATTTTTAAAGAATATATTAGAGGATTAATAGAGTCTAAAGGCATCTTTGATGTGATTAATAGCAAAATCTTGATTAAATTTATTAAACAGTACTTCAATTACATCATATCTTATATTATACTTGTTAAGTTTATTAATTAAAATGTAATAAGAAGAGACTTTTATTATTTGTCTTTGTTTATAGTAGGTAACAGATTCCACGGGTAATCCATAGGAATTTGTGTACCTACTTTTTACTTCTGTAAAAATTATAATATCATTAATTGTACTAATAATATCTACTTCACCTAATCTGTTTCTATAATTCATTTCTAAAATTCTATGGTTAAGGTTTATAAGATATTTGGAAGCTAAATTTTCTCCATAATTCCCTATATTTTTATTATAATTATTCATTATATCACTCCTATATATTTTAAAATATTATCCAAACAAAAAGAAAATTATTCAAATCATATGTGTTTAAGATAAGATTCTATGTCAATAATCCTAGAAGGGTGATAAAAATGGCAATAAAAATAATAAGTGCAACACATCGTGGACTTGATGGAGTTTTAATAAGTGTAGAAGTGGATATTATGAAAGGGCTACCAACATTTAATATAGTTGGTTTACCAGATGCATCAGTTAGGGAGTCAAAAGAAAGGGTTAGAGCAGCTATAGTTAATAGTGGATATGAATTTCCATTAGGAAGAATAACTATAAACCTATCTCCAGCTGATGTAAGGAAAAATGGGACACTATTAGATTTACCAATAGCATTAGGAATTCTAATGGAGTCTAATCAAATTATTAAGAGAGATCTTGAGAAATTCATAGTTTTTGGTGAGTTATCATTAAGTGGAGAGTTAGTAGGTATAAAAGGGGCTATCCCTATTATTTTTGAAGGTGATAGTAAAAAGAAGAAAAATTACATATTCCCTTTAGATAATTTAAGTGAAATGAGACATTTTACTCTAGGAAATTTCTATCCATTTAAATCATTAGAGCAAGTTGTTTCTTTCATAACAAATGAAGATTTGCTTCCCTATAAGAATAGGAAGCAAATTAATAAAGGAAAAGAAAAATTTAAGTTGGATTTTGGAGATATTATAGGGCAATATACAGCAAAAAGAGCTATGGAAATAGTTGCTGTAGGTAGACATAATATATTTTTATTTGGTTCTCCTGGATCTGGAAAGAGTATGCTGGCAAAAGCATTACCATCAATATTACCACCATTAACTATTGAGGAGCAAAAGGAAATTGCTAAGATATATAGTGTTTCTGGATTATGGAATAAAGGATATTTTATAGAAAGGCCGTTTAGAGCTCCGCATCATACTACAACTAAAACTGCGCTTATTGGTGGAGGTAACGAAATAAAGGTTGGAGAAATAACTTTAGCTCATAATGGAGTTTTATTTTTAGATGAGATTCTAGAATTTAGCAATGAGTTACTAGAAGTATTGAGACAGCCTTTAGAAGAAGGTATTATAAATATTTCGAGGTTAAGAGAAAATTATACATTGCCAAGTAAATTTATTCTTGTAGGAGCATTTAACCCATGTAAATGTGGAAGATTTATGGAAGATGAAAATAATTCTTTGTGTGAATGCACAGAATATGAAAAAAGGCGATATTTAAATAAAATATCTAGGCCATTAATGGATAGAATCGATTTATTTAATTATGTTCCTAGAATAAAATACGAAGAAATTACTGACAAAAAAGACTATATTGATTCTGACAAGATGCGACAGAAAGTTTTAGAGGCTGCTGAAAGACAAAGCTTTAGATTAAAGGATACAATTTATAATTATAATTCAGAGATTGTTGGTAAAGATGTATTTAGAATATGTAACATAAGTTCTAAAGGAAAGAAAGTACTAGAACAATATTATAATAAATACAATATAACTCTTAGAGGATATGTAAAGATAATTAAAGTTGCAAGAACTATAGCTGATTTAGAAGGTAGTGATGAGATTGCTGATTACCATATAATTGAAGCTTTGCAATATAGAAAGAATGCTTTTGGTGAAATAATATAAAGTTTAAAGGGGAAGTAGTTAAATGAGAGAGTATGAATTATGGTTTATAGTGGCGAATATTTCTAACGAAACTAAAATAGAATTAATTAAAAAGTATAATAACGAAGAAAATATTTATAATAATATTGATAGTATAGATAATTGCTATATTTATAAAGGTAGTGAATATACAAAATTGAAATCGACTTCGCTAAGTCAGGGAACTGAATTATTTCAATATATTAATAAAAATAACATTAGTTATGTCACAATAAATTCAGATCAATATCCAGAATCTTTAAAAGAAATTAATGAACCACCCTATGTGTTGTTTTATAAAGGAAACTTATCTTTATTAAATTATAATATGGTTGCTATAGTTGGATCACGTAAAAATACAACTTATGGAGAGGCTGTAACAAGGCAAATAGTTGGAGAACTAAGGAATATAGATTATGGAGTTGTTAGTGGTGTAGCTTATGGAATTGATACAATAGCACATAAAGAGTGTCTAAATAGAGGAATAAAAACAATTGGAGTTTTAGGCTGTGGTATAGATATAGTATATCCTAAAGTAAATAAGATGGTTTACAAAGAAATAGAAAAAAATGGGCTATTGATATCTGAATTTTTACCTATGACAAAGCCAATGCCATATAACTTTCCTAGGAGAAATAGGATTATTACAGCTTTAAGCAAAGGTGTAATAGTTGTAGAAGCAACAGTTAAAAGTGGTTCTTTAATAACTGTAAATTACGCATTACAATATGGAAGAGATGTTATGGCTGTACCAGGACCGGTTTTAAATAGCAATAGCAAAGGATGTAATTTATTGATAAGAGATGGAGCAAAGGTATTTGTAGAATTAGATGATTTATATTGTTTTCTTAATGTGATTAAAAAAGATGGGAAAAATATAGAAAAAAATACCATAAAATTACTTTTGAGTGATGTGATAAGTAGCGAACCGATTCATTTAGATAAAATAATAGAATGTGTAAATATTGACAGAGTGGCTTTATTTGAGTTATTATTTGAAATGCAAAATAGAAATGAACTAATTTGCTTACCAGGCAATTATTATGCGAGAATAAATTAATGATAAATGGGGGTGAAGAACTCCTGAAATAAATGAAATAGGAGTTTGTGAAATGGGTCAAAAACTTGTTATAGTGGAATCACCTGCTAAAGCTAAAACAATAGGAAAGTATTTAGGGAAAAATTATATTGTTGAAGCTTCAATGGGACATGTAAGAGATTTACCTAAAAGTAAATTAGGTGTTGATATAGAGGATAACTTTACGCCAAAGTATATCACAATACGAGGAAAAGGTGATTTGTTAGATAAATTAAAGAAGAGTGCTAAAAAAGCAGATAAAATATATCTTGCAACCGACCCCGATAGAGAAGGAGAAGCTATTTCATGGCATTTAGCAAATGTTTTAAAGATATCTCCAGAAGAGAATTGTAGAATAGTATTTAACGAAATAACTAAAACAGCAGTAAAATCTTCTATAAAAGAAGCGAGAGCGATAGATCAAAATCTAGTTGATGCTCAACAAGCTAGAAGAGTGTTAGATAGATTAGTTGGTTATGAAATAAGTCCTATTTTATGGAAAAATGTTAAGTGGGGTCTAAGTGCTGGTAGAGTGCAATCAGCAGCTTTAAAACTTATTTGTGATAGAGAAGAGGAAGTAAAAGCATTTATACCAAAGGAATATTGGACAGTAGATGTAGTATTAAAAAAAGATAAAAAGAAATTTCCTATTAGATTGTTAAGATATAAAGATAAAAAGATAGAGATAGATTCTAAAGATGAGGCTGAAAAAATAATTGAAGACTTATCAAATGATAAATATAAAGTTACAGCTGTTAAAAAAGGTAAAAAAACTAAAAATCCTTTACCGCCATTTACAACTAGTACTTTACAACAAGACGCTTCTAGAAAGCTAAACTTCGTAACAAAAAGAACGATGTCTATAGCGCAGGTGCTGTATGAAGGTGTTGAAGTTAAAGGATATGGAACTGTTGGTTTGATTACTTATATGAGAACTGACTCTGTAAGAATTTCAGAAGAAGCTCAAGGAAAGGCACGTGACTTTATAGCAAATAGTTATGGAGATGAATATATACCAGCTACTCCAAGAAATTATAAAAGCAAAAAGAATATACAAGATGCGCATGAAGCTATAAGACCATCATATGTTGAAATTACACCAGAAGTTGCAAAAGATAATTTAACTCCAGAACAATATAAGTTATATACACTAATTTGGCAAAGATTTGTAGCAAGTCAAATGGCAGGCTGTGAATTAAATACTAATAGTATAGATATAACTAATGGTGATTATAAATTTAGAGCCACTGGTTCAACGATGAAATTTGATGGGTTTATGAAAGTGTATGATTACACTACTGAAGATGAAGAAAGTGATGTTTTATTACCTACGTTAGAGGAAAATGAGATTTTAGATTCTCATTCAGTTGATGGAAATCAACACTTTACTCAACCACCAGCAAGATATACAGAAGCTTCTTTTGTTAAATTGTTAGAAGAGAAAGGAATAGGACGTCCAAGTACTTATGTTCCGACAATATCTACTCTCTTAAGTAGGGAATATATTGTAAGAGAAAAGAAGAATTTAATACCAACTGAATTAGGGTTTATTGTCAATAATATACTTTCAGATTATTTTAAGCAAATTGTGGATGTAGATTTTACAGCTGAAATGGAACATAAATTAGATAATATTGAAGAGGGCAGTGAGTCTTGGACTAAAGTAGTAGCTGAATTCTTTGGACCATTAAAAGTTGCTATTGATAAAGCTGAAAAAGAAGTTTCAAAAGTAGTAATTGAAGATAAAGTAAGTGATGTTCCATGTGATAAGTGTGGAAGAATGATGGTTATAAAGCATGGAAGATACGGAGATTTCTTAGCATGTCCTGGTTATCCAGAATGTAAAAATGCTAAGCCTATAGTAGAGGAATTAGATGTACCGTGTCCGAAATGTGGAGGAAAAATTTTGGCTAGAAAGAGTAAGAAGGGTAAAAAATTCTTTGGATGTTCTAATTATCCTAATTGTGACTTTGTAAGTTGGAATGAGCCTTTAAATGAAAAATGCGATAAATGTGGATCATACATGGTCTTAAAGTTTAGTAAAACAAAAGGTAAATATGCTCAGTGTTCTAATACTGAATGCAATGAAACTAAAAAGTTAGAAGAAAAAACAGAATAAAAAGACCCTCATTTCAACTATGTCGAAAAAGTGTAAAAAATGTTGAAATCTTTAATTGCTTATGATACTATGATTATATCTATGAGAATTATAATGGTTAGAAAATGTTGAATATTAAAGGTTAAATGAGGGGAATGATATTTATGTCATCATTATTAGATAAAACGAGAAAGCTAAATAGAATATTACAAAAGGGTGGAACTGAACCAGTAGCATTTGAAGATATATGTGCACTTTTAAGTGAAGTTTTATGTGCTAATGTTTATATAATAAGTAGAAAAGGAAAAATTTTGGGACATACATTTCTAGAAAACTTCGAATGTGAAATAATGAGAAAGTATGTAGTTAATGATAAAATGTTCCCTGGAATATACAATGATGACTTATTAAGTGCATCACAAACTATAGCTAATATCAAAAATAAGGGATTATGTGTCTTTGAGGGTGAAGGACAATGTCCAATGAAAGATAAAGTTTCTACTGTTGTTCCGATAATTGGAAATAGAGAAAAGTTAGGAACTCTACTTTTAGCTAGATTTGGTGAAGAATTTACAGATGAAGATTTGGTTTTAGCAGAATATAGTGCTACAGTAGTAGGAATGGAAATATTAAGAGCTAAACAAGATGAATTAGAAGAAGAAGCAAGAAAGAAGGCTGTAGTTCAGCTAGCAATTGGAACTTTATCTTATTCAGAACTTGAAGCTATTGAACATATTTTTAATGAGTTAGAAGGAAATGAAGGGTTATTAGTTGCTTCAAAAATCGCTGACAAAGTAGGAATTACTAGAAGTGTAATTGTTAATGCGTTAAGAAAATTTGAAAGTGCAGGAGTAATTGAGTCAAGATCTTTAGGAATGAAGGGAACTCATATAAAAATATTAAATGAAAAATTAATTCATGAACTTAAAAAAATGAAATAATTGTTAAAGCTGTGAAAATCACAGCTTTTTTTATTAAATTATTTAGAATTATTTTTAAAAGTTTTAGGTAATAATAATAAACGTAGTGAATTATTTTATAAAGATAAAAAAGTTGAAAAATTTTTATTGCTAGGATATATAGCTTGTGTTATACTATCCTAGGTAACAAAATACACACATAGTCCAATAAATAAAGTCGGTGCCTTTTTAGGAAACTTTATTAAAATGAAGACTATGGAGGAAAAAACCAGGAGGTAACAGAATGTCAGTTATATCAATGAAACAATTATTAGAAGCTGGAGTTCACTTTGGACACCAAACAAGAAGATGGAACCCTAAGATGGCTCCTTATATATTCACAGAAAGAAATGGAATATATATAATCGATCTTCAAAAAACAGTTAAAAAGGTTGAAGAAGCTTATAACTTCATCAGAGAAGTATCTGCAGAAGGAAAAGATATCCTTTTCGTAGGAACTAAGAAACAAGCTCAAGAAGCTATCCAAGAAGAAGCTATAAGATCAAACATGCACTACGTTAACAACAGATGGTTAGGTGGTATGTTAACTAACTTCAAGACTATAAAGACTAGAATAGCAAGATTAGAAAAGTTACAAAAAATGGAAGAAGACGGAACTTTCGAAGTTTTACCTAAGAAAGAAGTTATCAAATTAAAAGGTGAAATGGAAAAATTAGAAAACAACCTTGGTGGTATCAGAAACTTAGACGTTAACAATATTGGAGCTATGTTCGTAGTAGACCCAAGAAAAGAAAAGAACGCTATATCTGAAGCTAAGATATTAGGAATCCCAGTTGTAGCTATAGTTGATACAAACTGTGACCCTGAAGAAGTAGATTACGTAATTCCAGGTAACGATGATGCAATAAGAGCTGTTAAATTAATAACTGCTAAACTTGCTGATGGAATTATCGAAGCTAGACAAGGTGAACAATTAGCTGAATAATATTTTAAAAGGTAGGTGAGGGAAACTTCATTTACCTTTTAGCCTAAAATATGGTTTACATTTAATGTTAAGGAGGAATTTAGGATGATAACTGCTAAATCAGTTAAAGAATTAAGAGAAATGACTGGTGCAGGAATGATGGACTGCAAAAAGGCTTTAGTTGCAACTGAAGGTGACATAGAAAAAGCTGTTGAATTTTTAAGAGAAAAGGGATTAGCTGCTGCTGCTAAAA
>OLNJ01001584.1_pt1 | contig 11396 bp, 9 predicted proteins | sample 1672191 | NCBI WGS metagenome assembly OLNJ01 (sample SAMEA3136657, study PRJEB25190) | human gut metagenome | biome: human gut; feature: human-associated habitat; material: faeces | place: Austria | collected 2013 | reverse complement strand
TTGCATCAGAAATGCTGACTTGAAAAGTTAAATTCCAGTGAAAGAGTAAATTCCACCGGTCGCATTCAAAAAATGTGAAAAGTTTACTTCCAGTCTGACAGCAGATTTCGATTAGTTTTGTTCTATTAAGAGTTAAAGCGTATCAGCTTAGGCGTCAGATTGACCTCATCCGGGGCAATCGGTCTAAGCTGAAATGCATTTAACACTTCTTCACCTAATGTTTCAAGCACGACACTGTATGGTGTCCGTCCTCCAAGGCTTTCCCTGGGCGTTGAATTGATATGGTTTACGATCAGGTTTACATCCCACTGGGTGAGAAATTCAAAGCTGGTTCCTTTGGGAAGCACCATACGGAGCATGGTATGTGCCTGTTCCAGACCGCCTTTTTGTCCGCTGTGCATAGGATCACAATAATAAATACTAGTGCGCTGTATGCCATTTGCTCCTGTTTCCAATGCTTCAGGATCACCGAATTCTGTTCCGCGGTCGGTTAATATATGTTCAAATGTTGAGATAAATCCATAAGTCCCCAAATGCTTTTCCAGCCGGTCCAAAATGAGTCGGACAGCACCCTCCGTGCAGCGGTTCATCAGAAAGGTAAGAAACAGCTTTTCCTTTGTGAAAAAGAAGGTAAGTAGTGTCTTCTTTGGACATCCATTACAAACATACGGAGCCTTATCTAAACGGGAACAACGTTCTTTTTCAAAGTCCCTGCAGGTCTGGTTACATGTTGGACAGGAAGAGCATTTCATACCGCAAAGGATGATCTTTCCACAAGCATTTGTTTTTCTACAGTGATACCTGTGTACGCAGAAATTTTTTGCATTATAGAAAGTGCCTTTATGGTACCAGTCAGAAATTCGGTGGGCTTTTACTTCTTTGGATATGGTAGTAGGGTCCTTGCATAAAAACTTAGCTATGTCCTTGAAGGTTGTTCCCCTGTTCAATTCATTTTCGATGTAAATACGGTCTTCAAGTGTAAGATGTTTCTGGTTTTCTGGTATATATTTACTCATGATTTTTCATTCTACTGCTGTCAGAAGGAAAGATAACCGTATCATTTTTGTATGAAAGAGTAAATATCAACTGCGTGGGAGTAAATTCCACCGCATAAGCATGTGGTGGAATTTAAATAAAAAATTTACGCCCGTTTTGTCTGTGCCTAATATATATTGACGATTAATGATATATAATGATAAAATTAATGTAGCATATATAACGTCAAAAAAGGAAAGGAAATGGGTATGAAAAAAGGATTATTGAAAAAAATTCTTGCTCTTACAGTGACTGCATCGCTAAGTATGACACCGGTGGTTCCTGTCTGGGCGGAAGAAGAGGTTGAGATCGAAAACGAGTCTCAGGCAGAAGAAATAACAGAAGACGGAAATTCTGGAATGAGTGATTTCGCTGAGGTAACAGATGAAACAGAAGAACTTCCGGATATAGATCTCGAGGAAGAAGAAACCCAGACAAATGAAGAGGTCGCTATGGAGATTACGCCAGAAGATGATCAGAATGCTGAAACAGAAGAAGATTTCAGTGATTCTCAGCCGGAAGCAGGTGCTTATGGCAGACCAACCTCAATTAATATTAAAGACGATGCTGGCTATATTTGGAATGGTTATTATAATGATGACGGAACAATCACAATCACCGGTTCACAGGGAGTCTGGGGAAATGCAAAAGCCGACAGCAGTAGCCAGAATAATGATGCGCTGATCATACCTTCTACTATTGGCGGAAAAACAGTCTCAACAATTGCTGATTTTGAGGGAAGTGGCTTATTCAGCATGTTCAGCCCTGAAGTGATCAAAAAGATTGTTTTACCGAAGACCATGACTTCTGAAGATATCTTCTCCATGGCAACAGATGGAGTCTGCCATGGACTTTTTGGGAAATTTGTAAACCTGAAAGAACTGGATCTTGGTGGAGTGAAGGTAGGAGCAGGTACAATTTTTGGATGGGGAGAAAATAACCATAATGTAATCCCATTAGAGAAGTTGACGATGAAAGACCAGAGGTCTGTAGATTGGGATTCTAGATATGAAGTTCCGACAAAAATCCATAGCGGAATTAAAACGTTAACACTCTGGGGCGATAATACGGACTATGGGGGAATTAATGTGGCGGATTATCCTAATCTGCAGACACTGGAGATCACCGGAGAATTTAGTGAGATTGGATTGGAGAACTGCCCAAATCTGGAGCGTGTAGATGCTTCGAAAGATATTAATCAGGTATATTTTACAAAAATTAAAAACTGCCCGAAACTGGACGTTCCTAAGATACGTGTAAATGAGAGATTTCTGGATCAGAGCTGTATGTTTGAAAATTCCAAAGTAGAGGAGATTACGGTTGATCTTCGGAACAGTTCCTATTTGCAAATTTATAAATCCGTATTCTGCAAGGCATATAATCTGAAAGCAATTTATGTGGAAAATGCCGGAGATACTGGCTTCTATTCTTCAGATGGAGTTTTATACTGGAAAGCAGGAAAACAGAATGATCTGTTCTTTTATCCACCGGCAAAGAATCCGGGAGGCGTATATAATGTTCCAAAAGATCTGACCTGTATTTATGTATTCGCATTCTATGGAAGTAAAGTGAATAAAATTGTCTTCCCGGAAGATATTACGGGAAGATATTACCAGGATAGAGAAAGCCTGGGAAGCTGGTATACAACAAAAGATTTTCCTGAACTTACCGGAAAAGATTGGTTTTATCTGGGAAATCTGTGTACTGCTAAAGTTTCAGTAATCAAAGGAACCGGTGCAACCTTGGGATGGTATACGAACTGGTCTGAATGGTTCGAAGATACCGGATTCAGCGTATCTCAGGTAGAATTTCGAACGGGATCTACGCACACGATCAGCTATAATCTGAATGGCGGAATAAATGATCCGGCAAATCCTGTATCTTATACGGTAGGGGTAACGGCACCATTTACTCTGAAGAATCCTGTGAGAAATGGCTATACATTTGTAAAGTGGGTAGACCAGAATGGGTATAGGGTTAAGGCAACAGAACCATATGGTTTGTCAGGAAATCTTGTTTATACAGCAATCTGGGAGAAAAACAGTACTACAACCAATGTGACTTCCAGCCAGCCGAAACTGACTATTACAGGTACTACGAGAAAAGTAGCAGCGGGAAAGAAAACAAAACTGCAGGTAAAAACTTCTTCAGGAGTTGTTAATCCATCCAATCTGATCTGGACTTCCAGTAATAAGAAAGTAGCAACTGTAAACAGTAGCGGTGTCGTAACATTTAAAAAGAAAACCGGTGGTAAGAGGGTTGTGATTACTGCTGCATTGAAGAATAACAGAAATGCAAAGGCTACATATAAACTGACTGCGACAAAGAATCCGGTAACAAAGATCACAATCTCAGGCAAAAAAACAATGAAAATAAATAAGTCCCAGAGATTAAAAGCAAAAGTCAGTGGAAAATCCGGCGCATACAAGACTGTAAAATGGACCAGCAGTAACAATAAATACGCAACGGTAACATCAAAAGGTCAGGTAAAGGCACTGAAAGCAGGAAAAGGAAAGACAGTAACAATTACTGCATCAGCACTTGATGGAAGTGGAAAGAAAGCAAGATTTAAAATTAAACTGAAATAGATTGCAAAGTAAAATAAAGAATAGAGAAAAAGTAAAAGCAGTCTGGTGATACAGGCTGTTCAGACTGTAGACAAAGCCCTGCTTTTGCAGGGTTTTGCTATTGTTGGAACCGCTTTTCTGATATAATAAATATCAGAAGGGCGGTGTTTTTTATGATGACGAAAAATGCAGATAAAAAAAGAGAACAAATGATGATGTTTTCCATGGATGACATGGTACCTCAAAACCATATGCTGCGATTGATTGATAAAGCAATCAATTGGAATTTTATTTATGATCTGGTTGAAGAAAAATACTGTCCGGATAACGGTCGTCCCAGTATGGATCCCGTCATGCTGATAAAGATACCATTCATTCAGTATCTCTATAGGATAAAAAGCATGCGCCAGACTATGAAAGAGATCGAGGTAAACGTTGCATACCGCTGGTTTCTCGGACTAGACATGTTAGATCCAGTACCTCATTTCTCTACATTTGGAAAGAATTATACCCGCCGTTTCAAAAATACAGACCTTTTTGAGCAGATTTTTTCAAAGATTCTGGAAGATTGTATGAAATATAAGCTTGTAAATACAGAACAGATCTTCGTGGATGCAACACATGTAAAAGCCTGTGCAAACAGTAAAAAAATGCGTAAGCGGGTTGCACACGAACAGGCTCTCTGGTATGAAGAGGAATTAAATAAAGAGATTGAAAAAGATCGTCTTACACATGGAAAAATCCATTAAAGAAAAAAGATGATAACCAGCCACCTGCATCCGGTGGAACCGGAAATGATAAGGATTCTATATCTGAAGAACTTCCTGAAGATGTGAAAACACAAAAATGCAGCATCAGCGATCCGGAAAGTGGATGGTTTCGAAAGGGTGAACATAAACACGTTTTTGCAGATGCAGGATATAAAACTCCGGCAATCGCCCATCAGCTGTTGGAAGATGGAATTCAACCACTTTTTCCGTATACCCGTCCCAAGACCAAAGAAGGCTTTTTCGGGAAACACGAATTCGCATATGATGAATACTATGATTGTTATATATGTCCGGGAGCACATATATTGTCATACAGTACAACAAACAGAAGTGGATATAAAGAGTATAAAAGCTGCGGTGAACATTGTGCTGGATGCCAATATCTTTCAAAATGCACAAAAAGTAAGGATCATGTAAAACTGATCACACGTCATGTATGGGAAGAATACATGGAAGTGGCAGAAGACATTCGGCATACGATTGGAAACAGACAGATCTACCAGTTAAGAAAAGAAACCATAGAACGGATCTTCGGTACAGCGAAAGAACAGCTTGGATCTCGATATACGCAGTATGTAGGAAAAGCACGGATGGAAATGAAAGCCGGGCTTACCTTTGCATGCATGAATCTGAAAAAACTGGCAAAGATCCTGGAAAAACGAGGTTGGAACACAGCCAGATTTTTGTTGATTTTGAAGAAAATAAAAAGAAAAGAAGTTTTAAAAGAAAAATGGTGCTGGGCATAACACCCAACACCAAGTTTGTCTACAGTCTGAAACCCCGGATTTTCCGGGGCTTCTTTTTATGTCTTTTTTCTATGAATCTGCCGGATTCTTACCAGAGAAATATCTTCCGATGAAAGATTTAGTATAATTCTCTGTATTCAGAAGGCGTCATATGCTCCAGCTTCTCGAAGTTTCTCGTGTAGGTAAGTGCATTTTTAAATCCGACAGAGGTTGCGATTGCAGAAATGGAGAGTTTGGAATAACTCAGAAGTTCTTTGGACTTATTAACACGGAATTCCGTGACATACTGGTGGATTGAGATTCCCATATGCTCTTTAAACAGCTTGCAGAAGTAATATTTTGAGAAACTGACACTGTTGCAGACGGCGTCGATGCTCAGATCGCTCTGATAATGCGTCTGGATATATTTGAGTGCTGTGTTTACGGCATTGTCCTGCACAGGAGTCTGCTTTTTTGCGTTCAGAATATTCTGGGACAGAATGTAGAGCTCCAGGTAGATCTGATGCACTACAGAACTGGCATGCATTTGTGCTGACATAGGATCTGATTTATAGTCGATCTCAAGAATCTCAAGAAAAAGATCCAGCATATGGTGAAGCTTGTTGAAATGAAACGTACAGTCATGCCGTCTGATATAATTGTAAAACTGCTGTGCGTGGGAACCGCCGATGATAAAATACAGATATTCGCGTCGTGTCTTTCCATAGGAGAGAGGAAGGGAAAAACTCAGGGGCGTGTTGCAGGCAGATACAATGATATCATGGGAATGAACGGGGTACTTTTCGTCGTTTTTTTTGAACTTCATGGTACACAGGGAATAGACGAATAAGTAGTCTGAATAATTATTGCAGGCCCCACGGATAAATTTACGGTCATTGCAGTATCCGGCTTCCTTTATATAGAAAGGAAGTGATGTGATCTGGATATCTGTTTTGGGTGTGACTGAAAAATAGTCATCAGGCATAATGTGTTTTGGCAGTCGCATAAAAACCTCCACAAGAAATGATAGCAAGCTGCTGTGGACAAAGTGAACGCAGCTTGTAATATTTTTATATTATAACAATAATACAGAAGAAAAAAAAGTGTACAAAGAACCAAAATAAAGAAAAAATTCATGCAAAATCTGTTACTGGCAATATAGATAAACAAAAACTGACAGGTAGATGCAATTGATGTGAAGATTGTTAAAAGATAAGATGTTTTTTGTTGCAAAATATAAAAAAGTGCCAAAAACGCAATTTTTGATACCTGTAAAGCAATTTTATATATTGAAAAACTCTATGATTTGTATAAAATCAGATACATAAAGAACGCAACGCAGTTCAATTACAACGAAGGAAAGGGAGGAGTAAGACACAAAATGAGTGAGTATATCTTGGAACTGAAAGATGTAAAAACATTTGGTGGAGTTAAAGCTCTGAATGGAGTTCACTTTCAGTTAAAAAGAGGCGAGATTCATGCTCTGATGGGAGAAAACGGAGCTGGTAAATCAACTTTTATTAAGGTCATTACCGGTGTACATCAGCCGGACAGCGGAATCATGCTGCTGGATGGTGAGCAGGTAACATTAAGAAACACTACAGACTCAGCGAAACTTGGAATTGCTGCTATTTATTAGCATGTAACAGCGTTCCCTGATCTGACTGTTACAGAGAATATTTTTATGGGACGGGAAATTAAGAATAAATTTGGCTTCTATGACTGGAAGACAATGAGACAGCGTGCGAAAGAACTGATTCAGCCTTTAAGTGCAGAGATCGATGTAAACAAACCGATGGGCAACTTATCTGTTGCAGAGCAGCAGCTGGTTGAGATCGCAAAGGCACTTTCCTGTGACGCAAGAATCCTGATCATGGATGAGCCGACAGCTTCTCTTACAAGAAATGAATGTCTTCAGTTATATCGTATCGCAAAGGATCTGAGAGACAAAGGCGTTTCTATTATCTTTATCACTCACAGATTTGAAGATATGTATGAGCTGGCTACTCGTGTTACCGTATTCCGTGATTCTACATATGTTGGTTCCTGGGATGTTGACAAGATCACAAATGCAGATCTTGTAAAGGCAATGGTTGGTCGTGAACTGAATTCCATGTATCCTGAGAAAACAGCCAAGATCGGTGATGTGGTACTTGAGGTTGATAATATCAGCAAAGAAGGATATTTCAAGAATATTTCCTTCAATGTACGTAAAGGTGAGATCCTTGCACTGACAGGTCTGGTAGGAGCAGGACGTACTGAGGTATGTCAGACAATTTATGGTATCATGCATCCGGACAGCGGTGAGATCCGTCTGGAAGGAAAGAAAGTAGATATCAAGAGTCCGATCGATGCTCTTAATCTTGGAATCGGACTTCTTCCGGAGAACAGACAGACCCAGGGCCTTGTAAATGAACTTCCTATTTATCAGAACGTATCTTCCGCTTCCATGAAGCAGTTTGTAAAGGGCGGACAGATGGATGTAGATAAAGAAATGGAAAATGCGATTGCCCTGTGCAAGAAGATCCAATTGAAAGCAAACGATATTACAGCACCGCCGTCATCTCTGTCAGGTGGTAACCAGCAGAAAGTCGTTGTTGCCAAGATGCTGAGTTCCGATCAGAAGGTTCTGATCATGGACGAGCCTACAAAGGGTATCGACGTTGGTGCAAAATATTCTATTTATGAGATTATGAACAGTCTGGCATGCAAAGGATACGGAATCATTATGGTTTCTTCTGAAATGCCGGAGGTTCTTGGTGTTGCAGACAGAGTCGTTGTAATGAAGAGCGGCCGTGTGGCAGGTGAGTTTGGCGATATGGAAACTGTAACCCAGGAAATGCTGCTCGAAGCATCTCTGAAAGAAAGAGAGGGGCATAAATAATGAAAAATTTATTAAAATCCAGAAATACCGGATTGATCGCAGTTCTGATCATTTTGCTGGTGATCGCCCGTTTCCTTACACCGGGTATGTTTACTGCCACATCTCTGGTAAGTATGCTTCAGAACAATACAATCTATGCACTCCTTGCGATTGCTGAGATGATGGTTATTCTTACTGGTGGTATTGATATTTCCATCGCTTCCCAGCTTGCATTTGTTGGTATTTCCTGTACCACTCTTGCATGCAGCCATCCGGGAATCCCTGGAATCGTATGGGTATTATTTGCAATTGTTCTCGGCGCACTCTGTGGTGCACTGAATGGTTTCCTGGTTGGATACCTTCACATGGTTCCGATGATCTGTACTCTGGGTACAATGTACATCTTCCGTGGTCTTGCGTTTGTTGTTTCTGGCGGACAGTGGTGGTTCGCAGCACAGTACGAAGAACTGAACGGATACCGTACGTTTGCAATCGGACAGTTTTTAGGACTGCCGATCATCCTCTGGGTCACGATCATTCTGCTGGTTGTAGCAGGACTGTTCCTTGGATATACTTCCGCAGGAAGAAGAATCTATGCAATCGGTACATCTCGTGAATCTGCAGCAGTTGCAGGTATCAAAGAACCAAAGGTAACATTTTATTCTTTCGTGATCTGTGGTGCAGTGACAGGTCTGGCAGGTATGCTTTATACTGCAAACTATGCAATTGGTTATTATGGAATGGCAGACGGTTTTGAAATGACTGCGATCGCAATCTGCGTTCTCGGTGGAGTATCTATCACCGGTGGTAAAGGACGTATGGATGGTGTGGCAATCGGTGCACTTATCATGTCTGTGATCACATATTTCATTAGTATGATTCCTGGTATGAGTGTATGGCAGAAAGCACTCCAGGGCGGAATTATCATTGTTGCCGTTGCAATTAACTACTTTACCGAGCAGTCCGCTAAGAGACAGGCTCTCAAAGAAAGGAGTGCGTTGATCTAATGCCAGGAAGTAATTACGACAGAGACCTCAGTGTCAAGGAAGGATTTGTATTAAAGAAATTCCTTGTCAAATGGGAAATGATTCTTGTATATATCATGGTTTTAATTAATGTACTGTTGGCGGTTATAAAACCGGATCTTTATTTTACCCACGGTACAGTTCAGTCAATGATCAATGCAGGTCTGGATGTTTCTCCGCTTGTACTTGGTATGGTATTCATCCTTCTGCTGGGTGACATTGACGTGTCAGTAGCAGCACAGATGATCCTGGGTGGAATGGTAACAGGACTTCTGATGGACAAAGGACTTCCGTCACTCATCTGTGTTATCGTCGGAATCATTGTTTGTATGCTCTGTGGAGCATTCAATGGATTCTGTGTTGCTTTCCTTGAAATGCCGGCCGTTATCACTACAATTTCTACTTCTATGTTATTCAGAGGTATCGTGGAAATCGTTCTGGGTGAGAATTCTCTGAAGAATTTCCCGAAGTGGTACAGCAAGATCGGATGGATGAACATTGGTGGAATCATTCCGCTGAGTATGGTGCTTTTCCTTATCATGGGTGCTATCTTCATCTTTGTTCTTCACAAGTCACCATTTGGACGTAAAGTTTACATTGTTGGTAACAACCCGACATGTGCAAATTATTCAGGTATCAGTGTTAAGAAAGTCAAAATGCAGGTATTTATCCTCATGGGATTCATGGCAGGTATCGGTTCTATCTTCTTTATCGGACGTATGGGTGGAGGTCTTTCCTCTTCCATGGGTACAGGATATGAAATGACAGCGATCGCCTGTGCGGTATTAGGTGGTGTTTCTACCAATGGTGGTAAAGGTAAAATGTGGGGACCTATCATTGCAACCTTTATCATGGCTTTCCTTACATATGCACTGGGACTTATGGGTATCGACCCGAACACAAAGAAAATCGTTATCGGTGTTATCCTTATCGTAACGATCCTGATCTCCACGATCAACAAACAGATGCTCAAAGATATCAAACTGAGACTGTTCTATCATAACAATAAGAACATTGAAGCAATCAATGACAGAACAGCAGCTGCTGTTAAAGATATGAAGAAACAGATCAAAGAACTTGAAAAAGGCAATGCATCTGACAAGGCAGCTCAGATCGAGAAACTCAATAAGAAGATCGAAGCAGCTCAGAAAGAATGTAAAGAGAAATCTGCTCAGTGGTGGGCAGAACAGCAGGAAAACGCAAAGAAAGCAAAAGAGCGTTTCAAATAATCTTACCTGTCTGAACTACGAAATATAAACACAAAGATGTTTATATATATAAAAAAGGAGGAAGTGTTTCATGAAGAAAAATCTCAAAAAGGCAATGGCTATGGGCCTTGCAACAACAATGGCGTTGGCAGCTCCGGCAGCAGTTTCAGCAGCAGGTGACACATCAGATGTATCTGGTTCCCACGTATTTATGTTCAAATCCGTAGGTAACGCATTTGGTGTTATCATGTATGAAGGTTTCTCATCTTATATGGAGCAGGTTGGGGAAAACTGCACAGAGAAATCACCGGCTGAGACAACTGTAGCAGCTCAGGTACAGCTCATTGACGAAGCAATTACTCAGGGATGCAAATCCATCTCCATTTCTACAAATGGTGACACAGGATTTGATGAAGTATTTGGAAAAGCTCAGGAAAAGGGTGTTCCGATCGTATCCGTTGACTCTTCTGCATCTGCTGATTACCGTGTAACTCACAACAATCAGGCATCCACAGAAGATATCGGAGCTATGCAGGTTCGTGCAGCAGTTCTTCAGGTTCTTGGCGTAGCTTATGATCCGGAAGACGCAACAATGGAAAAAACTGTAGAGGCAGCTCTGGCTGATTACGACGGAGACGAGATCAGACTTGGTGTTCTTTCCGCTGGTATTGATACACCTGTACAGAATGGATGGATCGCAGTTATGGAGAAGGAACTTCAGAAAGACATCTACAAAGGCAAGGTAAGCCCGGAACTCAACAAGAAATATGGTGATGACGAAGCAACAAAATCTACTACACAGGCTCAGGCATTCCTGGCTGAAAACAATGTAGATGCAATCATCTCCCCAACAACAGTTGGTATCGCAGCAGCAGGTGAAGTTCTTACACAGGCTAAATCTGATATCAAACTGACAGGTCTTGGACTTCCTTCAGAAATGAAGAACTACATGCCGGCTACAGCAGATGATGATGAGTTCTCATTTGTTTGCCCATACATGATGCTGTGGGATGTATCTCATCTTGGAGCTTCTACAGCAGCTATCCAGATGGCAGTTCAGAATGATGGATTCGACGGATCCGAAGGATCAACTGTTGATATGGAAGCTTGGGGCGAATATGATGCTGAGACATTCACCGCTGAAGACAATGGCGATGGTGGCACAGGCGTTCTTACAGGTCAGCCTTATGTATTCTACAAAGA
>OLNJ01001582.1_pt1 | contig 11415 bp, 9 predicted proteins | sample 1672191 | NCBI WGS metagenome assembly OLNJ01 (sample SAMEA3136657, study PRJEB25190) | human gut metagenome | biome: human gut; feature: human-associated habitat; material: faeces | place: Austria | collected 2013 | reverse complement strand
CGTCGAGGCCGACGAAGGTGGTAGTATTCAACATGAGAGAGCCCCTTTCCATGCTCGTGGCGTGGCCGCCACCGGTTCGAATCAGACACTCGCCATTGTCGGCCTAATCCACGGGAATTGCATGCAGCAGGGGCTCTCAATGTTGCTATGTCCTGCTCATATTGTCTCGTTATATGGAGGAATGCTATGCGTACGCCACGTATCGATCGCATGAGGGAACGCCATTTCAACACCACGCCGTGTATTACGGCCGAGCATTTGGTGCTGCAAACGCAGGCTTACAAGCAGTTTGCGGGTGATGCGGTGCCCGTTTTCCGCGCGAAGGTCGTCAATCATATTCTTGAACACATGAGCTGCATGATTTTCGATGACGAGCTTATTGTGGGTACGCCAACGAATGCCTATCGCGGTGCGAATCTGCATCCCGATTTCCAAAGCAGCAGCTGGTACGTGCGCGATATCGATGAATTCAGCACGCGTCCAAAGGACCCCTATCGCATTTCGCCTGAAGACAAGGCGACCATTCTGGAAACTCTGCCGTATTGGCAGGGCAAATCGATGGAAGATATTTCCGATGCCGCGATGCCTGAATATATTCAGCAGCTCGAGGCCGACGATATTTTGTGCGTTGGCTTGGAGAATGGCGTGTCGGGAGAGACGACGTGCGACCATGAAAAAGTGCTGCGTATGGGTATGCGCGGATATATCGAGGAATGCCAGCGCAACATTGATTCGTGTGTTCCTCAAACTCAGGAAGACGCTGCGAAGGTCGATTTCTGGCGCGCATGCATTATTCAGGCGCAGGGCCTTGTGGCGTATGCCCATCGCATGGCCGACGAGGCACAGCGTCAGGCTGCGGCATGCTCCAACGTGGTGCGCGCTGCCGAGCTGCGCCGTATCGCCGAGAATTGCCGCGTCGTTCCTGAAAACCCACCGCAAACCTTTGCCCAAGCGGTGCAAATGGTGTGGTTCGTGCACGTGATGTTCCATATTGAGGTGTGCACGACGGCATGCGGTTTTGGCCGCTTCGACCAGTATATGTGGCCCTTCTATAAAAAAGACGTCATCGATGAAGGCGTTCTTACGCGCGATGAGGCGCTCGAGCTCGTCGAATGCCTGTATCTGAAGGCGTGCGAGGTGTATGAGGTGCGCGATACGTGGTACGCCACGGCATTCGCGGGCTATCCCATGTGGCAGATTCTTGTGGTGGGCGGCATGAAGCGCGACGGAAGCGATGCGAGCAACGATTTGTCGCTTCTGTGCCTGCAAGCAGCCGACGATTTGCAAACCACGCAGCCCGTCATGGCGTTGCGCGTATGTGACACCACGCCGCACGAGCTCATCGACTTCGGATGCAAAATGATTCAAGAAGGCCAGGCCAACCCTGGTTTCTTCAATGACGAAACCGCTATGAAGATGGCGCTTGGCAAAGGCGGTACGCTCGAAGATGCGCGCGATTGGACCATTGTCGGCTGCATTCAGGCTGGCCCTGGCGGCGGCGGAACCGATGGCAGCCCTGATGCGGGATACGTGAACATGGGCAAGATGGTCGAGTTCGTGCTGCACAATGGCATCGACCCGCGCACGGGCAAGCTCATGGGCTTGCGCACGGGCAATCCGCGCGAATTCACCAATATCGAGCAGTTTAAAGACGCTCTGAAGAAGCAAATCATTCATGCGTATGATCAAATTCGCATTGGCTACAACCTGATGCAATCAATCCATATGAATCGTTACCCGGTGATTTTTGCGAGCATGGTCACGGCGGGCTGCGTGGAAAGCGGCAAGTCGGTGCAGCAGGGCGGAGCACGCGTTTCGACCTGCGGCATGTATGTGACGGGTGCGGCAAATTTGGCCGACTGCATTGCCGCCGTTGAGAAGTGCGTTTTTGAAGACGGCGACGTGACGATGGATGAGCTCATCGCCGCCTGCGACGCGAATTTCGAAGGCTACGAGCGCCTGCGCCAGCTGCTGCTCAACAAGCCCGAAAAATACGGCAACGATTCGCCCCATGTCGATGGCATTTATCGCGAAATGATGCACTATGTGGCCGACGAGGTTCAAAGCTGGCCCGATGCACGCGGTGGCCATTATGCGTTTGGCATTGACTCGCAAACGATGAACATCCCACATGGCGAAGTGACTGGTGCGCTGCCCGATGGCCGCCTGGCGGGTGAGGCTTTCTGCGATGCGTCGAGCCCCATGATGGGCCGCGATATTTGCGGACCTACGGCCACGGTGAAGTCGGTTGCCGCGATTGATCAGCCCGATTTGCAGGAAGGTGCGCTGTTCAACCTGCGCTTCGACCCCAAGGGCGTGCAGGGCGAAGGCGGCCGCCGCATTATCGAAGGCGTGATTCGCACGTTCTTCCAGCATGGTGGCGAGCATATTCAAATCAACGTCGTCGATAATAAAACATTGCTCGCAGCTCAGGAAAACCCGGAGCACTATCGCGGCCTTATGGTGCGCGTCGCTGGATACATGGCGTATTTCACTGAGCTCGACCGCTCTGCGCAAGATGCGATTATCGCGCGTACCGCACACCTGTCAGCATAAGACGAAGGTTGGCTCGTGGGTTTCGACGGTTTCGATGTGGAATTGAATACGGAAGGGGAGCCTTCGGCTCTTGTCGGCAGCATTCAAAAGTTTTCGACCGAAGATGGGCCGGGCATTCGCACGACGGTGTTTTTGAAGGGCTGTCCGCTGAAGTGCGCGTGGTGCCACAATCCTGAGCTCATCAAGAATGAGCAGCAGCTCATTGTGAGCCCCTCGAATTGCATCGGCTGTGGACATTGCGTCGAAGTGTGTTCGGCCCATGCCATTTCTTTCGGCGATGCTGGCGTTTCAATCGACCGCTCACGATGCACGGTGTGCTTGGCTTGCGCCGATGGCTGTTTTGCGAATGCGCTGCGCCCCGTTGCGCGGCTCATGACGGTTGGCGAGGTGCTTGCCGAGGTCGAGAAGGACAAGGGATTCTACGACAATACGGGCGGCGGTCTCACGGTGAGCGGTGGGGAAGTGCTCGCTCATGCGGAATTCGCCGGCACGCTCATTGATGCCGCTGCGGCTCGAGGCATTTCAAGCTGCGTGGACACGTCGGGCTTTGGCTCGTCGCGGGCTTTGCTCGACCTTGTCTCTCGTCCCGGCGTGACCGATGTGCTGTTCGACATCAAGGCCGTCGATGACGAGGTTCATCGCGAATTCGTGGGCGTTTCGGTTGAGCCGGTTCTCGCGAACGTGCGGTTGCTTTCGGCCGATGAAGCGATTCTTCCAAAGATTACGGTGCGCATGCCGCTTATCGCTGGAGTGAACGACGGTGAAGCTGCCATTCGAGCGGCGGGCGATATCGTTCGCGAATGCGGTATTCGTCGCATCACGCTTTTGCCTTACCACGCGCTCGGCATCGCTAAAGCTCACAATATTGGTTCGCAGCAGCAAGAATTCACTGCGCCGAGCGACGAGAGGGTCGCTGAGATTAAACGGTATTTCGAAGATGACGTCGGAGCGAGGACGGAAGTGCTCGGGAAACTCTAAGGTTTTCTTTGAATGATAGAACCAACCATCAATACTTAGGAGGAAAACAGTGGATGGTGGCAATCTAGGAATCATCACGTTGATTCCCATGCTGAGCTTCTTCGTGTTCGCGTTCATCACGCGCCGATGCGTTTTCAGCATTCTTCTTTCGGGCATTTTGGGCTTCTTGTTCTACTACGGGGCCGACTTCTTCGAGCCTACGGTACAGGCGTTGCTCGATGCGGCGTGCGACGCCGACAACAACTACATCGTAACCATCTGCTTGCTGTTCGGGTGCTTCGTGCAGTTGCTGCGTCAAAGCAACGGCGCTACGGCCATGGCGAACTGGGCTCGTAAATATGTCAAAAGCGAGCGCCAGGTGCTGTTCCTCACATGGCTGTGCGGCGTGATCATCTTCATCGACGATTACCTGTCCATTCTGGTTACGGCAAACACTATTTTGCCGATCGCCGATGAAAAGAAAACGCCGCGTGAGATGCTGTGCTACATCATCAACACCACGTCTGCGCCCGTGTGCCTGATCATTCCCATTTCCGCGTGGGTCGTGTTTTTCAGCGGCATCTTCGCTGAGCAGCCTGAAGCTGCCGTGTTGGGCGACTCGGCTATGGGCATTTACTATTCCATCATGCCGTACTTCTTCTACCCGTTTTTGTGCGTGCTGTTCGTGCTGCTCGTGATTTTTGGCATTGTGCCGAAAATGGGTGGCATCAAGAAGGCGTACGAGCGCGTCGAGAAAACCGGCAAACTGTGGCCCGATTCTTCCGACGTGATGAACCAGGACGAAATGGGCGAGGTGCTTGGTGCCATCAGCGACGGTTCCACGAAAGACGAGAAGGAAGCAACGCCGCATTTGTGGGCGTTCCTCGTGCCGATGGCTGTGGTTATTGCGGTGACTATTTTGATGGACGACATTCTATATGGCGTGATTTGCGCCATCGTGGTGTGTTTCGTGCTGTATGTGCCAACGAAGATTATGAGCCTGGGCAAGTTCTGCGATGCGTGCTACAAGGGCCTTGAGGACATGCTGTTCATCGCCGCCGTGCTCATTGCGTCGCTGTTCTTCCGCAATGCCATCAATCTGATTGGCCTGCCCGATTATCTTATTTCGGTTGCTACGCCGTTCATGAGCGCCGCGTGGTTGCCCGTGATTACGTTTGTGCTGGTTGGCTTGGTATGCTTCGCCACCGCGAACATTTGGAGCATTCCCGCCGTGTGCACGCCAATCATTTTGCCGCTTGCTGCGGCGTGCGGCGCGTCCATTCCGTTGACGCTTGGCGCCATTATTTCGGCGGCGTGCTTCGGTGCACAGGCATGCTTCTATTCCGACGTCACGCTCATGAGCGCATCAGCGTGCAAAATCAATAACGTCGATTACGCTGTGGCGCAGCTGCCTTACATTGGCATTGTCGCCGGCGTGACCTGCGTGCTGTTCTTGGGCGCGGGCTTCATTCTGGCTGCCTAAACGTTATTTCCTCATTGGGCGGTGCCAAGACGGCGGCAATGCTCGATAACGCTGCGTATCGGCGCGTCATGGTGTCGCGTATCAAGGGGCGTCCATATAGGCGCCCCTTGTTTTGTGCGAAGGCGTGTACGCAATGCGACTTATATGTGCCATAAATGGTAGCAATTACGTTGTGGGCGGCTATACTGAATCGCCGTATCCATGAAGAAAGGAAGCTTATGCTGCCGTATATTCCAGACGTTGTGCCTAATATCGTTGTTGCGCTCGTGATTGTCGTTGCGTTCGTGATGGCTTTTGCGCCAGCGCTGCGCAAATGCCCCGTCGTGTTTTATGCAGTGTGGATCGCCGCTTGCATGGCCACATTCGTCGATATCGTTCGCTGGATTCCGTGGCTGTATTATGTTGTGCAGGCTTTCGCGAGTTGCTATACGGGTGTGGCGTTTTATTTGCTCGTGATGTTCGCCGGAGCGTTTCCGAAAAAGTGGTGGTTTACTAAGCGGCTGCTTTCCGTTCGCACTGAGATGTCTATTATTGGCGGTTTCGTTATTTTCGCGCACGTCATTCAAGTGCTCATTATGGTTCCGCTTTCTTTCACTCCTATTTGGGATAAGGCGTGGGGTGGTGGTCTTACGTCAATCATCATGTTCATTGCTGCAAGCGTCGTGGGGGTGCCGCTTACGGTGTGCTTCTTTGTGCCGTGGATTACTTCGTTTCGCACGGTTCGTGGCATTATGGAGCACTCGACGTGGAAAAAGGTGCAAAGGCTCGCCTATCCGTTTATGGCGCTTATGGTGCTCCAAGGCATTTTGCTTTCGATTGGCCATGCCGTATATGCGCAACCTGGTGGCGATGGATTTGTGGGCTATGTGGTGAACGCGTTGGCCTATGCTGCGATTGGCGCCGCCTATGTGGTGCTGAAGCTGCGCCGGCGAGCCGAGAGACGCGCTAAAGTGGTAGCACGCCAGGATGTCCCAGCATAGGCGTGCGAGGGCTTGCTTGCGCTTTGGGCTTTCGCGCGGGTTTGCCATCGTTATTGGAACGCGGTTTCGATACAATGCGTTTCGTTTGCGAATAAGCGGAAGGGTTGCATGTGAAAAGCGGGGATGGAATCGACGAATGGCGCTCGGTGCTGCCGAGCCATGTTGTGCAAAAGTCGGAAGAGCTACTTGCGCGCGTTGAAGAAATGCGCATCAACCAGGTGATTTACCCGCCACAAGATGACGTTCTGAATGCACTTGCGTCTTGTGCTCCAAGCGAGGTTCGAGCGGTGATTTTGGGGCAAGACCCCTACCATGGACCCGGGCAAGCTATGGGTTTGTCGTTTTCGGTGCCTGCGGGGGAGAAGCTGCCGCCGAGTTTGCGCAACATATATAAGGAGATGGTGTCCGATTTGGGATGCGGAATGCCTAAATCGGGAGACCTAACGCCGTGGGCGAACCAGGGAGTGCTGCTGCTGAACACTACACTCACCGTTCGCGAGCATGAGGCGGCCAGCCATGCGAAGCTCGGCTGGCAAGTGCTTACGAGCCATGTGGTGAAGGCATGCTTTGAGTTGCCTCAGCCCGTTGTTTTCCTTGCATGGGGCCGCCATGCCCAGCAACTCATCGAAAAAGCCGCCGCTTCTGCGGGCGTAAATCAAGATTTTGCTGCGGAAGTCGCACTGTGCGCTGTGGATGGCCCTCTGGGCTTCCTTACGTCAGGAGAGCTTTGCTTGTCTGACGATTTTGAAGCAGGTTGTAACTCAGCGTTATGCGGCGTGTCTGTTTATGGAAGCAACAAGTTCGTGCTCGCCTCGACCCATCCCTCGCCCCTTTCCGCATCGCGTGCCGCGGGCGGCATGCCGGCATTTTTGGGGTCGCGTCCGTTCTCAAAAACTAATGCCTTGCTTCTTGGGGCAGGCGGCGCGGCGATTGATTGGGCGAGTTTGGCTTAGGGCCGTCGCGGTTTTCAGATTGCAACAATCGCCGTTTTCGCCCAGGCGAACGGGCGGGGCACGTTGTATCACGACCATACGCCAGTGCTTTCTTCGCGTATCGCTTTATATGGCGGTCGCATTTGGGGAATGTGCCACTCCTGTTTCTGGCTGGACGTGTTGCTACACTGTATATGAAGGCATATTCGGGTATTGACGTTTGAACCAGGCAATGTGTCTTGGGTGAATGAAAAGGGGCCGACATGACAAAGCTGGTAAAGCCCGCGAATCGCGCTCTCTTTGTCGCGTGCGTGGTGTTGACGGGTGCTCTTGCAGGTGCTTTCGTCTGGGCGTTCTTCTTTTTGATGGATGCGGGGCTCGGCTTTTTGTGGAACGATGGCCGCCTCGCGCTTTCCAGTTGGCTCAATAGCGTCGCGCCGGCGCTTTCTCGAGGCCCCTTTGGCGTGGTCTTGTTCCCCTTCCTTATTTGCATGCTCGGTGGCGTGGTGATTGGTCTTTACGAGAAGAAGACCGGCATTGCTGCCGAAGACCTTCCGGACGTTATGGCCAAGGTGAAAAGCACCGGCCGATATGAATACGACCATTTGGGCAAGCTGTCCATCGCCGCGCTATTGCCGCTGCTTTTCGGCGGAAGCGTGGGCCCGGAAGCGGGCTTGACCGGTGTGATTGCGGGCTTGTGCACCTGGGTTGGCGACCGCATGAGGCGTTTTGGCTCAGATTTTCGCGAGTTAACGGTTTTAGGCTGCCAAGCGGCGCTCACGGCGCTGTTCACGGCCCCGCTATACGGTTTTGCAGCTCCTCTTTCGAGTGAAGAGAAGCGTGGCGATGGCGGCTCCGACACGATGGCGATTGAGGTGCCTAAAGCGCAGAAGGCGTTTGTGTATGCGTGCGCTATTGTGGGCGCGCTCGGTGCATTCCTTGGCTTGGGCTCGCTCTTTGGAGGGGGCATGGGCATGCCTCGTTTTGAAGCAGCCGTTGTTGGCGGGGCGGAGCTTGCTTGGTTTATTCCGCTTGCGGCAGCGGGCGTCGCGTGTGGATGGGCGTTTCGTGCGAGCGACAAAGCAAGCGCTGCTGCGTCTCGCGCGATGGGCGATTGCCCCGTGATTAAGGCGTTGCTCGCAGGACTCCTGCTTTCTATATGCGGAACGGTTTTGCCGTTTTCCCTGTTTGCGGGCGAATCGCAGACGCAGATGGTTATGGATTCCTATGCGGCGCTCGGGGCTGCGACGCTTATTGCGACTGCGTTCGTGAAGGCGGCGCTCACGCCAGCATGCATTCATTTCGGGTGGCGCGGCGGACATTTCTTTCCCGTTATTTTTTCGGGGGTGTGCTTGGGCTATGGTTTCTCGCTCATTGCGGGCGTCGATGCGGTTTTCTGCGCGGCGGTATGCATCGCGTCGCTCATGGGCGCGGTCATGCGCCAACCAGTGATGGTCGTTCTGCTGCTTTTCATGTGCTTCCCGCCATCTGGCGTGGTGTGCATGCTCGCTGCGGCTGCGATTGGTTCGGCGATGCCCCTCCCGCGTGCGCTGCGGTGAGTTCGCGCGTTTCGTCGTGTGGGCATTGCGCGTTTGAGAATGCGTTCGCGCGTGCGTGCGATGTTTCGTGTAAGATAGCCAGTTAGACATGTAAAAACGCGTTGCGGAAAGGTTGCAAGCCTGTGCCGCGCGCGGTTGACAGATCACACGAAGGAGCAAGCCGTGACTCAGGCAACGTCTTCTAGCCAGAAAGTACTCGTATTCGATTTCGGCGCTCAATACGGGCAGCTTATCGCTCGCCGCGTGCGCGATTTGAACGTGTATTCCGAAATCGTGCCGTGCGATATCACAGCCGATGAGGTTCGCGAAATGGCGCCTTCCGCCATCATTCTCTCCGGTGGCCCTGCGTCTGTGAACGCTGAGGATGCGCCGCGCGTCGACCCTGCGATTTACGAGCTTGGCGTGCCTGTGCTCGGTTTCTGCTACGGCCACCAGATTACGGCTGTCACGCTTGGCGGCAGCGTTTTCCATCCTGAGGTGGGCGAGTATGGCGCCGCTGAACTGCATGTTAATGGCGGTGCGCTTTTCGATGGCACTCCCGCCGATCAAACGGTGTGGATGAGCCACTTCGATGCCGTGAGCGATGTGCCCGAGGGCTTTACCGTTGTCGCCTCGACCGACGTGTGCCCCGTGGCCGCAATGGAGAACGCCGAGAAGAAGATTTTCACCACGCAGTTCCACCCCGAGGTGAAGCACACCGAGTATGGCCAGCAGATTCTTTCGAACTTCCTGTTTAATATCTGCGGCCTTGAGAAGAGCTGGACCATGGATAACCTGGTCGAGAGCATGACGGCCGATTTCCGCGAGACGGTGGGCGAGGACCGCGTTATTCTGGCGCTTTCCGGCGGCGTTGATTCTTCTGTGGTTGCCGCTCTTGGCGCGCGTGCCATCGGTAAGCAGATGACCTGCGTGTTTATTAATCACGGCCTGCTGCGCAAGGGCGAGCCCGAGCAGGTTGAAGAGGTCTTCACCAAGCAGTTCGATGTCGATTTCATTCATGTGCATGCCGAAGACCGTTATGCCGAGCTTTTGGCCGGCGTGGTTGAGCCTGAAGAGAAGCGTCGCATTATTGGCACGCAGTTCTGGAAAGAATTCTTCGCTGTGGCTCAGCAGCTCGAGACCGATGGCAAGCCGGTCAAGTATCTGGCGCAGGGCACCATTTATCCCGACATTATCGAGTCGGGTGCTCGCAAGACGGGCGGCAAGACGGCTACTATCAAGAGCCACCACAACCTGATTCCGTTCCCCGATGGCGTGCATTTCGACTTGATCGAGCCGCTCGACCACTTCTTTAAGGACGAGGTTCGCGCGCTTGGTCTGGCGCTTGGTTTGCCGGCGCACATCGTGTTCCGTCAGCCGTTCCCGGGTCCGGGTCTCGCGATTCGCATTATCGGTGCTGTTGACAAGGAAAAGCTCGAGATTCTGAAGAATGCTGACGCGATTGTGCGCGAAGAGCTCGATGCGTATAACCAGCGTTTGTTCGAAGAGACGGGCGACCGCAATTCCGAGCATAGCTGCTGGCAGTACTTCGCCGTGCTGCCCGACATTAAGTCGGTTGGCGTTATGGGCGACGAGCGTACGTATCAGCGCCCCGTTATTTTGCGTGCCGTCGAGTCCAGCGATGCCATGACCGCCGACTGGGCCAAGCTGCCCTACGACGTACTGGCCCGCATCTCCGGCCGCATCGTTGCCGAGGTTCCCGGCGCCAACCGCGTGTGCTACGACATCACGTCCAAGCCGCCCGCGACCATCGAGTGGGAATAGAACAGACGTTCGATTCTGTGTTATAATATCCTGCAATGGGCGCGGCCTCTTCCGAAGCCGCGCCCATTGCTATATTTGGTCGGATATTGACGGAAACCCAAGCTCAGGGAGGTTTGTTGCGATGGCATACGATTTCAAGAAGGAGTTCAGGGAGCTCTACAGGCCGTCCGGCAAGCCGAGCGTCGTAACCGTTCCGCCTATGAGCTACGTCGCCGTGCGGGGCAAGGGCAATCCCAATGCCGAAGGCGGCGAGTACCAGAACGCGTTGCCGCTGCTCTACGGCGTCGCTTATACCATCAAGATGTCGAAGAAGGGCCCGCGAGAGATCGAAGGCTATTTCGACTTCGTCGTGCCTCCGCTCGAGGGCTTCTGGTGGCAAGACCGCCGATGGCGAGATTGATTATGCGCGGAAGGATGACTTCAACTTTATCTCGTGCATCCGTCTGCCCGATTTCGTCACTCGCGAGGACTTCGACTGGGCAGTTTCGGAAGCTGCCGCCAAGAAGAAGCTGGACTTCTCGGCGGTCGAGCTGCTGAGGGTCGACGAGGGCCTTTGCGTTCAGTGCATGCATACCGGGCCTTACGACGACGAGCCGGCGACCATAGACGCCATGCGCACATTCGCGGCGGAACGGGGCTACGCCCCCGACTTCTCCGAAGCCCGTCTGCATCACGAGATTTACCTCTCCGACCCGCGCAAGTGCGCGCCGGAGAAGCTCAAGACCGTGATCCGTCATCCCATAAAGTTGATTTAGCGAAGCGAGTGACGCCGATTGCTTCGGCTATTGGGGTTTAGCAATTGTCGGTCCGCGTCGATCGAGCAAGCTGCCCTGCCTCCCGGCAGGCGCGCAATTCCTTTAGTCGATCCGTCTCGAGGTGCGCTCTTTGCTCATCTTGTGGCGTGGAGTTACGATACTCCTAAAAGTGTAACCAGATTCGAGTTTTAGGAGCAGTCCTTGAAGTGCAGCAGACTCAGGAACCGCGACAGGTACCTCGAGGAGGCGATGGTCTTCCGTGACACCGACCTCATCAAGGTGATCACAGGCGTGCGCAGGTGCGGCAAGTCGAGCCTTCTCGACCTAATCAGGATGACCATCGAGTCCGAGGGAGTCGCTGGCCGCGGTTTTGCGAGCGTCAACCTGGAAAGCAAGGGTACGGGCATCAAGACGGAGGACCAGCTTTAT
>OLNJ01001581.1_pt1 | contig 11417 bp, 10 predicted proteins | sample 1672191 | NCBI WGS metagenome assembly OLNJ01 (sample SAMEA3136657, study PRJEB25190) | human gut metagenome | biome: human gut; feature: human-associated habitat; material: faeces | place: Austria | collected 2013 | reverse complement strand
TGAAGTATGGTATGGGAAATTTCAGAAATGATATTTATGGAGATTATATCCGCTATACCCATGCATCCTGCCATTCATATGTAGTTATGGATATAGGCGGAAAAATATTGGTGGTAAATGGCGCAGATGACTCAGAAACAAAGAGAATCTATGATACGCTCATAGAGAAATGTCAGATGAATTAGTGTGTGTTTAATTATAAAAAAGACCTTTTTGTATGTATGGCTGGTGCTGTAAGAGTACAGTTACGATGCGTGACAGGGCTGCGCGGTCGCGGGAGCGTCCAGCTCTGTCATGGCGCGGCGCACCGCAAGCTGCTCCAGCGTCCTGCCAAGGTCCTTTTCGCCGGAAAACACGCTTGTCACGCGATAGAGGGTCTTGCCGATCCTGACCTCCTTATAAGAGGCGACCGGCTCTTTGGATGTTTTTGTTCGGTGTTGCGGTCGAATCCAAACGGAGAGCGGCGGGGAGCGGCAGCCCGCAACAGCGACACCTCCCGTACTCTTTTGTCATAGACTGATTTCCTTTCTGCTCAAATCGGATAGAAATGGCGAAAGGCGGTTGTTCAAAAGAGCAACCGCCTTTCCTGACGAATGAAACCGAAAAGGGGCGCGGGGCTATTTGCCCGCGCCCCTAAAGGTGAGCCTGTTTACTTTTCGATGATTTGCAGCGCTTCTTCCTCACGCCGCCGCCTGATCTGCCATGTGGTCAGCGCAAGGCATCCGGCAAGAGATGTACAGAGGGAGATCCCCCACAAGCCTTACACGCTGCTGTCGCCGGTCTTTGGGATTTGCAGCCGCTTCGGGTCGATCCAGCCCATCAGACCGCCGGGAGCCTTGCCCTGCACCAGCTTATACTTCTCAATGAAGCGGTGGAGCATGGCGGCGATCTCAGCGCGGGTCGCCGTGCCCTGCGGGTCAAGCAGATTGCCGGATTTTCCCTTCACAAGGCCGCTGCCGACCGCCCATTGCATCGCCGTCTTTGCGTAATCCGTGATCTTGTCCGCGTCCTTGAACTTGTCCAGATCTCCCTTGACGGTCAGATTGTAGCCCTTGTAGTCTGCGTAGCGGTAGAAGATGGCTGCAAGCTGTTCGCGGGTGATGGGATCGTCCGGGCCAAACTTGTCTTTGCCGTAGCCCGCGAAAATGCCGTTCTCCGCCGTCCATGTGATCGCGTCAGCGTACCACTTTCCGGCCTCCACATCGGTAAAGCTGTTTTTGCCCTTCGGTACGGGGCTGCCCTCCATGCGCCAGAGAATGGTCGCCATCATGCCGCGCATCGCCGTCCCATGCGGACTGAACAGGGTCTTGCTCGTACCGAGCATCAATCCGTTTTCGTAGACGAACATCACATCGCCGTAGAACCAGTCCTTTTCAGAAATATCGGTAAAGGGATTCACGTCTGTGCCCGGATTTTCGTCCACGCGCCAGCCTGCATACACGGTCATATCCTTCGTCAGATAAACACCGGAAACCTTGTTCGTCAGGCTGCGTTCGCTGTACCAGCCGATAAAGGCATGTCCACGCCAGGTCGGGACGTACTTTGTCAGGTCAATGTAGGTATTGTACGTTCCCTGCACGCTGGGAATATCACTGCCGCCGCCTGTTTCAAAGCGCAGCGTGTAGTAGGTGACGGGTGGATTGTAGCCGCCGCCACCGCCGCCGGTGTAGGTCCAGTGGGCGTAGACGGTGGCATTTGCATGGAATACGGTATCCGTCGTGATCTTTGTTCCGCCGCTCTTTTCGGTGTACCAGCCGTAGAAGCTGTAACTGCCGCTTCGGGAGGCGCTGGGCAGAGAGGTCAGCTTCCGATCGGTGGTGGTCATGCTGCCGACAGAGGGCGTACCACCGTTGCCGTCAAAGGTGACGATGAACTCGGTGGGCGCAGGAGGTGCGTCCTTCTCGAAGATGGCCTTGACATCAACATTGCCGTCCGGCATGGTGAACTTGTTGTTGGTGATTACAAGTCCTGCTGGAGATTCGACCTGCCACCCCTTGAAGTGGTAGCCGATTTGGGGCGTAGCGGTCAGGGTGATCTCCGTGCCGGCCGCAGCCTTTGCATGAGAGGCGGAAGCCGTGCCGTTTCCGTCATTACTGACGGTGACGGTGTAGGTGGTGGGGGTAATAACGCTGCTTTCCCACAGCGCCTTGATTTCGGTATCCACGAGCACGGTGTAGGAATCTCCCACCTTGTACTCCGTGCCGCCGATCTCCCAAGCCTTGAACTCCTGATCGGCGGGAGCAGTGAAGCCGCAGGCGGGCAGGATGTAAATTGTCCCTGCATTGACGGTCACGGAATCCATGCTGCCGCTGCCGCCGCTTGCGTTGAAGGTGATCGTACAATCCGCAAGCGGCGTACCCTCACCCACTGTGACCTCCGCATCGGGGCTGGCAAAGTGGTTGTGATCCTCCGCATAGCGGACGAAATAATTGCCGGCAGGCAGGGTTTCAATCTCGATACCGGTGCAGATGGTGTAGATAGTCTCGCTCTCCGCACGGTATTCCATCGTTGCATCCACGCCGGTGATCTTGCCGTCGCTGCCGCCCTCGGTAGTGGGCGCGACACCGATCAAGCCGTTAGGCGCTTCCTGCGTGGCTTTGCCGATGCTCCACGCTGCGGTCACGGCCCCAGTGCTGCCGTCCGCCCATCTGCCGGTCTTGGATGTGACGCGAACGGTGTAATCGCCTGCGTCTGTGGCGGTGTTGCCTGCGATGTCCATTGTGGCGGGATTATAACCGCTCACGGTTGCGGTATGCTCGGAGCCATTGTAGGTGTAGGCTCCGGTGACGCTGATGCTGGGCTTGCCGGGATCGGTGGGTGCAGGCGGCGCGTCCTTCTCGAAGACAGCATTGACCTCCACATTGCTGTCCGGCATGAGGAACTTATTGTTCTCGATGGCCACGCCGCCGCTGATGACTTGCCACTCCTTGAAGTGGTAGCCCTTTTTGGGCATGGAGGTCAGGGTAATCTCCGTACCAGCCACGGCCAATAAGGGAGATGCGAAAGCTATTCCGTTGCCGTCCGTTTTCACGGTGACGGTATGCTTGGTGGGTGCAAAAGGTGAATCCTCCTCGAAGATAGCTTTGATCGCCACATTGCTGTCCGGCATGGTGAACTTGTTGTTGGTGATTACAAGTCCTGCCGGAGATTCGACCTGCCACTCCTTGAAGTGATAGCCGGTGTTTGGCGTGGCAGTCAGGGTGATTTCTGTGCCGGCCGCAGTCTTTGCAGGAGATGCGGAAGCCGTTCCGCCACCCTCTGTGGTCACGGTGACGGTATACTTGGTGGGTGCAGGAGGCGCGCCCTCCTCGAAGAATGCCTTGACCTCCACATTGGTGTCCGGCATGAGAAACTTATTGTTCTCGATGGCCACGCCGCCACTGATGACTTGCCACTCCTTGAAGTGGTAGCCCTCTTTGGGCATGGCGGTCAGGGTGATCTCCGTACCAGCCACGGCCAATAAGGGAGATGCGAAAGCTATTCCGTTGCCGTCCGTTTTCACGGTGACGGTATGCTTGGTGGGTGCAAAAGGTGAATCCTCCTCGAAGATAGCTTTGATCGCCACATTGCTGTCCGGCATGGTGAACTTGTTGTTGGTGATTACAAGTCCTGCCGGAGATTCGACCTGCCACTCCTTGAAGTGATAGCCGGTGTTTGGCGTGGCAGTCAGGGTGATTTCTGTTCCGGCTGTCGCCGAGGTGGAGCTTGCAGAAGCCGTTCCGCCGCCCGCTGTGGTGACGGTGATGGTGTGCTCGGCGGCGGGGGCGTTGGTTATCGTAATAGACAGTTCCTTCTTATCGTTGCCCACGCTGTTGAGAGCTCGAACGGTAAATTGGGCGGTCTGTTCCGCAGTGGGCGTGCCGCTGATCTCGCCGGTGGTTTGTTTCAGCGTCAAGCCATCGGGTAGCTCGCCACTGAAAAGCTCCCACAGAATGAAGCCTCCCCCGGTTGCCTGAAGCTGATGGTGGTACGGCGAGCCGACCGTGCCGCCGGGCAGCGTCGTGGTAGTAATCGCCGGCGCATCCTCCGGACCTAGGAGCTTCACCCGGATCGCGGCTGTTACCGCAGGCTCCGGCTGCTGATACTTGTGCTCGTCGTTAGCGTCGAATACCAGCGTACCGGGGATGGTCTGCCAAGCCGTGGACTGCGCGTCATAGGACGATTCCTCCCACGAAACCTCCATGCCAACCCTGAGCCCGTCGATAGCCTCGACGACCACAATTTCTGGCAGGTTAAGCCCTGCAAAGGTCGTGCCGAGTTTTTTCTCCGTAATGGGATCCGGCTCCTCGCAACGCTTGAAGGTATTTTTAATGACGTTGACCTTGATCGTGGTCTCCGCCGTCCTGTAGCCGTGCTGGTCAGTCGGCGTGAATACCACCGTCACAACGTTCTCGCCCAGCTCGTCAAACCATCTGGGCGTACCCTCCTTGAAGGAGAACGTGCCGGGGACGACGGTATCCGTTCCCTTGACCTTTGCCATGCCGTCCACAAGATCGGCGGTTTCCCCGCCTGTGGCTCCCATCTGGAAGCTCCTGTCGACGAACATGGTATTGTCGGGCTGCGCAAAATCGCCGTTCCTCCACCGGAATACGGGCGGCTGCGTTATCTCCGTCTCGGCCGGGTCTGCCTGCAGCGTGACCTTGATTACTCCTCTGAGGTCGGCGCCCTCGGGTACGATGTAATACTTCTCAAATTCGGCGCGGTTGACCTCGCCGTAGATGGTCTGCTCCTCATAAGAATTGGGGTCGTAGTTTGAATCGTCCCACTTGATGATGCCGGGCACATTGCCGTTCAGCCCGCTTCCCTCGTGGTTTGGTTCATCGGCCTCCGCGAAGAAATAGAACGCGTTCGGCAGACCGAGATCCTCAAAGGCTGTTCCAATCTTTTTATTGTCAATATACGATGTATTGGCTTGCCTGAATTTGCGGGGAATGACGTCCACGTTGACGGTACATTCCGCCGTGGTGTACTTCTGCAGGTCATCGGGTGTGAAGGTGACCTTGAGCGCTAGCGGTCCCACCTGAACAAGCCCGCCATCTCTCCGCCAGTAGCCGTATAATTCCTGCTCCTCGTTCAGAGTGAACACGCCGGGAACCGTTTCGCCATCTGCCGTGGCTTTTCCGCCGGAAAGATACTCGTCGGAAAAGGCGAGCTGGCAAAAATCGCCGCTGTATATCTGCCTGGAGTAGGTGGGCGGATCCAGCGTTGGCACAATGGGCTCGTCGCCAATGAGCGTGATTCTGGCAATGGCCTTGACCGTGCTTGTCGGCTCCAGCTCATCCTCGTAGAAGCTCCCTTCAACATCCAGCTGGCCGGTAATGATTTGCTCGCCATATTTGTTCGGGTCATAGGAGGAGCCGTCCCATGTCACGGGGATGGAATAGAAGATATCGCCGGTGTTGGTTTTTACATCGATGTCGAAAGGAAGCCACAGATCCTCAAACCTCGTACCCAACGGCATGTTGTTGATGACTTTCTCTATGACACTTGTGATCGTGTACTTAAGCCCCGTCACGGTGACGATACATTCCGCCGTGGCGTATGTCTCCGTATCGTCGGGGGTAAAGAGGATTTCCATGCGGTTTTCGCCCGGGTCTACTACGCCGCCCCAATTGTGCTTGAAGCGGAACGAGCCGGGAACAACGATGTCCGTCCCCTCGACCTTTGCTTTGCCGCCTTTGAGATCTCCATCAAGGTACTGATCGCCGACATACCCCTCAGAGGGCAGCGTGGGCGGGGTGGTGATGACCGTTTTGGTGAGCTGCAAAAGTTCTCCGTAGGCCGTATGACAGGTTTCGCAAATGGCCTTCTCCGTGCTGGTGGCCTTGCCGCCGGAGCAGTTGCCTGTTTCGGTATGGCTGCTGTCCGTGATGCAGGTGCGTGTGTGCGTTCCGTTGCCGTTGGAGGTCCATTCGCCCCAGCTATGATTGTGCACCTCCCATATGGCATAGATGGTTGTGCTCATATCATACCCATGTACTACCAGGCAACTGGTATAACCGCCGTTTCCGCCATATATCGGCTTACCAGTCCGAGAATTCGCCCAACCCATGAAGGTATATCCGTCACGGGTTGGAATTATTTCTGATATGGGAACCCATACATGAAATTCCGAACTGTCCACGCTCTGACTTGGCGGCGCGCCGCTGCCGCCGTTGGCATCGTAATGCAGCGTATAGGTGTATTGGGTGGCAGCGGGACGGGCTGCCCCGAGCAGAGGCATTGGCGTTTTTCCGTCCTTGGAATCGCAAATCTCACATAAATAGGTGCAGGGCTTCCCCATGGAAGCCGGTGCATAGCCGCAATCCTTGTCATGCGCGTGCTTGCAGTCTGATGTTTGAAGGATACAGCCGCTTTCCTCGGTGCACGCGTGAACGCATTCCGTCGGTGCTGCGTTCTCTGCCTCCGATAAGCCGTCGGCATTCTCCGACACGCTTTCCGCCGTGTAGCATTCCGCCGTATGCGCATGGACGCACCGGGTTATTAGACTATGACATTCCTCCGTGTGTTCATGGGAACAGGGAATTTCCGCTGTCCCTTCGGTATAGCCGCAGGCCTCGTCATGCTCCGGGTGGTGTTCGCACAGACCGCCCGGGTTCGATGCACGTGCGCCGGTCTCTACCTCCGCCGCAAACGCGGTCGCCGGCAGCAGCGTCAGCACCATGCAGCAGACGAGCAGTATGCTGAGTATTCGTTTCTTCATTGGCTTTTCTCCTCCTGTTCGTATCGGGCGGGCTTGTTTGTCCCGCCTTTTTTCTGATTTTTCCTGTTTCTGAGCCGAATGCACAGCGCGGTGATCGCCGCCGCCCCGGCAAGTGCCGTGAATAACATCAGGCAGAAAGCGGAGAGGCTTATTGCCTCGCGCCGCTGCCTCCGGCGGGTGTTTTCCCGCACCCGCTGCTTGACGAGTGCGACCCGTCTTGCAGGTATCGTACATATCGTTTGCCCCCCTTTCCGGTTTGTCTGGAATTGTGATAAAAACCCTTTCACTTATATAGGTACAAAAAATCGAAAAAACTCTCACCCAAAACGAAAAATTTTTCAAAAAATTTGAGAGCCGCCAAAAAGCAGCTCTCAGGGAGTAGATATTCGGTTATTTCCTCTGCGATAAGCGGAAAGCAGACAACCTTTCCACCGCCACCGGCAGGGCATAGGCGATATATTGCGCCGCGCCGCCATAGGCGATGAGCAGATTATAGATGGCGTGGAGGGTGATGGCCGCGCCCAGCAGACCTTTGACCTTGTGCAGAAAATCCGTGGGAATGTCAGACGCTACCCGGACGGCTGGGGCGAAGCAGCTCCCCTCACGGGCTTGCTCTATTGCGCCGATTGCGGCGGCAAGATGTATGTTCACCGCACCAACAACGGCAAGCGCATTTCTCAATACACCTGCTCACAGTACATCAAAGTTCCTTGCGGAACGCTCTGCAAGACCCAGCACCGTATCAATGAAGATGTGGTACTGTCCCTTGTTTCCGAAATGCTCAAAGCCATTGCCGAGTATGCAAAGTATGACCGAGCCGAGTTTGTCCGAGTGGTACAGGAAGTGCAGTCCAGCCAGCAGACAACAGAGGTTAAGAAACAGCGCACACGCCTTGCTGCCGCCAGACAGAGGGCTTCCGGGCTGGAAGTCCTGCTCTGTAAAATCTATGAGGACAACATTTTAGGAAAGCTGTCCGACAGCAGATACGCCACTCTGGACGCTCAATACGCAAAGGAGCAAGCCGAGCTTACCGCTGAAATCTCTGCTCTGGAAAAGGCTATCAAGAGCTATGAAACGCACGAAAAGGACGCTGACCGTTTTATCGCTCTGATTGATAAGTATGAGAACTTCGACAAGCTGACCATTGCCATGCTCAACGAGTTTGTCGAGAAAATTCTTGTGCATGAGCGCGACCGCAAGGGCAGGCTTCATCAGAACTACTTGAAGCGTAAAGCCAGCGGAGCGCAGAAGCGATACGAGGACAAAATCAAGGGGAGAAAAAAGGCAGAAATCGAAGCCAAGAAAGCCGCCATTCGTGCGGAGGATATTGCAAAGGGCGTGTTCGTTCCCGTCAGCAGTTTACCGCAGAGAGAGCCGATGAAAGGAGTACAAACAGCATGAATATCGCTTACACACAGAACGGTGATTATCTTATCTCGAACATCGTTATCCGCAAGACCAAGCCCCTCGGACACTACGGCAGACTCCGCAAGGCGTATCTGGAAATGCACCGCTCGATACTGTTCAATGAGCGGGTACTATCCGACAAGCTCTTTGAACATTGCGCCAAGATTGACGAAGCGGCACGAAACCGCATGGAGCTGATCGTGCCGGAGCTGGCGAAGCGCAACGGCGTGACAGAGCAACTGAAAGCTGAAAATCAAATGGAATGGGTGCGGCAGATGAACGCTTGCAAGGCACAGGCAGAGGAGATTGTGAAGTTTGAGCTGATTTATGACTGATACTGAGAGCGCCCGGACGAAAAATGTTTGGGTGCTCTTACTGTATGAATAAATTGCAATTTTCCCATGATAAAGAAGTAAATGTTGTAAAGGAAACTTGACAAGAGATGCGTGTCATGCTATAGTAAGTTTGTAAAGGAAACTTGTCATACAAGGAGGCGTTTTTTGAAGAATAAAGTTGAGCAGTTACGAAAGGAGCGAGGATTAAATCAAGATGATTTTGCAAAAATGCTTCGTGTTTCAAGACAAACCATTAGTTCAATCGAAACAGGAAAGTATAATCCATCATTGGAATTAGCTTTTGCAATTTCAGACTTTTTTGGCAAACGGATTGAAGAAATCTTTTTCTATGAAAGAGGTGCAGAAAATGAAAAAGAGTAATTTGATAACCGGGATACTATATGTTCTTTTCGGTGTGGCTTGTTTGATTGTTGCGCTGTTGATTGAAACAAAGTTAGAGGGCATTTTATGGGGCTTTGCTGGCGCAGGTATCTTCCCCGGAATTATGATGATATGCAAATATTTTTATTGGAGTTCCCCTGAAAATAAAGAGCGATACGAAGAGCGTTTGGAGAACGAACGAATTGAACAGCATGACGAGTTGAAAACAAAAATCAGAGATAGAGCCGGAAGATATACTTACAGCTTAGGACTGCTGGTTGTTTGTTTCTCCATTTTGGTTTTCGGTATTCTCGGAGCATTGGAAGTCATTGATAATGCTCGCATGATTGTACTCTATCTCAGCGGATATTTACTGTTTCAAGTTATCGCAGGAATTGTCATTTTTAATAAGCTGATGAAAAAGTATTAAGGAAAAATCCCTTTAGGAACTAAAGGGCGCACTTCTATACAGGCAATTCCATCTACCTGTATCGTGCGACCTGCGGTGCCATTCCCAGTTTTGAAAAATCTCAAAATGGGAAATACAGCGAAATCAGAGGTTTCGTACAAGGGGCTATTTCCCCTTGCGGCACAGGTGCCTATCCCCGAAGTTTGTGACTGAATACCTCAGATACAAACATATGGGGTGAAAGAAAGCGTGAAATCGAAAGTTACAAGAGGAGAGTTTATGAATGTGATGTTTGATTTATTTGATTTGATTTTTCCAGTTATGTTTTTGCTGATATTTGGGATGATCTTATTTACATTTATAAGTGGAATAAGAACTTGGAATAAAAATAATAATTCTCCCCGTTTAACGGTGGAAGCCAGAGTGACTGCCAAGCGACAGAATACGACACATCACAACGAGCCAGTTGGAGGAGACACTTCAGGAACTCACGGGTATCATACTACCACCAGTACCTCTTATTATGTTACTTTTGAGGTGGAAAGTGGCGATCGGATGGAGTTTTCTGTATATGGAGAAGAGTATGGAATGCTGGCAGAAGGAGATGAAGGAAAGCTGACATTCCAAGGAAGCCGCTATCTGGGATTCGAGAGGGCTATTGAAAATTAGAAGTAGAATTTCAAGTTTGTAGAATTAAGAAAATCGGTATTTCGTGGGAGGTGTTATACAAATGAAACTGGCTGACTTATCAACTGGACCAGACTGGGTAGTATATGTTGGATTTATAATATTTGCTGTACTTTCCATAGTTTTGATTTCTGGACATGGAAGTTGGTTAATTTCCGGATATAATACAGCTTCAAAAGAAGAAAAGGCAAAATATAATGAAAAAAAACTATGCAGAACAATGGGAATTGGAATGTCTGTTATAGCAATTCTTCTATTAACTATGGGAGTGTTTGAAAATATTTTACCGGCATTTTTTGTGTATATTGCATTGGGTATTATTTTAGCTGATGTTGTGATAACTATTGTCTTGGGAAATACAATATGTAGAAGGTGACAAATTTCGACTTGTGGACTTTAACAACTCGGGATTTTCAAAGGGAGTAACGAATAAATGAACAAAGAACATCATAATGAAAATAAAAATGACGAAGAAGATACTTTAACATTAGCCAAACTTTTTAGTAATTGGTATGTAGGTGCTGTTGTAGGATTTGCACTAGGTACTTTAAAGGGTGATTTAACAACAGCGAGTATAGGTTTGGTTATTGGAGCTACTGTAAGTTGGATATTTAAGAAGTGTTTAATGAGCAAAAAATAAGTTTGTTTGTTAACTTCAAATTTTTGAAACTAAGAAATCGAAAGTTGACAAGGAGGTGATTTTATGAAAAAGTTTATGCCCATTATCTATGTTATAGCATTCGTTATTGGCATTATCTTCATCGTAACAGCAGATACAGGCTTGATTACAAGTTATTATCCTGCTTTGATTGCAGGCGTAATCATTAGTTGTTTTGCAGGAGTGTTCCTTGCTATCTACTTATATGCTTGGCATAAGCAATCTAAGTGAGTTATGTCAATTCCTGTTTTATTGACCAAGAAAAATGAGAGGATTCATAATGAGTGAGAAAACAGAGATTACTTTCATGCAAACAAGATTAATCCGGCTTGCTTCAGAAGAGTGGCATTTACCTGTTGAACAGATTATCCACTTGTTTAAAGAAGTCGACTTGAAACGCTTATTTTTGAAAATGCAGATGTAGACTGGTTACATTGCATTGCAGCTCATCGAAAGAAAAAATGAATTATACAATTGACCTTCTTATCACTATGGTGACAGATGAGATTGCAGAAGAAACGGGCAAGGACAGAGACATTGACAGATTTTCTTTGTTCAAAGACAGGAAAAGCACTGTATGATGAAAAAACAAAGCTGTGGTGCAATGGTCCGGCATATATAGCTGAATTGTATAGGGAAGAGTTAAAGAAATCCGGATATCAGATTTGAGCTGAATGTATATCCGTCTGTCTTTGTTGAGAAATCAATAGTTATAAGATTATAGTATATGCTGATACGCTATTTGTAAAAGTGTTGACTGTCTTTATACAATCTTAATACGAAATCATAGACTTTTATACTATCTTTGAAAGCAATTGTATATAATAAAGCGCATTA
>OLNJ01001575.1_pt1 | contig 11456 bp, 5 predicted proteins | sample 1672191 | NCBI WGS metagenome assembly OLNJ01 (sample SAMEA3136657, study PRJEB25190) | human gut metagenome | biome: human gut; feature: human-associated habitat; material: faeces | place: Austria | collected 2013 | reverse complement strand
GGACGATGCCGGCAATCTTGGCCGCCTTGACGTCGTGTTTGTCGTAATCCTCCAGAGCCACCGAGATGGCGACCGTGGGTGAATCGTAAGGTGCGAAGCCGACGAACATCGAGTTGACGTTGGTGCCGCCGGTCTCGGCCGATCCGGTCTTGCCGGCGACCTTGACGCCCGGAATCTGGGCATCGGTGCCGGTGCCGGACTGGACAACCGCGAGCATGGCCTGCTTGACCTGCTCGGCCGTGGTGGCGCTGACGGCCTGGCCGAGCGAGCGGGACTGCGTGGTCTTGACCACGGTTCCGTCGGGGGCGAGCACCTGGGCCACGAAGAACGGGTCCATGACCACGCCGCTGTTGGCGATGGCCGCCGCTATCACGCAGTTTTGCATGACGGTGGTCTGCGGGCCTGGCGTGTGGTCCATGCCGACGGGCTGGCCGGCGCCTGCCCAGGCGGTCTCCCACTCGGTCATGAGCGAGGGGTCGGCCATGATGGAAGCCGCGGTGGTCAGGTCCTGGCCGAGCTTTTGGCCGTAACCAAAGGCGTTGGCAAACTGGACGAGAGAGTTGGCACCGACCTCGTTGGCTACCTGGCCAAAGACGACGTTGGACGATACGGCAAAGGCCTGCTGGAGACTGATGGTGCCGTAGCTCTCGTTGGCGTAGTTGGTGACCGGTGCGTTGCCGATGTCCATGGAACTGGGCGCCTTGTAAGTGCTCGAAAGGCTTGCGGTGCCGGTCTCGAGTGCCGCGGAAAGGGTGACGACCTTAAACGTGGAGCCCGGGGTGTAGAGCGCGTCCATGGCGCGGTTGTACATGGAGCCGTTCTCGCCACCACCCGATTGCATCAGGGCGTCGATGTTGGTGTTGTCGTAGGTGGGCGAGCTGGCGCATGCGAGGACCGCGCCGGTGCGCGGGTCCATAACCACCACGGCGCCCTTAAAGTCCTTGAGCGCCTGTTCGGCAGCCGTCTGGATGCGCGAGTCGATGGTGAGCTTGGCGGTGTTGCCCGGTTGGTTTTGGCCCGCGAGCGACGCGAGGGCGTTGTTCCAGCTGGAGTAATCCTTGGAGCCGGTGAGCGTGTCGTTCATGACGCTCTCGACACCCGCGGTGCCGTACTGCTGGCTTACATAGCCCACCACGTGAGCGGCCATGTTTCCGTTGGGGTAGGAGCGGGCGAAGGTGCCGTCTTCCTGTTGCAGCGACTCGGCCAGCGTCACGCCGTCGGACGTGATGATGGAGCCGCGCTGGATGTACTTGGAGCGGGCGATGGTGTGGTTGTTGGTCGGCATGTCCTGATAGTCCTTGGCCTTGATGACCTGGACATAGGTGAGGTTGCCGATAAGGATGGCGAACAGTGCCGTAAAGGCGAACACGGCGCGGGTCAGTCGATTGGCGAGCGCCACGCGACCGAGTACGCCGGATTCGGGCGTGTCGAGCAGACGACGGCGCATGCGCGAGGCGGCGGAGTGGTTGCCGCGGGCATACGAAGACGAAGAGGCGAAGCGCGTTCCAGCCGGGGAAGCCGCCGAGGCGACCTGGTCGTCGGTGATGGCGGCCATGGTGCCGGTGCCGGTGAGCTCGGCCTCGCGACCGGTTGCCTCGTCACCGGCGCGCAGCAAAAGCGCGACGATGATAAAGCTTGCCAGCAGCGAGGATCCACCCTGACTCATAAAGGGCAGGGTGACGCCGGTCAGCGGGATCAGGCGGGTAACGCCGCCGACGATCAAGAAGGCCTGGAAGCTGATAGCGGCCGTAAGACCGGTGGCGCTAAAGGCGGCAAGGTCGGACTTGGCACGGGCCGCCGTGGTCAGGCCGCGTACGGCAAAGAGCATAAACAGGATAAGAACGGCGCCACCGCCCAAAAGGCCCATCTCCTCGCCGATAGCCGAGAAGATAAAGTCGGACTCGACGACGGGGATGTTGTTGGCCATGCCGTTGCCAATGCCGACGCCAACGAGGCCGCCGTCGGCCAGCGAGAAGAGGGACTGAACAATCTGGTAGCCCTGACCCTGCGCGTCCTTAAAGGGATCGGCCCAGACCTGGAAACGCACCTGGACGTGCGACAGGAACTTGTAGGCGCCCACGGCCCCCACGGCCAAGAGCGCAAGGCCGATGATGACATACGAGAAGCGACCCGTGGCAACGTAGAGCATCAGCAAGAAGATGGTGTAGAACAGCAAGGCCGAGCCCAGGTCACGTTCGAAGACAACGACGAGCAGGCATACGCCCCAGACTGCGAACAGCGGCAGCAGCAGGCGCAGACGCGGAATCTTAAGACCCAAGATCTTGCGGTTGGAGATAGAGAGCAGTTCGCGGTTTTCGGCCAGGTAACCGGCTAGGAACAGCACGATAAAGACCTTGGCGAACTCGCCGGGCTGAATGGTAAAGCCGGCGATGCGAATCCACAGTTTGGAGCCCGAGATCGTGGTGCCGATAAAGATGGGCAGCATCAGCAAAATGATGCCGATGATGCCAAAGGTGTACTTGTAGCGCATGACCACGTCGAGGTTTTTGACCAGCGCAAGCGTACCTACCATCAGCGCCACCGAGATAAACAGGATGACGAGCTGCGAGATGGCGAGCGTGGGCGCCAAGCGTGTCACGAACGTGATGCCAATGCCCGAAAGCACAAAGACGATGGGCAGGATAGCCGGGTCGGCGCCGGGTGCCAGAATGCGTACGGCGATATGCGCCGCGGCGAAGGCGGCAAAGAGACCGATCGGAACGGCAAGTGTCTCAAACGAGATGGCGGCACCTGCGGTGAGCACGTACATCGCATACAGCAGGATGACGGGGAACGCCGAGGCGATGAGTAAGAGCAGTTCGGTATTACGGCGACTCATAAGCGGCACTCCCTTTCTAATTCTTATCGGAGGCTTCGGCCTCGGCGGACTGTTCGGCGGTTTTCTCGGAATCCGATTCGGAGGTCGAACCCTGATCGGTGTTGTTGCGGATCGTTTGTGCGTCGATCACCTGACGGGTCTGCTCCTCGTCGATCTGATGGCGGTACTTGGAGATGGTGTCCTGCGCATCGTCGATGCCCGTCTGCTGAATACCCGCCTTCAGGCGATTTTGCGTGTCTTCGGGCAGGTCGGACAGCTCGATGGTAGTCGTGCTCTCGAGCCAGTGCAGCTTAAGGCCGAGCGGCTTGCCGGGAATGCCCCGGTAGACCGCGACGGTGTCCTTGTAGGTGCCCAGGTAGTACGAGCCGGTGATGCCCGTGTAGGCCCAGATGGCTGCCGCCAGCACAAAAGCGATGCCCAGGACGGCGGCAATGGTGATGTTGCGGCGGCGGACGCGCTTTGCCTCGCGCATGACACCATCGTCGACCAGGTCAACGACAACCACGGTGACGTTATCGTGCCCGCCGGCGACCAGTGCCGCGTCAACAAGGTTGTCGACGCAAATCTGCGCGGTCGAGGACTGTGTGGCGATGTTTTCGATATCGCTATCGGGAATCATGCTCGACAGGCCGTCCGAGCACAGGATCAGACGGTCGCCTTCCTCGATATGCAGGGTAAAGTGGTCGGCATACATGGCGGGATTCGAGCCCAGCGCGCGGGTGATGGCCGAGCGGTTCGGGTGGACGCGAGCCTCGTCTGCCGTAATCTCGCCGGCGTCCACGAGCTCCTCCACATAGGAGTGGTCGCGGGTCACGCGGATGAGCGTGCCCTCGTGGAGCAGATAGGCGCGCGAGTCGCCCACGTGGGCGATAGCGAGCATGTCGTTTTCGATATAGGCGCAGGTTGCCGTGCAGCCCATACCGGGCTTGCCAAGCCCGTTGAGCGCGGCCTCGATCACCGCGGCGTTTGCCGCTTCGACGGCTGCCGCCAGTCGTGCGGCGTCGGCTGCCTGCGGTGCTGTCTTGGCAATGGTTTCGACGGCGATGGAGGAGGCCACCTCGCCGGCGGCGTGGCCGCCCATGCCGTCGCACACGCAAAAGAGCGGCGATTGCACCAGATAGGAGTCTTCGTTATGCGGGCGCACGCAGCCAACATCGGAGCGGGCGCCCCACATGAGCTGCGTGGTCGTGCCGGCGTCGTAGGTCGAATCGGTCTCGATGCGCTCGTCGGTCAGCGGCTCAAAACTCATGGTCGAGCCGGGGTCCTTAAGTTTGGCCTCCACGGCGGCAACGTCAATCTCGGCCGTATCGCCGGGGGAGACGGTATCGGCATCGTTGCTCGGGTCGTCGACGTTAGGCGTGGCGGGCTCTTCGGTCGTACGGTCGACAGACTCGTCGTCTTGCGGGGCGACGGCTGCGGGCTCGGACGTCGCGAAGTGCGCGGGCGCGGGCGTGCTGTGGGGTTGGGAGACATCCTCCGTCGTTGCTGCGGGCACGTCTTCGGTCACAGGCTGCATGGCCTCGGGCGCCGATGCGTCCGCGGGGGAGGGCGCCGCCGCGGGTTCCGGTGCAGATGCGGACTCGGGCGCTGCGGCGGGTGCCGGCGCTACGGGAAACACCGGTGCCGCGGGCTCGGGGGCCGCAAATACCGCGGAGCTCTCGGTAATCGCCGTGGCGACGGGTTCGGCAAAGTGAGCCGGCGCGGGCGTGTCTTGCGGGACTGCGGGCTGCTCGGCAGCGGCGTGCACGCCGATGGGGGCGTTACCGCCGTCAGCGTTGTCCTCGGCATCCTCGTCGTCGGTCAGCGTCGGATATTCTTGCGTTACATGCGAAAGAGGCAGGGAGAACACAGTGTCCTCGGGCTCCACGGGCGCAGGGCCCGCTGGGGCGGCATGAGCCGGCGCGGCCGCGGGGGCGGCCGACGTCTCGGGCATGTTTGCGGACTTGTTCTCCTCGTCGATCATCGACGGTTCACCTTCATGACCACGTCGCCAATCTGGACTTCGTCGCCCTCACGCAGCGTCGCGGGCTCCACGAGCTGGCGGCCGTTGACGAGCGTGCCGTTAAGCGAGTTGAGGTCCTCGATGATGAGCGCCGGGCCCTGCAGCGAAAAGCGCGCATGCGAGGCCGAGACGAACGGTTCGTTGATGCAGATGTCCGAAGACGGCGAGCGACCGACGATGACGGGGCCGAGCATGTCTACGTGGATGCCGCGGATACCGCGCGGACCCTTGTCCACATCGATCGTCCAGATAGCCGAGTCGCGGCGCTGTCCACGCACAAGTCCCACGCCGGTCTTCATGACGGCGAACAAGAAGATATAGAGCAGGGCGACCAGGACGATGCGGCCTGCAAAAAGGACGATATCGATGTTCATAAGCGACTATCCCCTAAATTCAAAGGTGCTCAGGCCAAACGTCAGCAGATCGCCGTTGCGCAGCGGGCAGCGCGTAATGCGGCGGTTGTTGACGAGCGTGCCGTTGGTGGAATTGAGGTCCTCGATCGACCAATCCGAGCCCGTAAAGGTGAGCTGGGCGTGGCGGCGCGACACGTTGGGGTCGCGCAGGGCAATGTCGGAAACTGAGCGCTCGCGACCGATGGTCACCTGTGCGGAGGTGATGCTATGGCTCTCGCCGCTCACGACGTCGACGAGCTGGGCGAGCGGGCGCTGCGGGGCGCGAGTGCTCGCCATGTTGGAGGCGATGCCGGCTGCGGCGCCTAGGCCCACGGCGGCACCGGTCGCGGCGGCTCCGCCCATGCCGGCAAGCGCGTCGCGCGAGACGGTCTGAGGCACCGGGATGGGTGCGGCGGCGGGGTCGGGGACGCTAGGCGCGAAGGGGTCTGCCACGGCAAGCGGGTCGGGAGCGGCGGCGCGAGGCGTCGGCTGCTGCTGGGGCATGGCGGCGGGGCGCTGCTGCTGCGGGGCAGCAAACTGCTGCTGGCCGGCGCGCGGGGCGCTGGCGGCACGGCTTGCCGCGGAGTTGTTCTGGCCCAGGCCGTTTTGATAGGCGCGCTCTTCTTCGTACAGGCGGCCGAGCGTGGGGGCATCGACGTTCTCGGCAAAGACCGAGAACTTGCCGGCGCGCAGCTGCGGATCGATCATAAAGCGCACGAGGGGCTCGCCGACAAAGACATAGCGGCGCTTTTCGGCCTGCGCCTTCACAAACTCGCGGACCTCGCGCGAAAGCTCGGGGTAGAACGGGGCGAGCATGGGATCGTCGTCGGCGGCGATCAGGATGGTATAGAGTGCCGGCGCCGTGTTGACGCCGTTGATCACCAGAGTCTGATCCTCCATGTCGCGAGCGGCCTGCTTGGCAAGCTTCTTAAAGGAGAACGGGGCACGGGTGGCACCGAAGATGCCGGCCACGTGGTCCTCGAAGATGTTCAGGAAGTTCACGAAAGATCACTCTCCGTATAGGTTCTTTGGTATCCGAGCAAATATAGGCATATCCCAACGATTATAGAGGATAGGATTCCCGCAACCGCCGCCTTGGCGATGACCGCGGCTGCAAGGCTGGCAATTTCCATATGGTGTGCAAGACAGGACGCCGCTGCGCAGCCGATGCCGGTGACAGCGATGGCGGCGATTGCGGCAAGGTTTGAGCCCTGATTGGCACGCTTGGCATGGGCATTGAGCAGCGCGGATGACGCTGCGGCAGTTGCCGCGGCCAGCCCAAAGGCAGCCCAAAGGAGCGGGTCTCCCAGCGCTGCGGCAACGTTACCGAGCCCCAGCACGCCTCCGGCTGAAAGCGCGACTGTCGCCAGGCGGGCAAAAAGCGCGCCCATGCCCGTTGCCGCGGCGGCGCTTGCCGGGCCGAGCAAAAATGACGCGACGCCGGAGGCAACCCCAGCTGCCAGGAAGGTATTGCCGGTCAGACAGCCAAGCGCGAGTGCGCAGGTGAGCGTGGCGCTCGCGGCAGCCTCGGTGCGACCCCAGGCAATCCACCAACCGGACATGGCAGCGGCAAAGATCACCGCGACGGGCAACATCGACAGGATGCCCCGTGCCTGCATGGTGGCGTTGGCCATGAGCACCAAAAAGCCCACAGCCGAGATGGCCGAGCCGATCTGGGGGGCCAGGCCAGCCGCCGCTCCGATTGCGATAGCCGCAATGACCAGGCCGGGAAGCGCCGCGACCCCGGCCGTTTGCATCAGCAAAAAGCTAAAGGTGCCACACGTTAGCGCCGAGATAGCGTGCATGGTGTAGTCGCGCGCATGGCTCCAGCGCGTGCCTGCCCAGCCGAGTGCGGGGTCGACCTCGATGGCGTCGTCCTCGTAGTGCGACGGCTCGATACCGTCGAGCTCCTGCTCGTCATCCGAAAGCTCGCCAACCATTTGCTCCAGGCTGCGACGGCCCTCGCGCACGCTGCCCAGACCGGCAAGGAGCTGGTCGCAAAATGCCTCGATGCTGTTGGGGCGGTCCTGCGGCATGGGGGAGAGCGCGCTCATGAGCGCGCTCTCGGCTCCCGGGGGAAAGTGTGGTATCAGCTCGCTGGGATAGGTGGCGCCGCCGATGATGCGGTCGAGCGAGTCGGCGGGCGTGGCCGCCATAAAGGGAGCGCTGCCGCACAGGCCCTCGTAGATCACACAGGCGAGGGCAAAGACATCGGCGCGCTCGTCGACCGTGCCGGTCTCGATATCGAGCTGCTCGGGCGGCATGTAGCCGATGGTGCCGCCGCGCGAGCCGCCAAAGCCACCGGCGGACGACAGTCGCGCCATGCCAAAGTCGGTGAGCTTTACATTGCCCGAGTGGTCGATGAGCACGTTGGCGGGCTTAATGTCCAGGTGGAGTACGCCATTACTATGGGCGAAGGTGAGCGCCTGGCCCAGGGCATCGGCAATGGCTGCGGCCTCGTCAAAGGTAAGTGAGTGGCCGTCCACGCGATGTAAAAACTCGGCCAGCGACATGCCATCGACATATTCCATAACCAGGTAGGCATAGGCTGTGTCGTGCGTAAAGTCGATGACCTGCACGATATTGGGATGTTGAAGCATGGCGGCAGTGTGCGCCTCGCGCAGGACATCCATGATGTCGCTGGCGGGCATGCCGGCACCGTTGATAAGGGGGATGCGCTTAATGGCGACGCGGCGGCGCAGGTGCGTGTCGCGGCAGATCTCGATGGAGCCAAAACCGCCGGTCGCGAGCGTCTCGAGCGGCTGGTACCGCTTGAGCAGCTCGCGAGAGCTGGTGCCCTCCAAGGGAACGTCCGGCGAGAACCGGGCGGTATGTTGCGAGAAAAGCGGCATGGCCAACCCTCGTGCGTTTAAAGTTCGTTTGCGAGCGGCGGGCGCGGAGCCGAGCCGTTCGCGGTGGCATAGATGCTGCTAGTGTAGCACGCTCGGGCGGATGGCGAGGATAACGGGATGCGAGGCTGCCTGTCTGGCGTGGCCTTAGCGCTTCTTCTTGTTCTTCTTCTGCTTGCGCTGCTTGCCCTTGGTCTCCTGGGGCTTGTCGCCCTGCTTGGCCTCGACGGCGGCCTTTTCTGCCTTCATCTTCTTGCGTTTGGTCTCGATGCGGAGTTTTTTGTTGATGCGCGCCTTAAGGAAGGGGCCGAACTGTTCGGCATCGCCGCGAATAAAGGTGTCCTTGGGGATCGTCACGCCCTGGTCGGCGAACATGGCCACAAAGATGCGCTCGCCGTCGAGCACGTGGTCGAGCTTCTCAAACGGGAAGAACTGCGACTTGCCGCTCTTGCCCCAAACCATCAGGCCGTCCTCGTTGGCGGCGACGCGGCGATAGCGGCCACCCATGGACTCGTCGGCCTCAACGGCGTCGATATAGTCGCGGGCGAGGGTGTGGTGCAGGTTTTTGCTCCACCAGGCCAAAAAGGCGCCGAATACGATCAGGACGACGCCGAACTTGATCCAGTTGCCGCCGGCAACCAGCATGCCGATACCGATGAGCGCGGCAATTGCCGCGGCGACATACAGCGAGCCGCGACGCCTGGGCGAGGCGACCAGGCGGGCGAAGTCGGTGACCAGGTCGTTTTCATACTGGTACTCGTTGAGGTACAGGAAGCCGTCGTCGGCTGCGGCCTGCTCCTCGAGTGCGACCTCGACCTGGTCGGCTGCTTCGGAGGGAACGAGGTTACTCTCTGCGTCTGCCATGCTCTTTGGACTCCTATCGCGGCGGGCTCGCCGTACGGGTTATTATGAATGCAGTATGCCGTGCGACCGCATGGCCGCCGCGGCAACAAGACTCAGTATACCCGGGGGAGCACCCATGGAATCGTTGTACCGAAAGTATCGCCCGCTCACCTTCGACTCCGTGGTGGGCCAGCAGCATATCGTCTCGACGCTCGAGCACGCCATCACCGAGGGGCGCCTGTCCCACGCCTACCTGTTCTGCGGACCGCGCGGCACGGGCAAGACCACTATGGCGCGCATTCTGGCCAAGGCGCTGCTGTGCCGCAATGCCGAGGCGGCGCGCGCCGAGGGTGCAAGCGGCTGCATGCCCGACGGTACTTGCGAGGAGTGCGAGCTCATCGCCGAGGGCAACCACCCGGATGTCTACGAGCTCGATGCCGCAAGCCGTACCGGCGTGGACAACGTGCGCGAGGAGATCATCAACTCCGTCAACTTTGCCCCGGTGCGCGGCAAGTACAAGATCTATATCATCGACGAGGTCCACATGCTCACGACGGCGGCGTTCAACGCGCTGCTCAAGACTCTTGAGGAGCCGCCGGCACACGTGATCTTTGTGCTGTGCACCACCGACCCGCAAAAGATTCTGGAGACCATCCTCTCGCGCTGCCAGCGTTTCGATTTCCATCGCATCGGCAACGAGGATATCGAGCATCGCCTGGCATACGTGTGCGAGCAGGAGGGCTTCGATTACGACGATGAGGCGCTGGCTATCGTGGCGCGCCATGCCAAGGGCGGCATGCGCGACGCGTTGTCCACGCTGGAGCAGCTGAGCGTCTTTGGCAACGGTTCTGTGCATGCGGACGACGCCCGCTCGCTTTTAGGTGAGGTTTCGGACCAGATTTTGGGCGAGTTTTCCCGCGCCATTGCCGATCGCGATGTTGCCGAGCTCTATGGACTGATTCGTGCGCAGGTCGAGGAAGGAAACGACCTGCTGGAGCTGACGCGCGACCTGGTGGCGCATGTGCGTGACGTGTACGTTGCCCGCGTTGCCGGTGCCCGTGCCGAGCTGTTTGAGGGCGGCTCCGAGCAGGCCGAGGCGCTTGCTGCCGAGGCCGCTGCCTTTGGCGAGCATCCTGCCGACCGCCTGGCCCGTGTGCTGACGGTGCTCGACGATGCCGCACTGGAGATGAGGGGCGCGAGCGACGTGCGCCTGGTGCTCGAGATCGCCTGCACGCGTCTGGCGCGTCCTGAGGCTGATTTAACGATTGAGGCATTGGCCGAGCGCGTGGCACGCCTGGAGGCCATGGTTGCCAATGCCGCCGTGCCGGCGAGCGTGGCAGCTGCTCAGGCCGCCGCGCCTGCAGCATCCGTACCCGCTGCTGCCCAGCAGCCGACGCTAATTTCGGGCGCCCGTGCTGCCACTCCGGCGGCATCCGCTGCCCCCGCTGCTACGTCCGCGCGCCAGGGCGGTATGCCTTGGGACCGTGGTGCTGCCGCTCCGGCGACCCAGTCTGCGCCCGCGTCGACCCCCAGGTCCGCTGCGCCGGCATCTCAGCCTACGCCGGCTCCGAAGCCCCAGCCCGCCACCTCTCCGGCTCCCACATCCGCCGCTGTGCCGGCACCTAAGCCCCAGCCCAACACTGCCGCTCAGGTTGCTGCCGCCGGCGCCGTCGAGACCCCCGCGGTTGAGGACGCCGGCGAGCTCCAGCGCAAATGGGCCGAGGTCATCGAGCGCGTCAAGGCTCGTCAGGCCTCCTATGCAGGGCTTTTGCTCAACGCTCGCGCCACGGCCGACGACGGCTCCAAGCTCACGGTCTCGTTCCCCGCGGGTTCGACTTTTGCCATTAAGATGCTCGGTCGCGCCGATACGCAGTCGGTGGTCCTGCCGACGGTCTGCGCGGTCTTCGGTCGTCGTACCGTCGACTATGTCCTGGATGGAGGTGGCACGCCGGCTCCTCAACATGAGGAGCATTCTCCATCTGCACGGGCTGCGGCATCTGCGGACCCGCAACCCGTGTCCTCGGCGGCCCCTGTATCCTCGAGCGCCAGCGCGTCGCAGCAGCAAACGGCACCGGTAGCGGCATCGACCCCGTCGGCGCCTAAGCCCGCGGCGCCCAAACCGGCTGCTCCGACACCCGCGCCCAAGCCCGTCTCGCCCGCGCCCAAGTCGTCTGACCTGGGCAAAGCCCCCTGGCTACGCTCCGACAACCCCGCCGGTGCTCCTGCCACGGGTAAGCTCCCGACCGAGCCCGCACCCCGTGCGCCCGAGCGCGCGTCCGCTCCCAAGACTCAGCCTGCCGCGCCGTGGGAATCCGAGCAGGTACCCTACGACGACGCCATGGTCGGCGGCTTTGCCGCCGATGCTGGCGGGGACGATCTTCCTCCGTTCGACGTGCCGGGTGCGACGCCCGCGCCCAAGTCCGCTGTAGCTGCCCCCAAAGAGGAGGACGCTTCTGCAGCTCCCTGGGAGTCCAACCCCGGCGCCGGCAGCCCCTTCGGCCACCAGGGCGCAGCCCCGAGCATCCCGCAGA
>OLNJ01001571.1_pt1 | contig 11481 bp, 10 predicted proteins | sample 1672191 | NCBI WGS metagenome assembly OLNJ01 (sample SAMEA3136657, study PRJEB25190) | human gut metagenome | biome: human gut; feature: human-associated habitat; material: faeces | place: Austria | collected 2013 | reverse complement strand
GCTGCTGCAGTCCATCACAAATCAGATGCGCTCTGCCCCGGTCAGCTCGGTCTTGTCCAGCCACTCCGACACCACCCGGGGGATACGCCATGCGTAGGTAGGCGTCACCAGCACCACGTCACGCCCAGTCTGCACCGGGGCGGTATCCCCTGCCTTGATGCAGGCGTTCAGGTCGTAAAGCGGCATCTCCAGCCCTTCGGCAATGCGCCGCGCCAGATACCGGCTGTTGCCGGTTCCCGTAAAATAAAGTACCATGGCTGCTCCTTCGTTTTGTGTTATTCAGATGCCTGTCTGCTCGGCAAACCGTAATTTGTTACTCTAATTCCGTGCGAAGGGTGAATTCATCGGGAAGATCGTAAATCGCTTTTTTCAGGAAAAGCGGATAAAAATATTCATCTTTCAATCTATCAAACTCCAGCCATTCAAAAGTATGGATATGCTTTCCTTCTGTCAGAGTAAAGACGTTTCCTCTTTCCAGTAGAGTTGTCTCTGAAATATCCACCAGAAAATAAATACACAGTTCATGATAATGTAGATTATCCACATCTTCGGTAAAAAAAGCCTGATTGAGCCATAATGGACGTGTAATCTTTGGAGTTACACCAAGTTCTTCCTGAACTTCCCGAACCACTGCTTGCTCAGCAGTTTCACCCATCTTAACTCTTCCACCCGGAAGATAAAAATAGGGTGAACATTCATCGTGCATCGCTAAAATTTTATTTTCCGCGATTATCATGGCACATACTCTATAATTAAATTTTTGATTTTTACAATTATAGGAAATATCCATTGCATTGCCTCCTCTAAATTCTAATTTTCCAATTTAACAAATTCCGAGTTGTCGCGCTCTCCGTATGCCATAGTCTCCGCACGCAAAAAAACCCTTTGCGGCAAGGTGTGCGCTTACATCTCGCCCACAAACTTCATGCCCCAGCTCATGCGGGTGTCGTACATCAGGCGGGTCAGGGCAAGGCTGTCCTGCGGAGTGTAGCGGTCGCTGCCGGTACGTCCCTGCTTGACGCAGCGGCTTACTTCCCGGATCTCATACTCAAAGCCGTTGATGTCCACCGGGCAGCGGATGACCTCCGGCTCTTTGCCCTCCACTTCCAGCGTCATGGTCTCGGCGTGCTGGAAATCCGGCAGGAAAATACTGCCCTTGGTGCCAAGGATGCGGGCATTGCGCTCCAGCTCCTGCCCGATGGTCTGGACCGACTCCGCCTTGCAGCCGCCGGGGTAGGTCAGTGCAAGGCGGCTGTAATCGTCGGTGCCGTACTCGTTGATATGCACCTCTTTGGTCTCCACCTTCTCCGGGTCCTGTCCGGTGAGGATGCGCAGAAAGCCCAGATTGTAGATGCCGATATCCAGCAGCGCACCGCCGCCCAGACCGGAATCAAACTTGCGGTCCTTCCGGGCACCGGAGGCAACAAAGCCGTACTGACAGGTGATTCGTTTCAGCTCCCCGATGGTGCCCGCCGCAAGGATCTCGCGCAGGCGGTCGTACAGCGGCAGCAGCCAGATCCAGAACGCCTCCATGAGAAAGCGGTGCTTTTCCTCCGCCAGACGATACAGCTCCTGCGCCTGCTCCGGGCTGATGGTAAAGGGCTTTTCGCACAAAACGTGCTTGCCCTGCTCCAAGCAGAGCTTGCAGTTTTCGTAATGCAGGGTGTTGGGGGTGGCGATATAGATGGCCTCCACCTCCGGGTCGGCAGCAAGGGCTTCGTAGGAGTCATAGCAGCGGGGGATGCCGTACTGCTGCGCAAACGCCTGTGCGCTTTCCATGTGCCGTGACCCCACGGCAACAAGCTGCTCCCCCTCTGCGCCCATCTGTTCCACCGTAGATGCAAACTTTTTGGCAATGGTGCCGGTCGCTAAAATTCCCCACTTCATAACGGTACCTCCCGGTTTATTATCGCAATTTTCAAAAATAGTGCCGATCAAAACGGCATATTTGCGATATGCAGTTTGCGGATGTTGCTTGAGCATCAAAAACGCAAACTGCTATACTTTGGATTCAGTATACCATGGTTTTCCCCTGCGGAAAAGATAGTGAAAAACAAAAATGCCCCCGGAGGGCTTGTTCCAACTCTCCGGGGACAGATTCTATGCACCGGTATCTTTCATCTTGTTCCAAACATTCTCATCCATTATAATAGAGATAGAAAGAAGGTGCCAACATGAAACATCGCATTGTGACGGCTGCGCAGATGAAGGAAATCGAACGGGCCGGGGATGTCCACGGTCTGTCCTACCTGCAAATGATGGAAAACGCCGGGCTGGCTGCTTACGCTGAGCTGCAAAAGCAGTTCCCGCATCCCGGCAGGCTGCTGGTGGTCTGCGGAAAGGGCAACAACGGCGGCGATGGGTTCGTGATTGCCCGTACCGCAGCAAAAGATAGCTGGAACGTGACCGTTCTTCTGGCCGAGGGCGAGCCGAAAACTTCTGATGCCATCCTCAATTTTGAGCGTCTGCACTCCCTGCCGGTGCATATCTGCACTGACGGTTCTGTACTGGAAACCCAGAGCTTTGCTGCCGTTGTGGATGCCCTCTATGGCACCGGGTTCCATGGTGAATTGCGGCCTTCCGGCCTTGCCGCCTGCGGGCTGATGCGCCGTCTGCACAAGAGCGGTGCCTTTGTGCTGGCCGTAGACCTGCCCAGCGGCATCAATACGGACACCGGCGAGGTTGCCGAGGGTGCTGCCCATGCGGATTTGACCGTAACCTTCGACAGCTATAAGCCTTTGCATATGGCAAAAATCTCTGCACCCCTGTGCGGAAAGATCGTCTGTGCCGACATTGGCATCCGGGATGAATGGCACCCGGAGTTTTGACGAGGGCTTGCCGCTGCGGAAAAGCACCTGCGCACAAGAGAGCCGCCGCACAGGCGGTGTCACATCCTGCGCTCAAGGTTCTGCCGAATCTCCGGCTTACTGTGGCCGGTGCGTGCCAGAAAGATTGCTGCCGCCGTGGCCTGTGCACCCTTGATTCCCTCCGGGTGGTTGTGGGTGACCTCGGCAGTCACCTTTGCCATCTCCAGCGTTTTGTCCAGCGTATCGAACAGCCAGCCTGCCGCCGCCACACGCATGGCGGAGCCGTTGCCAAAGCTGCCGTAGGGCCGCGGATGCTCCGCACGCAGCCACCGACGGAACATCCCACCGTAACCGACATGTTGCACGCCAAAACAGGCTCCTGCAAGCGTCAACCACTGGCAGGAGCCTGTTTATTTCTTACAGCTTCGTCATCCACAGACCATGCAGGTTGCAGTAGGCGTAGACCGCCACCGGCTTTTCGCTGCCCAGCTCAAACACCGCCTTGGGTGCCTGACCGGGAGCGAGGTAGCGGAGTTGTCCGCCGTTTTCCGTCTCCACAAAGAGCCACTGGATGTGGTGCACATCCACCATGGGATGCTCCACTGCACCCACCGTAACCGTGAGGGTGCTGCCGGAAAGCTCTGCCACCGGCAGATGCTTTTCGCCGCTGGCTTCCACGGTGTTGGGGAGCAGTTCCTTCATCTTTTCGCCGCAGCAGACCAGCGGAACCCCTGCGTTGTGGATGGTGGTGATCAGGTTGCCACAGTGCTCACAGATATAAAACTTTGCCTTCATATTCAAATCCTCCATCGGAATGTTGTTGGTGTTTTCTATGGCTATATGATAACATTTCCTAGTTAGATTTTCTGTGACCGGGTCACGCAAGGCTGCCTTGTGCTAGAGGGATACTCTCAGCTTCCCATGGCAATAAGCACCAGCACGACCACCACCGCAATGGCGATGAGGCAGCCGCTGCCGCTGCCGTCTCCACCACCGCCGCCACCATTGTTGTGGCCGCCGCCACCGCCGCCGGACGAACCGCCGAAGTTGCGGTTGAAAGCCGTCATGTATTGGGCATAGCCCGTGTCACCGGCACGGTAAGGGCGAATACCCGCAGGGAACGACAAAGCAGCCATCGCATGAACCAGCTTCACTCTTGGCGTGAGCCGGATGAAAAACTAGAAGGGTCATTTTTCTTGACTTCGACCCGGCAGAAGAGTATACTCCGTGGCAGTGAAATATTCGGCTATGACGAGAAAGAGTACCCGGAAAGAATGCTGCAGAGAGCTGCCGGATGGTGCAAGGCAGTGCAGGGCGTCCGTGGGAAGATCCTCTCCGAGCTTTCCGGCTGAATGGGCGGTATCTACGCCCCAGTAAGCGGGAACGGCAGGCCCCCGTTATCACGGGCCGCGCATTGTTGGATGCGCACTGAGGGGCCGGGCTTTGCACCGGCAATAAGAGTGGTACCGCAGAGGAGTTTATACGCCTTTGTCTCTTACAAACCGTAAGGGACAAAGGCGTTTTTGTTTGCGGGAAAGCCATTTTCCGGATGTTTCATTGCCTTTGCATCCGCAAAAATAAGTGTTTTGAAAAAGGAGATTTCATCATGAAAACATTGGAAAAAGTAAGCGACTTTGTAGGCAAATACATGGCCGCCATCGTCATTGTGGTAGCGGCACTGGCGCTGCTGTTCCCCGGTCCCTTCAGCGTGGTAAAGACCGCATGGGTCAACACCCTGCTGGGCATCGTCATGTTCGGCATGGGTCTCACCCTGAAGCCGGAGGACTTCAAGGTAGTGTTCAGCCGCCCGAAAGACGTGATCATCGGCTGCATTGCGCAGTTCACCCTGATGCCCTTTTTGGCATGGGCGCTGACCCAGCTGTTCCACCTGCCCACCGAGCTGGCTATCGGCGTCATCCTTGTGGGTACCTGCCCCGGCGGCACCTCCTCTAACGTGATGACCTATCTGTCCAAGGGCGACGTTGCACTGTCCGTCGGCATGACCGCAGTTTCCACCGTGCTGGCACCCTTCCTCACCCCGCTGCTCACCCTGCTGTATGCCGGCCAGCGCGTGAATGTGAACCCTGTAAATATGTTCCTGTCCATCGTCAAGGTGGTGCTGGTGCCCATCGCACTGGGCTTTGTGGTCAACCACTTCTTCCATGCCTTCACCCAGAACGCCGTCCGTGTGCTGCCGCTGGTCTCCACCACCGCCATCGTGCTCATCATCTGCGCTGTTGTGTCCGCAAACTCCGCCAAGATCATGACCAGCGGCCTGCTGATCCTTGCCGTGGTCATCCTGCACAACCTGCTGGGCTACCTCACCGGCTTTGGCGTGGGTAAGCTGCTGAAGCTGGATTCCACCAAGTGCCGTGCAATTTCCATCGAGGTCGGAATGCAGAACTCCGGTCTGGCCACCTCTCTGGCTGCCGCCCACTTTGCACAGTATCCGCTGGCAACCATCCCCGGCGCTGTGTTCTCTGTGTGGCATAACATTTCCGGTGCCGTCCTCGCCAACTTCTTTGCCCGCACCGCCGAGAAGAAGGACTGAGTTACTACATACCATAAGGGGCTGCTGCACAAGGTCCGTTCCCTGTGCAGCAGCCTTTTTTCAGTACAAAATTCTGGAGACGTGATGTTCCTGCTTGCCCAGATATGGTTTGCGCCCCAGCCAATGCCGGTATCTTCGATCACCGTCGCACGGCTGGCGTCGATCTCGCCGCTCTGGACTTTTTGGCCCAGATAGCACGTACATTTTATCTGTGATATAGACAACAAAAAAGAGTGGCAGCATTTCAAGCTGAAACGCTGTCACTCTGTAGGAACTGCGTAATGACTGACGATTATCCTTCTACTTTGACCGTAGCACGATCACTCTTTGCGTTTCCATCCGCATCCAGCGTGATATGCACAAAATGTTCCGGCTTATCATAATCCTTTGTCTCGCCGTCATCGGTATAGTATTCATAGGATGCACCATCGGGAGCATAGGCAAGCAGGCGCAGATCTGCAAAATCCACATCGGCAACGCTCTGGATCTTTTTGCCGTCCTTGGCAAGGGGCAGAAGGTGTCCCTTGCGCATAAAGAACACCACTTCATCCAGCTCCACCGGAATGTAATGATGGCCTGCCGGCAGTACGCTGGTTTCGATGCGGTTGCTTTCGCTGCACTTTACCCGCACCTGCAGCATCTCCTCCGGCAGATAAACATACCGACCTCGGGCATTTTGCTCATATACCGGGGCGATCAACAGGCTTTCACCGATCATCACCTCATCCTCCACCCGGCGGGCAAAGTCGTCCTCCGGGAAGGCGAACGCCAACGGCATACAGTACATGCCGTCGTGCAGAGCAGCCTTCATGTACTCGCTGTAAATGTAGGGCAGCAGCAGGTAGCGCAGCTGTAAAATACCGGCAAAGGCGGCCTTGTTCTTAAAGCGGTAGGGTTCCTGCCGGCGGGTGTCCTTGGCAGAGTGGTTCCGCAGCAGCGGAGAGAAGATGCCCATGCCGTACCAGCGCAGCACCAGATCCTCCGTGGTATTGCTGCCAAAGCCGCCAATGTCGGGGCCTTCGTACAGGAAGCCGCACATATTCAGGGAGGGCATCATGCGCAGCGCAAGCAGAATGTGGCTCCACCAAGAATGGTTGTCGCCGGTCCAGATGCCGCCATACCGGTGCATCCCGATGCAGGCAGAACGGGAGTACATCAAAATGCGCTTGTCCGGCTCCAGCCGCTCAAAAGCCTCGCCTGCCGCACGGGTCATGTTATAACCAAAAAGATTATGTACCTTGTCGTGCCGCATACGCCCCTGTTTGGTGTTGTGGTAGAACATCTTATAATCGTTTTCGTTGTTGGAAAGCTCTGCCACCATGCCGGTAAAAGCAGCAAAGCTGGAAATATCCAGGTTTTGCTTGTCGTATTCCCCAATTTTAGCAAAGGTCTTTTTCAGTCTTTCCTCTGCGTAGAAGATAGCAGGCTCGTTCATATCATTCCAGAAGCCCTCGATCCCCTGATCCAGCAGAACTTTATATTGACTGCCAAACCAAGCACGGGCTTCCGGGTTGAGCATATCGGGGAAGTGTACCCGTCCCGGCCACACACCGGCTACAAAGGGGGTGCCATCCTGATTCGTGCAGAAGTAGCCGTTTTTCACGCCCTCCTCGTACACATCATATCCCTCTTCGACCTTGACTCCTGCATCGATGATGGGGACAAGACGGATGCCCTGCGCTTTCATCTCGGCGGCAAAGTCTGCAAAACGCGGGAAGCGCTGCGCATCCACCGTAAAGTCCTTGTAACGCTCCATGTAATCAATATCCAGAACCACAGCGTCCAGCGGCATATGATTGGCACGGTAATTTGCCACCACCTCGCGGACCTCGTCCTCGTTCATGTAGCTCCAGCGGCTCTGGGCGTTGCCAAAAGCCCATTTGGGCGGAATATAACTGCGCCCCACCAACTGGCGGAACTGGTGCACAATATCGGTCAGGCTCTCGCCCTCAATGATGTAGAGATCATAATTTTCCTCGGCCACCGTGATGCGTAAGGTATCCATGTCGGTGTAGCCGCAGTCAAAGGTGACCTTGCCCGGGTAGTCGATAAAAACGCCAAATGTATCCTTGCCGGACACGATCATAAAATTATAAGCACCGTACAGCGAGGATTTGCCCTCGGTATGGTTGCCGTCATCGGAGCATTTGCTTTCGTACACCCACCCGCGCTTGTTGATACCACGGACGTTTTCGCCAAGACCATACAGAATATCCTGCGGTTCCATGGCATAGGAGAAGCCATCCGGCTCCTTGGTCAGATAGGGTATCGTTTCCATCATGGGCAAAAAAGAACCCACTACACTTTCGGTATCAAACGGTTGACCGTATTGCTTTTTGTAGATCATAGCAAAACACCTCTCCTTTGTTTTTTGAATCGTCACAGTGTAAAACGTACCAACGTATTTTGATGGACAATCAAGGAACTCTGACATTGGCTGGAGCAATTGGGGCTTCAGCCTTATTTTCAACCCAATAGCTGCGGTTGTGCAGCTATTTCAATACAAGATCCTTGAAACGTGATGTTCCTGTTTGCCCAGATATCACGCGCCTTTCTGCAATGCACAGATTACAGCCACTGTTTCAGCACATCGTTCAGCTTATTCAAATCAAGCGGTTTGGCGATATGCTCGTTCATGCCGGTGTTCTTTGCCAGTTGCACGTCCTCGGCAAAGGCATTTGCCGTCATGGCAATGATGGGCACTTTGCCCCGGCTGCCGGCAAGGGCACGGATCGCAGCAGTGGCTTCGTAACCATTCATGATGGGCATCTGGATGTCCATAAAAATGAGATCGTACCACTTTTCTGGCGCTTCCATCACCTTTTCGACTGCAATTTTTCCGTTTTCGGCGCTGTCGATGGTCACGCCTGTCATGCCTATGATCTCGGTTGCGATCTCACGGTTCAGCTCGTTATCCTCCACAAGAAGGATCCGCTTACCCGCATAGTTTTCCTTCGCAAAGTCTTCCAGATAGTTCCGGGCGTTTTCCTCCTTCTTCCCGGATGTAAACTGCCGCAGAGTTGCCGTCAGACGGGAACGGAACAGTGGTTTTGCCATAAACGCATTCACGCCCGCCGCTCTGGCTTCTTCTTCGATCTCGCTGAAATCAAAGGAAGTCAGGATGATGATCGTGACATCTTCTCCTACCCGTTCCCGGATTTTTCTGGCGGTTGCAATACCGTCCATTTCCGGCATCTTCCAGTCCAGAATCACCGCAAAATAGTCACTGTTGGTCTCATGACGCGCATAGCAGCGCTCCACAGCTTCCTTACCGGTCAGGACCCATTCGCCCGCTATGCCGATCTCCTGAAGGGTCGCAACGGTGCTTTCGCAGCAGGTCTTGTCATCGTCCACGACCAGTACCGGCAGATCGAGCAGTTCTTTTTCCTGTTCCTTCTCGTTCTTCTGAAGCTTCAGATAGACCGTGACCGTGATCTTCGTTCCCTTGTTGGGAGCGCTTTCGACCTGAATGTCACCATTCATCAGGTTGACGATGTTTCTTGCAATGGCCATGCCAAGACCAGTGCCCTGCACCTTGGTCGTCCGGTGATCATCTGCCCGGCTGAACGGCTCAAACATGATCTTCTGGAATTCCGGCGTCATACCGATGCCGTTGTCCTCGATGGAAAACTCGTAGCAGCCAAGCTCCGAGAAGCCGTTCGGTTTTTCCTTGATCGTAAGGGTGATGTTTCCTCCATCCGGGGTGTACTTGACGGCGTTGCTCATCAGGTTCACAAAGACCTGCTGGATGCGCAGGCTGTCGCCGCAGACAGCTTCGTGCTCAATGTGCTCAATATGGACTTCGAGCTGATGTTTGTGCTCGTCGATTGCCGGTTTTGTGATGGTGAGCAGGTTATCGACCAGCTCCGGCAGGCTGAAATCCTCCTCGGCAAGGCTTATTCGTCCGCTCTCGATTCTGGCCATATCCAGCACTTCATTGATCAGTCCCAACAGATGACGGCTCGATTTTGTGATCTTGCCAAGGCACTCGACCACCCTGTCCTGACTCTCGATATTCGCACCCGCAATGGCGGTCAAGCCAACGATTGCATTCATCGGTGTACGGATATCATGGGACATATTGGAGAGGAATTCCGTCTTGGCGCGGCTTGCGTTTTCCGCTGCCCGGTACGCATCCTTCAGTGCCTTATGGGATTCGATCTCGGCCTTTTTCTCCTGTGACACATCCATAGATGCCAACAGTGCTTTGACCAGCTTTGTGCCATTCCACTCCAGCGGAATGAAGGAACCGATCTTATAGGTATTTTCGTCTATGGAGCAGTATTCAAATTTGTAGATGTCGTTCTCGCCCTGCAGATTCTTTCGGATATTTTCCGGTGAGAACAATGCGTCCATCGCCGCCAATGGCTCCAACGTCTTATACCTTACAGCCACCTGCTCCACAAAACCATGGTATGTTCCCGTCGGCGCGTATATCATTTCACCTTGCAGATTATAGAACCGATACCGGTCATTCTCCAGATCGCAGACGACAAAGCGGTCCAGTAGACGCACCATACTCTTGATCAAAAGATCCATCGATGCGTTATCTGAGGCCATCTGCATCCGCCGTGCCGTCTCTGCTTTGGATTCTGTGATGTCCCGCAGAAAAATCATCGCATATTCGGAATCTTCGATCTCACCGCGCATGACCACGTTGCTGACCCATCGTTCCTCCCCATCCAGAACGATGCGGCACTCCTGACGCAGCTCCGTCTCAAGCCCCTTTAGTTTTTCCGTGATGTAGGCGCGATTGTAGAAATCCGTTACAGACTTTTTGTCCTCTTCAACCACATAGTTGTCCACAAAGAATCTGACCAATCCATCCCATGTGTGGTTCTGCTCAAAGGCCGTCATCAAAGAAGGCTCCACTTTGAACGTATCAAAGGTGTTCTTTTCTAGATTTACATAGTATTCGCAGAGGTTTGCGCTGGTAAATGCACGGTGAAATGCCGCTGCCCGCTGCACCTGCATCCGGCTTCTTTTTTCCGCGTCAATGTTGCTGATGATTCCGGCAATTCGATTGGCCGAGCCATCCAGACGGCGTATCACCTCCGCTGATGCCCGGAACCACTGGTATTGGCCATCCTGCATTTTCAGTCGGTACTCTACGCTGAACTTCGTGGCGTTGCTTTTGTCCGCGATCGTTTCCAAAAGCAGCTGCATTACCCGGTCATAGTCCTCCGGGTGCAGAAGGTTCGACCACGAATCCAGTTTGTTCGGAAAATCCAGAATGTCATGATATCCAAGGATCTGCCGGAACGCATGGCTCCAGTTCACACGAACGATCTCACCGTTTTCATTACACTCAAAATACCATAATGCAGAATGGATAGATTCATTAACCAGCGCAAGGTTCTCATACGCCCAGTTCATCTGTACTGACATGACCCAGATCGGTGTTCCATCCGTATCGACTGCATCTTTTTTGTAGAGACGCACATAGACGGGAGCCCCATCTGCCGTGAGGAACTGGCTTTCTCCTCCGCCCTGAATCTGACGAAAGCGTGCATTGTCAAGGAATGCGGCATCTCTCTTATAGAAAAGATTCTTCAGCGAACCCTTTGTCTGCTCCATCAGGGATGCATAGCTGTGGTTCAGATTATGCAGCAACAGATCACTGACCGACAGGATCGACAATTCGGCATCATAGTACCCGGTAATGGTTCCGACACCGCCATTATGATAGATCGTCTCCTGCATGGCCTGAAATGCATTTTTCCCCAGCCTTACCGTATCGGAAGTGTAGATTTTATCTGTAAGTCTTCTATCGAATTTCATTTTCATCCTCGTAGGGTTTTGATTCTGCTGCGCACTTCAATTCTGGTATGTCTTTTATGGTCAACTGGCATACTGATTTGTGATCAAGCTTGTACAGTATAACTAGTATAGTATACTTGCGCAGCGTTTCGATTTCAAGCGCTAATTGGCATTAGCTGTGTAAAAAAGAGAGGCCAATCTGCGTAAAAATTTGCGCAAGTTGATCCCCGTACTTTTCCACGATCCGGCTATCCGTATAGACAGCCGCCCCTGCGATGCGGTATACTCGAACCAGATCAACATTTTCAGGAGCGGGAGACCATTTTTGACGGTGTGCCTGCCCGACGTCAGGAAAAAGGGCAA
>OLNJ01001570.1_pt1 | contig 11481 bp, 18 predicted proteins | sample 1672191 | NCBI WGS metagenome assembly OLNJ01 (sample SAMEA3136657, study PRJEB25190) | human gut metagenome | biome: human gut; feature: human-associated habitat; material: faeces | place: Austria | collected 2013 | reverse complement strand
AATCGTTGACAAACAAACAACATACGATGAATATTTAGCATTAGCATAAAAAACTAAGTGTTACACTTAATCTTCCAAATCCCATGTACAAAATGTACATGGGATTTTTTTCTTCTCAACATTAATTTCTAGACGTTAAAAGGGGCTATTTCATTATAGCCCCCCTTAAAATTATCTTTATTTAAATGTTACCCTCACCATCACTGGATAATGGTCTGACAAATAAACACCATCAAAACAGTCTGCCCAAGCAACAGCTTTAGAGGCATTTACACTTTTAGTCGCAAAGATATAGTCAATTTTAATCTTTATTTTTCCATAGTCATGGAAGGTATAATCTAATTTATCAGTCAAATCATTCAATTCGATTATCTCATTATTGACGATAGCTTTAATTTCTTCGTCTTGTGGTTCAGAGTTCATATCTCCCATGATTAGGGTTGGCAGCGAGATATTTTGTTCACGTAAGTGTAAATCATTTAATAGTTGCTCACTACTTTGTACTCTTATGCTTGATTGCATGTGATCATAATGCGTGTTATATACACGGAAAATCTGATTTGTGAGTTGATTTTTAAACACGGCTACATTGCAAGGTCTTGCCAATGTCATCATCTCTTTTTTACTCCCTGGCTTATAGGGAGTATCAGAAAACCAAAAAATATCTAAACTCATTAAATCAAGTTTATTTTTATTGTAAGCAATCATCACCATTTCCCCACTCATCTGCTCATCTCGACCGCATCCAACAAAAACATAATCCGTTAACTGTCGTTTTAAATCCCTCAAACTAATTTCAGTTAACTCTTGAAATCCAATCAGATCCGGAGCTTCACTTTTAATTTTATGGACCACATGAGAAACACGATTTTCCCATACATTAAGTCCATCATCTACTGTAATTCTTAAATTAAATGTTACAATTTTCAATTCATTATCCATGATTATCCCCCACATTTTTATAAGTTCAAGTTTCCCCCTTATCATACTCTCCTCCCCTGTTTCTATCAATGAACTATTTATAGGATTTTATTGATTTTTATAGTTCATTTAACCATCATATTTTTAGAGATTTTGCCTTAATTCGCTTCACTGTATAAAATTTTTAATACTGCCATATAATGAATTAACAACTGATTACGTTTTATGGGGGAATATTTATGATTACATTGAAGGAGATAACAAAAGATAATTTTTGGGATTGCATTGAATTAACAGTTTCTAAAGATCAAGAAGATTTCGTTACTTCAAATGCGATTTCCATCGCTCAGTCTAAAGTGCAACCAGAATGCATCCCACTTGCCATTTATCATCATGATATCATGGTCGGATTTGTGATGTATTGTCTTGATGTGGATGATAATGAGTATTGGATTTACCGTTTCATGATTGATGAAAAATATCAAAATATGGGATATGGAACACAAGCATTAGAGCAGGTCATAGAACGAATTAAAGAAGATAAGACTCATCATAATATTTTCGTTGGAGCTCATCGTGACGGTGAAGTTGCAATTAACCTTTATAAAAATTTTGGTTTTGAATTTAATGGCCAAATCTTTGGTCATGAGCATGTGATGGTTTTAACTTACTAATGACGATTGCCTCCATAAATCCTTACCACTATCCAAAGAGAGAAGATAAATGATCTTCTCTCTTTGGATTTTTTTAATTGTGGATAATCACAAAATATCCTATATTCATCAAAAGAAAAACTATATAGTAAAAATTCATTCTCTCTTATACTAGTTCTGTAAACGATTTATAGGAGGGGTAACTGATGTATTACATGGGGATTGATGGTGGTGGAACAAAAACAAGATATGTGATTGCCAATCAAGAGATGGATGTCTTAGTGGATTTTGAAAGTGAGACGATACATATTCATCAAATTGGGGCGGATGAACTAAGAAATCGTCTTGAATCTCATATTAAACTAGCTTGTAGCAAAATTGATATCCAACCAACGGATTTAAACTTTGTCTTTATTGGGGTTCCAGGTTATGGAGAAAGTCAAGCAGATAAAGAAGTCATTGATGATATCTTAGCAGAAGTAATGCAAGAGATTCCCTATCAAGTGGATAATGATGGCGTTGTGGGATGGGCAGCAGGATGCGGGTGTCAGCCTGGAATCAACATTGTAGCGGGAACCGGTAGTATCGCAAATGGTCGAAATAAGGAAGGCCTCTCTCTTCGGTGTGGAGGTTTTGGTCCAAATATCGGAGATGATGGAAGTGCACACTGGATTGGACTTCGTGTCATTAATGAGTATACGAAACAAAAAGACGGGCGCCATGAAAAGACATGTTTAGTCGATATCATTGAAGAAGCTTATGACATTACCTATTTATACGAAATTGTGGATATCGTCTTTAATCGACTTAAACTTTCAAGGCCTGACATTGCAAAATTCTCAGCAATTGGGGCAAAAGCCGCCCAAAGCGGATGCATCGCCTGTCAAAATCTATTCCACCAAGCGGCACATGAACTTGCCTTACACATCAAAACATTAGCTAAACAATTGAATTTAACGGATTCATTTGCCGTCTCATATTCAGGTGGAGTTTTCAAATCAGGCGATACTATCTTAGTACCACTCGCTAACGAATTACAAAACTTAGATTGCAAGATTCAAGCACCGCTTCTAGAACCTTGTCTTGGGGCTGTCTTACTTGCTTATCAACTTGAAGGTAATAATGTGACAGATGAATTAATTCAAAAACTACAAGCACACTAAAAGAGGTGGAGAAATCTCCATCCCTTTTAACGTTTAAAGAAATATTCTTCCTGCTCCTCAAGCTCTTTATCCGAATTTTGACGCCATTTTCCTCTTTAACCCCACGTATTAATCCTTACGAAAGAGTTTCACCTACTTTGAAAATTCCATCCTTTCATTTAATGCAGGTCTCCTACGGCAACATTTATGATACTCGTCCACTAGAAGAGAGCTCTCTTAAAAAGTAAGATCATCCCTCAACTACTAGGAAATTCGATAAAAGTTTTCAAATAAGGACCTTATGCATGTTATCATAATGATATGAGGGATTAATGCTGTTTTTTTGCGCAGTAATCACTAAGAAAGGAAAGTGATCAATATGAAACGAATGATTTTATTCATTTGTTTATTAACTCTAGTGGGGTGTGGAAAGTCTGATAGCTTATTAAATTATAAAAATTCTTATATTGGGGATAACTCAGCGGTTGGAAATATTCTAAGTTTATTACCTGTAAATCTTCAAGATTATACATTTAGTCTGCAAACCGCATCAGAGCCTTATGAATTAACAGTCAATTATTCTAATACTAAACTTACAAACGATGATTTAAATTATAGTGCTGATATATTATTTACACTGATTCAAAATGTTGAAATCATTCATTTTGAATCAGAAAATTCATCATCAACTTTCTTACGCCCATCTGATGAATTCTTACAAAAAATAGAAAAAGAACTAACTCAAGCGAGTTAGTTCTTTTTAAGTTACAACAGTAACCATAATAATCAATGCGATACTAAATAGTAGGTAAGCGAAAACTCCATGATTAAGCCATACAAGTTGCATTAACTTACTTTCTGGAATCGTTAAATCTCCTTGCACAAGCTCAACTTTTTTACGATTTTTGATGATTAATATCGTTCCAAACGTAATCAAAATAACAACAATAACGCTAGCTATCTGAGCCCTTAACAAGTCGCTTCCATCTCCGATTAACATGGGTAAGATGAGTGAACCCATAGCGTTGACAAACATATGAATTCCTATTGAATATTTAAGTTGATTTGTTTTTAAAACGATGTAGGCCAAAATGATACCGAGTCCAACGGCATAAAATAGTTGTGATAAGTTTCCATGGTAAAAACCGAATGCAATCGCAGTAAAGATAATAGCCACTTTATCTCCATAAATACGTACCCGATCAAGTAGTATTTTCCGAAATAAAAGTTCTTCAATAATTGGCGATAAAACGACAATACATAACAAGCTAAGCCACGGACTTCCAGTTAAAATCACCTGTTGAACGGGATTTACAATGGATTCTGTCTTAAACAATTCTATAAAGCTCAGCAAGAAGGTCGTTAAAAAATTCAAAAGAATCATCACAGCATAAGAAATTAATCCATATTCAACGAGTTGCCGTAGTGTTAATCGTTTCTTTTCTTGCGAAACAGCTGTCGGTATTTTTTTCATCATACAATAAGCTAATGGAAATCCAATTAAGTAAAAACTGACTGCGATTAAGAAAAAGTTAGCCCAATCTGTCATTAATAAGTTTGGATCAACAGCTGACATAAATCCCGCTACAATGAGTTGAACAACATTCACAGATAAAATACTAAAAGTTAGGGCAAATCCAAGACGACTAAAAACTTTTCTAGTCTCAATATAAGAGTAATTCTCCACTACTCCCTCCCCCCTTCTAATAATCCTTATAATTTTTAAATTCTTCTTTCTCTTTTTTTATTTCTCGTCGACGCTCCACTATTTTATAAGCTAGTAATCCTACCACCCCAATGATACAAACTAAGTAAAATCCAAGCACCACACATACGAGAATTTCCATTTTTATTTCACCACCACTGCTGTTCCATAAGCCACCATTTCTGCAGCCCCTGCCATCACAGCTGATGACATTAAACGGACACCAACAATTGCATTAGCGCCTAGACTTTCAGCTTCATCAGCCATGCGACCGAATGCAATTTGACGCGCTTCAATTAACATCTCGTTGTACCCTTTTAATTCTCCTCCAACAATAGTTTTTAATCCCGCTCCAATATCTTTTCCAATATGTTTAGAACGGACAGTGCTCCCCTTTACTAATCCCTTTACTTCAATAATCTCTTTTCCGACAATCGTATCTGTTGTGACAATTAACATACAAATCCCCTCCTATCTACTAAATTATATGGTGAAAATCACTGCCTTATGTCACATCCTAAATGAAAAAAGAGAAATTCCCTTTATTCAGGAAACGTCTCTTCAGATTATCATTTAAAATAATTGATATTCTTCGATAAACTCCAAAATAGAAGCAAGATCTGCTTCAGTATGACAAAACACCTCCACACATTCAATAGCGCTGATTGGTGATTCCCATGTTAAATAATTTTGGAGTAAGACATTGCCACGCAAATCATGCAAATCTCCACCTGGAACCTGAATTTTAACTGGTGCCTGGCAACGGTCAACGAGTTCAAAGAAAGCCTCACTGTCCTTAATTCCCTTTATCATTAAAGCTATGTTTACATTATCCATAAAATCCCCTCACTTTTTAATTCACGTTATAATATAATAATAGCGACACTGTGATTTCCAAACAATAACAGTAAAGACCAATCCTATAACAAAAGCGACAAAGGGGAATTATTCCATGCCTATTCAAATATACGACCTAAATCTTGATAAAAAAAATCGCGAACTCGAAGTTCGCGGGACACCGTTATTTCCTTGCGGGGCCTATTTTTCAGATATCATAAGTAATGTAACAGGTGATATTCCCTGGCACTGGCACGATGAATTCGAAGTCATTGTCATTAAGAAAGGTCCAATTAAAATTAGCGTTAGCGGAACTGATTACTTACTTCAAACAGGTGAAGGACTATTTATTAACTCCAATGTTTTACACTCAGTCTATGTCTTTAATGATCAACCTTGTTTATTGAATTCACTCGTATTCCACAAAGAATTAATCTGTGACACAAATGAAAACATCTTTAAACAAAGATATATTCAACCTTTAGCAAATTGCAACGCTCTACCAAGTATCCCACTTTATCCTCATATCAAGTGGCAACGAATTGCAATCGATTGTATTCTTACCGCTTATGAGGCCTACGAATCGGAGAAGTTTGGTTACGAGCTATTTATAAGAAATCAACTCTCACACCTTTTTTATCTTCTTGTCAAACACCATCAAGAAGCACTCCAACAACCTCAAATCGAAAACCAAGAAATAAAGCGTCTGAAAAAAATGCTAAACTTTATTCACGAAAACTACTCCAAAGGAGTCGAAGTAGGACAAATTGCTGCTAGCGCCAACATCAGTATAAGAGAGTGTCAACGATGTTTTCAAAAACACGTCCAAATGTCCCCAATGCAATATCTTTTAAAATACCGTATTTCAGTTTCAGCAGGCCTATTGCTTCAAACGGATGCAACCATTACCGAAATCTGTAACAAAGTCGGATTCGATAGTCCAAGTTACTATACAAAAATCTTTAAACGCTTCATGAATACTTCACCAACTGCTTACCGTAAAAAAACTATAGTAAGATAACTCTTCTAGCTTTTACACATCTCATTCTCCCATCAACCTCAAACCCAACATCACCCATAGTTACCTATCTTCACAACTTAAAGAAATTGAAGCCGACCTAATTATTAAACGAACAGTATACAACGAAACTCCACTAAGAGTTGAATACTCACTCACCGATATCGGACGACAATTCCTTGACGTTATGGAAAATCTGTGTGATTGGGGATTTGATTACATTAACTACACAACTAATCTTTAAAAGTAAATTCGTTGGTTAATCCTCTTTCATCTATTAAAATAAAGTTATACACAGTTTGATTTTTAATAATAAGGAGAGTCTAATCATGGATTTAAATAAAAAATTATGTTATTGCTTCAATATTACAGTTGGAGATATTAAAGAAGAGATTGAAACAGGATCAACAACATTACAAGAAATTCAAACCGAAACAAAAGCAGGTTTAGCTTGTAAAGGATGTGTTAAACGCGTTCAAGAAACAATTAACTTATTATTAGAAGAAAAATAAAAATGAGGGAGCCACAGCACGGCTTCCTCATTTTTATTTCACGTCTTGTACTCTAATCTCTATATCAAAAGAACCTAATACTTCATTTGCGTTATAGGCAATCACGTAATTTCCTGAATGATCAATAAGGAAACTTGGACTATCTTTTGTTCCAGAAAAACTTGCCTTCATTCCAGCTTCATCAAACATCCCAAAATCTAAAATTCCTTGTTTAATATTGGTACGATAATCAATCGTTACGGTCATGCCTTCTTCTAAATAAGCCTCATACAGAAAGACTTGTTCAGTCGTTGACTCTGAAAATGAATGATGAAGTAATGTTTTTTCAAACCTATTACTATTAAAAACAGGTGATGGGAGTTGCTCAGACGGTACAACGATATCAAAAGGTTGATAATCTATCGGATTTACATTTTCTACAACTGGACTTTCATATGCAATATTGACATTTGAGCTTCGCACTCCCATAAATGTAGCCATTCCAATTAGCGGTAAAATACTAATCAGTAATGAAATAATGACAATCACAATAAAAGTTTTCTTATGCTTTAAAATAATCTTCATCCTAAACTCCCCCTTATTTAATATGTGCCGAACAACTCGGACAATAGTGCCACTCTGACTCGACTGTTCTTCCACAATTTTGACATTTTTCTTTCAACGCTTGACCACAATGAGGACATGTACTAAAATCCTTATTCACCTTCTCATTACAAGTCGGACAAAGATATGAGAAACTACGACTAATCAACAAATAAATAATTAATGGCAACGGAAGTAATATCGGATATACAATCGGAAAAATTGCAAAAATTGCCCAAACAATTGCCAAACGATCACCTCGATCCTTTGAATCTAAATAAATCCACGCGACCTGACCAATTCCAAAACAAACGACTACAAATAAAACAACTGACATTAAAATACTCATCACAATCATATATTTCCACCCTCTCTATACCGAACAATTAACAAAATCAACGAGGCAAACAACACATAAATGCCACCAAGCATTATAAACTCTCGATTAAATCCTATAAATTTAAAAATCAACATTTGTGCAAGCACACAGAAAACTCCCGCTATCATCATCAGGATCTTAAGACGTTTTCTTTGCCTTTGAAGCTTCAACTCATTAGCAACTCGAATAATCTTTAATGTATCAATCTCAGTTATCAAACCTTGAGCCTCTAATTGCTCATCCTTTAAAACATCCATCATCTACCCTCCTAACTTCTTTCTTATCTTTTGAATCGCATTAAAAATTCGCGACTTTGTCGTTCCTGTTGCAACTCCAAATAAATTAGAAATCTCTTCAATACTATAGCCATAATAATGTCTTAAAATAAAACTCATCCGCTGTTCTTCACTCATGTCCTGTAAGGCATTCATCGCTTCCTTAAACTGAACCTGTATTAACGCGTCACAATCACCTTCACTAAACACCGATTGAATAATTTCGTCATCGTAAACAATGCGACTTTGCTTTCTTACCTCGTTTCGATATAAGTTAGTCGCAATTTGAATTAAGTAAGTCAAAAATTTACTTTCTCCACGAAACTTTTCAATATTTAGTGTCGCTTTAAGTAATGTTTCCTGAACTAAATCCTCCGACATTTGAATATCCCCAGTTAATTTAATGAGATAACCATAAACCGTCTTATAATGCATCCCAAACAATATATTTAAGCAGTGCCGATCACCTGAAATCGCCTGTTTCACAAGCTGTTCCTCATCCAACCCTCTCACCTTCTTTCACTAATAAGACACGCGAGTTAAAAAAAAGTTCATAAAAAAAAGAAAAAAGAACACCAAAAGTTCTGTGTTCTTTAACTATAACTTGTTTATTTAATATTTTCTATAATTTTCTAATTGTTCTCTCTCCATTTTCTTCTCTTTCAAACGTTCTGTAATTTTAAAGATTAAAAAAATACCAAACACTAAAAAATTAAGCAAATACCAACCAATAATAAATTTAAGCATTATTTAATAACAACCGCTGTTCCATAAGCGACCATTTCAGCCGCCCCTGCCATCACTGATGATGACATTAAACGCATTCCAACAATCGCATTTGCCCCTTGAGCTTCTGCATCTTCAACCATACGTCCAATCGCAATTTGGCGTGCCTCCGTTAACATCTCATTATATCCAGTTAATTCCCCCCCAACTAGATTTTTAAATGAGGCTCCGATATCTTTACCAATATTTTTTGAACGAACCGTACTTCCACGCACTAAACCTTTTACCTCAATAATTTCTTTCCCTGGGATACTATCTGTTGTCACAATTAACATAGACTATTCCTCCATTATGTTTTCAATTCTTTAATTAGATGATTGTCTAATTATTTAATAGCATTATAGCTCTTTGACCTATAAAAGTCAATAAATAACAGATATTTTTTACAATGTCGATTTCGACACTATCTGAAAAACTTGAAAAACTAGGAGTTACAGGAGTATAATAAGTAAATGTATAGTTACTTTGCTATTGTAAATAACAACAATAGTCTTTGAATCAAATCTTATTAACAGGAGTGATACCCAATGGGTCGTAAGTGGAATAATATTAAATACGGAAAAGCTGCTAAAGATGCTGCGCGTTCAAAAGTTTTAGCTCGTTTCGGAAAAGAAATTTACATGGCCGCTAAAAATGGAGATCCAGATCCAGAATTAAACCGTAACTTAGCATCAGTTATTGACCGTGCTAAAGTTGCAGGGGTTAACCGTGAAATCATCGACCGCGCTATCAACAAAGCAAAAGGTGGATCAGACGAAAATTACGATTTCATCCGCTATGAAGGATACGGACCAAATGGTGCTGCCGTTATCGTTGATACATTAACTGACAACGTAAACCGTACAGTAGCTGAAGTACGTTCTGCATTTAACAAAAACGGTGGAAAAATCGGAGTAAGTGGTGCCGTAGCATTCATGTTCGAAGCAACAGCATTATTCGGATTCAACGGAAACTCAGCTGATGAAATTTTAGAAGGATTAATGGAAGCAGACGTAGACGTTCGTGACGTTGAAGAAGAAGATGGAGAAATCACAGTATACGCAGACCAAGATCAATTCCATGCCGTACAAACAGCATTAAATGGAATGGGAATCACAGAATTCGAAGCTGCAGAATTAACAATGTTACCAACATCAACAGTAGAATTAGATGGTGATGCATTAGCTAAATTCGAAAAATTAATCGACGTACTAGAAGACTTAGACGATGTACAACAAGTTTACCACAACGTAGAATTACCAGACGAAGAATAATAAAAGGCTAAGAGATGTGCTTAACACTCGTAGAAAGTAAGGAGAGTCCGCCGTGTCGTAAGACACAAGAGGCTCTCGAACTTTACCAGAGTGTTGCATCTCGAAGCTAGATTAAATAAAAAGCTAAGACGAACAGATAACTCCGAATAAAAGTGCTTAGCCACCGAAGTGCTTGAAAGTACAATTGTGGATAAAACTTTATAGAGGAGTTGTTCATCGAAGCTGGATTAAATAAAAGGCTAAAGCTAATACTTTAGCTCTTCAAAAAATGTAAGGGAGTGATAAGTGTCTCGTTTTTAGAGACACTTATCACTCCCTATTTTTTAAAACAAACTAATTCAAAAGGAATTTTTTAGTTAATCTTATACATTTATTCTGAAGAGACAGTGAGCTAAAGCTATATTTCCATCCCTTGTACCAAGCTATCCCTGTGCCTGATTTATGCTTTTATCTTACACTCCACGTACTTTGTACGTGATTTTTTTATGATTGAGTTATTACTCTTTTATACTTAATAGTCAATTGTACATTTCACAGAAATTCATTATTTTAAGTGTATATCACTCCTAATACTCTGCACCCTATTAATGAAAACAACTCATCATCTGTTTAAAGTAAGTACTTTGTAGGATATAATAACAGTATCGAATTCAAAATATGAATTCCTAAAAAGGAGCTCTGAGCATGGAAATTAAAACAAAACATAAGAAATTTAATAGTTTTACAGATTTATATAGCTTTATGATAGATAGTCACTTAGAAGAAATAAGTGTCACAATGAAATATCCTGACGGAACAAAAAGTTCTGGAATTATGCCAATTGACATGGTTTTATCATTCACTTCAATTGAACAAATTAAAACTTTAGATAAAGAGTTAAAAGAATTATCAACTAAATACAATGAAGATTTAGCTAAAGTTCGTGAAATTGCAGAAAACTGTAATGAGCTGAATTATTTCGAAGATGAAGATGGTGAAATTCAAGCTCAATTAGATGCAATCGAAGCAAGCAATGAGCTCAAACAAGCAGTCACTGAATTAGTAAACGAAAAATTACATGGTTAAAAGCACGTGAAAGTTCAAGTTTCCTTTACCCTTTCGTTTTATGAAAGAATGAAGGAAGTAGACTTTATAGGAGGTTTAGTGATCAAAGGTGGATTAAATCCTGTTTATGCTTTGATCTTATATCCTAAGATGCCTGAACGTAGTTCTTTATTTTTTAGGCTGTTTTAGGTCATCTTATTGGTAAATAAACCGCTTGGTATCAAAAGTTATTGGCTTTCATTTTTAAGAATTTTATCTGTTTTAAATGACTAGATAGTTAATAACAACATTTTCGTCTAATAGCGCCATTTTTTAACTCGACAGATTGTAATATTAAGTGCGACACAAAAAAACTCATAAATAGGATCTTTGTT
>OLNJ01001568.1_pt1 | contig 11496 bp, 8 predicted proteins | sample 1672191 | NCBI WGS metagenome assembly OLNJ01 (sample SAMEA3136657, study PRJEB25190) | human gut metagenome | biome: human gut; feature: human-associated habitat; material: faeces | place: Austria | collected 2013 | reverse complement strand
GTAGAGCACTTGACTTTTAATCAAGTTGTCCGGGGTTCGAATCCCCGATGCCTCATTAGCGGAAAGCATTTGCTTTCCGTTATTTTTTTACTGTCAGATAAGACAGTATCAGAATTTCATATGCGGATATGGCGGAATTGGCAGACGCGCTGGTTTTAGGTACCAGTGGGCAACCGTGCAGGTTCAAGTCCTGTTATCCGCATAAAAAGCTGCGGCTTCATAAATGATCTGATACGATGCATTTATGAGGCCGCAGCTTTTTTTCTTATCTTTATTTCTCTCCTTCATTTACTTCTTCAATAAATACTTTTTCCTCGGCCTGCTGATCTGTGAAATGGAAGCGCAGTACAGCCTGTGGCCAGTTGAGGGTGATGATCGCTTTTTTTTCCCGGGTCTTGCCGGCGGCCTGAATCTGGTCTACAAGGTCAGTGAGGACTTCGCGGGTGAGATATCCGCCTCTCCAGTGAAATGTGAATTCACGGCCTTTTTTGGCGGCCTGGAGAGCACGTTTATAGACATCCTCAAGCCTGGTGAAAGAGAGCTTTTTCTCACGGTAATAGCTGTGGCTGCTGTCAGGACAGGAAGGCGCCGGTGCGATCAGCGGTTCATGATCCCGGAAAATATTTTTGTCATCCAGATTGAAATAGTCATAGCGGATGCTGACAGATCCGTCCTCATTTTTGCCCAGAGTATTGTCGAAGGTGGCATCCAGATGATAGTACTGCCCGTTGATGCGGACAATGTTCCAGGTGTGGCGGTATTTAATGCCTTTTTCCGGATTGTTTCCGCAGATGGCGATGATGCACCAGAGTCCCAGAGCATCGCAGAGAACCTTTACAGATTTGGCGATTCCCTCACAGACGCCGACACCATGACCAAGCGGGCCGATGATTTCGTGGGAATATGGCTTTTTCAGCTTGTCATAGCGGATATTTTCACAGATAAAGTCGTGGATATATTTTTCCTTATCCCATTCGGAAAGCTTCAATGCAGGGCGGACGAGCTTGTCTACACGGGCAGTAAGAGCCTTCTGGTGTTCGCGGATCTTATTCTTGTCAAAAATATATTCCGGGATCAGGATCAGATTGGGAGAGTCCTGATAATAGCGGTATTTAAATCCTACTGCCCAGAAGATCTCCGGATGGTCCAGCCGGATCTGGAAAAAGATCTCGTAGAGTTGATTTCCGTCTGTAGTCGGTACCTGCGGAATCAGGAATTCGTCCTCAAGATTTCGGATCCCGTTAAGCATTGCACGGTATACATTCTGGTTTTCTTTCGGCATTCTGCCGTAGTAATATTCTTCAGCCTGTTTCATATATGATCGATCTATAGTGCAAAACAAAGTATGCTGTTTGCGCTACAGTTACTCCTTTCTGCAATAAAACGCTGTCTGTGTGGAAATGATTATAGCATATTTTCAGGAAAACCGGAAATGGGGATAAAAGAAGCGGACAGGAGAAAAAGCAGAAGTTTTCCGGGAGCAATGTAGATATATCCAGGCATACAAAAAAATGCAGATCCATCTCGGGAAAAGAGATGAATCTGCATGTTGTACAGGAAGAATCTTGTATCAGCCATTGTACAGCTGGTAATATCTTCCTTTTTGTGCAAGAAGCTCGTCGTGGGAGCCACGCTCGATGATATGTCCCTGCTCCAGGACCATGATGCAGTCGCTGTTGCGTACTGTGGAAAGACGATGGGCAATGACAAAAGTAGTTCTGCCTTCCATCAGCTTGTCCATACCATCCTGAACCAGCTTCTCGGTACGGGTATCAATGGAGCTGGTAGCCTCATCAAGGATGAGAACAGGCGGGTCTGCAACTGCGGCACGGGCAATGGACAGAAGCTGCCTCTGGCCCTGGCTTAAGTTGGCACCGTTTCCACGGAGCAGTGTGTTGTAGCCCTGTGGCAGCCTGCGGATGAAACCGTCAGCATTGGCAAGTTTTGCGGCTGCGATAACCTCTTCGTCAGTGGCATCCAGCTTACCGTAGCGGATGTTTTCCATAACAGTAGCAGTGAACAGGTTGGTATCCTGAAGAACGATGCCCATGGAACGGCGGAGGTCGTCTTTTTTGATCTTGGTGATATTGATGCCGTCGTAGCGGATCTTACCTTTCTGGATATCGTAAAAACGGTTCAGAAGGTTGGTGATGGTGGTTTTTCCGGCACCGGTAGATCCCACAAAAGCAATTTTCTGACCAGGCTGTGCGTACATGTTGATGTCGTGAAGGACGATCTTGTTGGAATTATAACCGAAATCTACATCCTCCAGGACCATATCGCCTTTCAGCTCGATATAATCTGTAGTACCCTCTGCCTTGTGAAAATGCTTCCATGCCCAGCGTCCGGTACGCTTTTCGGATTCTGTGAGAACACCGTTTTCTTCTTTTGCATTGACGAGAGTAACATATCCCTCATCCACCTCCGGCTTCTCATCAAGAAGGTCAAAGATACGTTTGGCACCGGCCAGAGCCATGACAATACTGTTGAACTGCTGGCTGACCTGGTTGATCGGCATATTGAAGCTCTTGTTGAAGGTAAGGAAGCTGGCCAGTCCGCCAAGTGTGAAGTTGCCGATAACGTTGATGGCAAGAATACCACCGACGATGGCACAGATCACGTAGCTGACATTTCCAAGCTGTGCGACAACCGGCATCAGGATGTTGGCAAAACGGTTGGCGTTATCTGCACTGGTGAAAAGCTGGTCATTCAGTTCGTTGAATTTCTCCATGCTTTCGTCCTCGTGGCAGAAGACTTTGACAACTTTCTGGCCTTCCATCATTTCTTCGATATAGCCGTTGACAATACCCAGGTTTGTCTGCTGTTCCAGGAAATATTTACCACTTAAGCCTGCAAGCTTACGGCTGGCAGTGAGCATGACACCCACCATAATCAGGGTGACGATAGTAAGCGGGATGTTCAGGATCAGCATGCTGACAAAGACACTGACAATGGTGATCACACTGGAAAGCAGCTGCGGGAAGCTCTGGCTGATCATCTGACGCAGAGTATCAATATCATTGGTGTAGATGGACATAATATCGCCATGTGCATGGGTGTCAAAATATTTGATCGGAAGAGTTTCCATTTTTGCGAACATGTCGTTTCGGAGGTTACGTAAGGTTCCCTGGGAAACGTTGATCATGATACGGTTATAAGTATAGGTTGCGGTAACACCGATGGCGTAAAAACATGCAACCCGCGCGATCGCGGCAGTTAAGGGACCAAAGTCCGGTGTATCTGCCTTGAGAAGAGGCATGATGTACTGGTCGATCAGGGTTTTCATAAACATGGTTCCCTGAACGTTGGCAAGGACACTGATGAAAATACAGATGATCACGATCACAATGTGAACCTTGTAGCTTTTTACGATGTAACGGGCAAGACGTCCGAGAAGCTTACCTGGCTGCTCCGGTGTTCCCGTGCCTTTCGGGCCGGGACCGCCTGGCCCTTTCATATTCTGATTTTTCAAGCCGGCTCACCTCCTTCGTCGAAATCACCGGAACCACCGGTTTGTGAGTTGAATACATCCTGATAAATAGCGTTTGTTTTAAGCAGCTCTTCATGAGTTCCAAAGCCGTTGATCTCACCGTTATCCATAACAATAATGCGGTCAGCATTCTGGATGCTGGAAATACGCTGTGCGATGATCAGCTTGGTAGTATCCGGGATTTCTTCGGCAAAAGCGCGGCGGATTCTTGCGTCTGTAGCGGTATCTACAGCACTGGTGGAATCATCCAGGATCAGGATCTTGGGCTTTTTCAGAAGGGCACGGGCAATACAGAGACGCTGTTTCTGTCCGCCGGAAACGTTGGAACCGCCCTGTTCAATGAAGGTGTTGTACTTGTCCGGCATTTTTTCGATGAAATCATCGGCGCAGGCAAGCTGACAGGCACGTTTACATTCCTCTTCCGTGGCGTTTTTATCGCCCCAGCGAAGATTTTCAAGAATGGTTCCGGAGAAGAGCACGTTTTTCTGAAGAACAACGGAAACCTGATTACGAAGTGTCTCAAGATGATATTTCCGCACATCGATGCCACCAACGGAAACAGAACCATCGGTTACATCATAAAGACGGCTGATCAGGTTGACCAGACTGGACTTGGCACTTCCGGTACCTCCGATGATTCCGATGGTCTCGCCGGAACGGATGGAAATGTTGATATCCTTAAGAACAGGTTCTTCGCTTTCTTTTTTGTAGCGGAAGTTTACATGGTCAAAAACAATACTTCCGTCAGGAACTTCGGTTACAGGATCTTCCGGATCTGTGATATCAGCAGTGTCATTGATGACTTCAGTGACACGCTCTGCACTGGCAATACTCATGGTTACCATAACAAAGACCATGGAGAGCATCATAAGGCTCATAAGAATGTTCATACAGTAAGTGAGAAGACTCATAAGTTCACCGGTGGTAAGAGAGCTTCCTACGATCATTTTGGCACCCAGCCAGCTGATACCAAGGATGCAGGCGTAAACAGTGAACTGCATCAGAGGCATGTTCATGACAACGATCTTCTCTGCTTTTAAGAACATTTCGTATACTTTGTTGCAGGCTTTCTGGAATTTGCTGATCTCATAGTCTTCACGGACGTAAGCCTTGACGACACGGACAGCACCGATATTTTCCTGGACGCTGGCGTTCAGATCATCGTATTTGCGGAAAACAGCCTGGAAATAAACGGTTGCTTTTCGCATAATAAAGATCAGACAGCCTCCAAGGAAAATAACTGCTACAAGATAGATGCTTGCAAGCTTTGCGTTGATAAGAAATGCCATGACCATGGCGCAGATGAGGCTGGCCGGTGCACGGGTACACATACGAAGGATCATCTGGTAGGCGTTCTGCAGGTTGGTCACATCTGTGGTAAGACGGGTGATCAGACCAGCGGTGCTGTACTTGTCGATATTGGAAAATGAAAAGGTCTGGATGTTGGTGTACATGGCTTTTCGGAGGTTCCTGGCAAATCCAGTAGAAGCCCGGGCTCCGTATTTTCCGCCCATGACGCCGGCCCAGAGACCGCACAGAGCGAGAATTGTCATGACTGCACCTATCCTGTAGATATGGCCGATATTTCCGGCTTCCACGCCTTTATCAATAATGGAAGCCATAGCCAGGGGAATCAGAGTTTCGAAGAGAACTTCGAGAATCATAAAAAAAGGCGTCAGAAAAGAGGCCTTTTTAAACTCCCTGACCTGGGCCAGAAGGGTTTTCAGCATAAAAAATCTCCTTTCTTTACTGTTCGGAAAAACAGCAATCCGCGGATTCCGTTGAGGAAGGTCCGGGACTGCTGCGAACAAGATGTATTAGTTAGTTACTATTATCGTGGAAAATATTTTTAATGTCAAGACAAATATATGTGAAAAGCTTGACATAATTTCGTTCAGGCGGTATATTAAAAGTTAATATTCGCCTGTAAAATGGGGAAAGAGTGAGCATCAGATCCCTTTTACAGCAGTTACAGAATATATATTCAAAGGGAGATTTTTGTAACTGTTATAGGATCAATATAGAGATTAGTTTTTACATAGGGAGGTCTTTTTATATGGAAATCAGACAGTCAGCGGAGGATTATCTGGAGTCGATCCTGGTTTTATCCAAGAAGGGCGGCGGTGTCCGTTCTATCGATATCGCAACCAGACTTGGTGTTTCCAAGCCAAGTGTCAGTCATGCAATGAAGCTTCTTCGTGAAGATGGTTACATTGCTATGGACCGCTATGGTACCGTGACACTTCTGGAGAAGGGTGCGGAGATCGCACATCGTATTTATGAGCGCCATACCGTTCTGGCGAAGATGCTGGAGGGGCTTGGAGTTCCGGCAGATATCGCGCTTGAGGATGCCTGCAAGATGGAGCATGATATCAGTCAGGAGAGCTTTGAGAAAATCAAGGCACATTATAACAAATTTATCAGCAAAGAAGCAGCAGAGGAATAAACAGAAAATGACCGGCAGGTAGGAATCGGTCATCGGATAAAGTGGCAGCGGGACAGAAAGCGGAGTGCCCTGAAGCTCGGTTCTTAAGATTTATAAAAAACGTATCGGACAGCTGAGAGATCAGCGTTCGATACGTTTTTTACTTATATAAGGGAATATGTTTTATTTCTGCTTTTCCGGAAGCTGTGCCAGGATGATCGCCGCGAACATGATCACACAGCCCAGGAGCTCTTTTGCGGAAAGCTTCTGTCCCAGGATCACCCAGCCTGCAAGCACGGAGATGCAGGACTCCAGGGAAAGAATGAGAGAAGCAACCGTCGGGTTTACATTTTTCTGACCCACGATCTGCAAAGTGTAGGCAACACCACAGGACATGATACCTGCATAGAGAATCGGGAGCCATGCGGTGAGGATGGAGGAAATCTGTGGGTGTTCCATGATAAGTGCCGGTATCATGGAAAGGATCCCACACACAAAAAACTGGATGCAGGACATTTTTACTCCGTCAGCTTTCGGTGAAAAATAGTCAATGATCAGAATGTGCAGGGAAAAAAGAAATGCACAGACCAGTACCAGGAGATCACCTTTTCCTACAGAAAAGCCGTCGGTGATGCAAAGAAGATAAAGTCCGATCAGTGCCATGGCAACGGCAGCCCAGATAAAGGGACTGCATTTCTTTTTCAGGAAAAGTCCGATAATCGGGACAATGACAATATAGCAGGCAGTGATGAAGCCGGCTTTTCCTACGGTAGTATATTTGATGCCGAACTGCTGGAAATTGCTGGCTGCAAAGAGTGCGATTCCGCATGAGATACCGCCGAGCCAGAGGTCGCGGCTTTTGTGCGGGGATGGTGCGGTGCCCTGAGATGCTGCAGAACCGGAAGAAGTTCGACTGTCAGCGTTTTTCGGGCGGTTCAGAAGAAGGATCACAGGCACAAGGATGACGGAGCCGATCAGAGACCGGACACCGTTAAAGGTAAACGGGCCTACGTATTCCATGCCAACGCTCTGGGCAACAAAGGCAATTCCCCAGATGGTAGCGGCCAGAAGCAGGCAGAGAGAATTTTTCAGAGGCATTTTTTGTGTGTTCATAAGAGGTTGAATTCCTTTCCGGGTAGATATGATAGATGTTCAGAAGATTGCGGATCAGACACGGGAGTTATGCAGCGAAAGAGAAGGCGAATATCCGATCGACTATATGTAGCCAGTAACAGAAAACACCCCGGGAACCAGGTAGGCTTCCCGGGGCTGTATTATCTGTCAGAAAAATTCAGGCAGATATTTAGTTCTGATTCTGATTGTTCTTAACTTCAGCAAGCTTCATAGCACGAACCTTCAGCGGCAGACCGAACAGAGTGATGAATCCGTCAGCATCGTGGTGGTCATACATATCACCTGTTGTGAAGGAAGCGAGAGATTCATTGTAAAGGCTGTATGGAGAAGTTGTACCGTTCTTGATAATGTTTCCTTTGTAAAGTTTCAGTTTAACTTCACCGGTAACGTATTTCTGAGTGGACTCAACGAATGCCTGGATTGCCTCACGAAGTGGTGTGTACCATTTTCCTTCGTAAACAACCTGTGCAAACTGGCTGCCAAGTTTCTTCTTAGCTTCCATAGTCTCACGGTCAAGGATCAGCTCCTCAAGCTGGTCATGGGCTGCCATGAGGATCGTTCCGCCAGGAGTCTCATAAACACCACGGGATTTCATACCAACAACACGGTTCTCAACGATATCAACGATACCGATTCCGTTCTCGCCTCCAAGCTTGTTGAGCTCTGTGATGATCTCGGAAACTTTCATAGCTTTTCCGTTGAGAGTTTTCGGAACACCCTGCTCGAATGTCATGGTGATCTCAGTCTCTTTATCCGGTGCTTTCTCAGGAGTTACGCTTAATACGAGCATGTCATCGTAGTTCGGAGCCTGGGACGGATCCTCAAGCTCAAGTCCCTCATGGCTGATGTGCCAGAGGTTTCTGTCACGGCTGTAGCTGTGGCTTGCATCGAACGGAAGAGTGATTCCGTGTGCTTTACAGAACTCGATCTCATCCTCACGGGACTGCATGGTCCAGAGATCTGTCATACGCCATGGAGCAATGATCTTGATGTCCGGAGCAAGAGCTTTGATACCAAGCTCGAAACGGATCTGGTCATTTCCTTTACCTGTAGCACCGTGGCAGATAGCAACAGCGCCTTCTTTACGTGCGATCTCAACCAGTTTCTTGGCGATAACCGGACGTGCCATGGAGGTTCCGAGAAGATAAGAATGCTCATAAACAGCGCCAGCCTCTACACATGGCATGATGAAATCGTCACAGAATTCATCAACGATATCTTCGATGTATAATTTGGAAGCACCGGACATTTTTGCTCTTTCTTCAAGGCCGTCCAGCTCGTTTCCCTGTCCGCAGTTTACACAGCAGCAGACAACGTCATAGTCAAATGTCTCTTTCAGCCACGGGATAAGGGCTGTGGTATCAAGACCGCCGGAATACGCTAAAACAACTTTTTCTTTCATAATATATGTCCTCCTGGGATTTTTAAAAAATTTTCCGTGAAAAGTATACTGTTTTATAACTTTACCAGAGTGAATAAATATTCATGCAAAGCAGAACAAAATTTTTTACTGTCCTGTCGACATGGCTTAATATACACCAGATTTTATAAATATGCAATAGATAATTTGAAAAATATAAAAAAAAATTTGCATAAAAATGCAATGAAACATGGTGAATATTATAAGGAAATATAAGAAAAACAGAAAAGACCGTGAAAAATCAAAGAAAATGGCTATTGCATAATATGCAAAGAAGATGTATAATCTATCCATTGATAAGGCGGACATAAAAGAACCGCCTTTTTGCCCGAACAGAGGAGGAATGAGAAAAATGATTAAAGCAGGAATTATCGGTGCTACAGGATACGCAGGAAATGAGATCGTAAGACTTCTCCTTGGACACAAGGACGTAGAGATCAAATGGTTCGGATCCCGAAGCTACATAGATCAGCAGTACGCAGATATTTATCAGAACTTTTTCAAGCTTGTGGATGCCAAATGTATGGACGATAACATGGCAGCACTTGCAGATGAGGTCGATGTGATCTTCACCGCAACACCACAGGGACTTTGTGCATCTCTTATCAATGAAGAGATTCTTTCCAAATGTAAGGTGATCGACTTAAGTGCGGACTTCCGTATCAAGGATGTGAAGAAATATGAGAAATGGTATGGAATCGAGCACAAAGCACCCCAGTTTATCGATGAGGCAGTTTACGGTCTCTGCGAGATCAACCGTGAGGATATCAAGAAAGCAAGACTGATCGCTAATCCGGGATGCTATCCGACATGCTCTACACTTTCTATTTACCCGTTATTAAAAGAGGGCCTGATCGATCCGAACACCATTATTATTGATGCGAAATCTGGAACATCAGGAGCAGGAAGAGGAGCCAAGGTGCCGAATCTTTACTGCGAGGTAAATGAGAGCATTAAGGCTTACGGTGTTGCAACACACAGACATACACCAGAGATCGAGGATCAGCTGGGATATGCATGCGGACAGGAGGTTCTGATCAACTTTACCCCACATCTTGTTCCCATGAACAGAGGAATCCTGGTAACTGCTTATGCTTCCCTTACCAAGGATGTTACCTATGAGGAAGTGAAGGCAGCTTATGATAAATACTATAAAGATGAGTTCTTTGTACGTGTTCTGAACAAAGATGTATGCCCACAGACAAGAAATGTGGAAGGCAGCAACTTTGTGGATGTGAACTTCAAGATCGACCCGAGAACAAAAAGAGTGATCATGATGGGCGCTATCGACAACCTTGTGAAAGGTGCAGCCGGACAGGCCGTACAGAATATGAACCTGATGTTTGGTTTTGATGAGAATGAAGGACTGAAACAGATTCCGATGTGCCCGTAATGGCCGCATTTTCAGTTCAGTGAGAGGAGACATATATAATATGAAGATAATCGACGGAGGCGTTACTGCCGCAAAAGGATTCCAGGCGGCATCTACAGCAGCAGAGATCAAATATAAAGGACGTACCGATATGGCAATGGTTTTCAGTGAAGTTCCGTGTGTGGCTGCAGGAACTTTCACGACCAATGTGGTAAAAGCTGCTCCTGTAAGATGGGATCAGGACATCGTATATAATCATCAGGGCGCAAGAGCTGTGATCTGTAACAGCGGAATTGCCAACGCATGTACCGGTGAGGAAGGCTTCAGCTACTGTAAGGCGACAGCCAAGGCAGCAGCAGAGAGTCTTGGAATTCCGGAAGACAGTGTTCTGGTAGCGTCCACAGGTGTTATCGGAATGCAGCTTCCTATTGACCGTATTGCAAACGGTGTAAAGGCTATGGCACCGAAGCTTGCAGGAAGCCGTGAGGCAGGTCTTGAGGCTGCAAAAGCCATCATGACAACAGACACCGAGAAAAAAGAGGCAGCCGTAGAGATCGAGATCGGCGGAAAAACCGTTACAGTAGGCGGTATGTGCAAGGGTTCCGGAATGATCCACCCGAACATGTGTACAATGCTTGGATTTGTCACAACAGATGTGGATATCTCCAAGGAGCTTCTGCAGGAAGCACTCAGCGAGGATATCAAAGATACTTACAATATGGTTTCCGTTGACGGAGATACATCTACCAATGATACCGTACTCCTTCTGGCAAACGGTCAGGCAGGCAATGTTAAGATCACTGAGAAAAATGCGGATTATGAAGAGTTTAAGAAGGCTCTTAATTATGTAAATACAACCCTTGCGAAAAAGATCGCAGGAGACGGTGAGGGTGCAACTGCACTCTTTGAGGTCAAAGTAACCGGCGCAGCCACCAAAGCAGACGCAGTAACCTTAAGTAAATCCGTAGTAACCTCCTCCCTTACAAAGGCAGCAATCTACGGACATGATGCAAACTGGGGAAGAATCCTCTGTGCATTAGGCTATTCAGGAGTACAGTTTGACCCTGAAAAAGTAGATCTTTACTTTGAGAGCAAAGCAGGAAAACTTAAGATCATTGAGAATGGTGTTTCCACTGGATACAGTGAGGAAGAGGCAACCACAATTCTTTCTGAGGATGCCGTGACAGCAATTGCAGATATGAAGATGGGCGATGCACAGGCCACTGCGTGGGGATGCGATCTGACATATGATTATGTGAAAATCAATGCGGATTATCGTTCTTGATGTAAGAACTTTGTAGAACGGTTTTGGTTGTTTGGTTGAAATTCTTTTTCATGCTGAAAGCTGAGAGGACCTTAGGGGGGAGCGAGCTCGGAGTTGCGAAGCCCGCACGCTCCCCCCCTAAAACCCCCCTCCGTTGGGCACGCTTGGTTGTGGCGTGGGGGAGTTTTGTTTCCGAAGACTGATGACGGGCTGTTCGCCTCCTGCGGAGGCGAAAGCGCGTCGGAGGCGTTTGCCCTTTGGCAAACTGTCCGTTGCGGGGCGCTTTGCCCGGAGGGCAACAGCGCGTGTGAGAATACGTTACGAGTGAGACAAATGTGATACGTGTGCAGGGCGTGGCCAGAGGGGAGGAGCGCGAGGAGGGGAAACGGCC
>OLNJ01001564.1_pt1 | contig 11511 bp, 4 predicted proteins | sample 1672191 | NCBI WGS metagenome assembly OLNJ01 (sample SAMEA3136657, study PRJEB25190) | human gut metagenome | biome: human gut; feature: human-associated habitat; material: faeces | place: Austria | collected 2013 | reverse complement strand
GCGAAATTCGCAAAAAAGGCGACGAGACAATGGTCATATATACTTCGTCCACCACAGAATATGCAATGGATGCTTTTGGAATTCATGCACTGGGATATCTACTAAAGCCGGTCGAGTACGCAGAATTGAAAAAAACACTCGATATGACCAAGACTTTATATGATGCAAGACCACAGAAATATATGCATATCATGAGTGAAGAAGGTCCGCAGAAGGTTCCGATCATGGACATTACTTATGTAGAAAATATAGGAAGAAATGTAAGATACAACCTTCGAAGCGGACGGGAGATCGAAGCAGGCAGACGTAACGGAACTTTTGAGGAGGTGGTTGCACCCCTTGCAGATGAAAAGGAATTTGTGCAGACACATAAATCATTTTTTGTGAATCTGAAATACATAAAGAGCATAAGAGAAAATTATGTTCTGCTTGATAACGGGACAGAAATTCCGGTCGCGAAGCGTCGTAAGACGGAGTTGCAGAACAAATATATGGCCTATACGTTTGGAGATGAAATCATATGAATGAATTTTTAATCTATCGATCATCTATGATTTTTCAGCTTGCTTTTTTGCTTCTTTTTCTTCCGCTGACGAAACAAAAATGGAAAGTGATAACGGGAACGGCAACGGCATTTATCCTGACGAGTATTGTGGATTATATGAATTTTGACCCGACGGTGCATATGAACAGGCTGCTTAATGTGTTGCTGTGGGTTGTTATTGTGCAGGCAGCGGCTCTGTTCCTTTGCAGATATCCGGACTGGCGGGCAGTTTTCACAGTACTTTGTTCATCAAATTATGTGATGATTGGAAATGTAGTTGCAGAAGTGGTCCTTATTTTTAGTGGGGGCATGGCACGGGCATTGACATGTCAGATATTGATTCATGCAACGTTGCTCTATCTGCTTGTACGTACCGTCAGAAAAAATTATTTTATGGAGTTGGAAATGGCGAACAGGAAATGGAACCGTATCTGTCTGATACCGATTTTGTTTTATATAACGGTTTATGGAATGACTGTGTGGCCGGTTTCTATTACAGAGGTGCCGAATATCTGTGGAGCACTTATATGTGTGTTTCTTCTGATGGGTTTTTATTATGTGTCACTGATCATCGGTATTGCACAATCCAGAAATGAGGCAGAGAAAATCAACGCATCGGCCCTTATGGAGAAATATACGGAGGGTATCCTGCATGAGGCAAGGACCGTGCGGAATCACCAGAAACTACTGGCTATTCAAAGACACGACCTCCGTCATCAGTATGCGCTGATCAAAAGCCTTCTGGATGAAGGACAGTATGATGAGATATACCAATTACTGGAAAAGTCAGGACAGCAGCTTGAATCCCTGAAAGAAATCCGGTACTGCGAAAATTCCATTGTCAATGGCATTATCGGAATCTATCATGCGAAAGCTGAAAGAGCGCAAATTGACTTTACCTACAAGATAGATGTTCCGGCAGAGTTTGAGCAGGCAAAAGATTTCGGCTTTGCGACTATGCTCAGCAATCTTCTTGAAAATGCATTTATAGCGGTATGCAAAGTTCCGGATTCGCAGGAAAGAAAAGTATCTGTCAGAATCGAACCCAAAAAAGAACAGCTCATCATCGAAATCAGAAATAATTATTTTGGAAAACTGGACATTTCAAGGGAGACGGGACTTCCGGTAACAGATAAAGTTGACGGTCATGGATACGGACTTGTCAGTGTGAGTAACTATGCACGTAAAAGTGGCGCACTACTGAAATTCCGTCCGGAAGGACAGTTGTTGGTCGTGCAGTATATCACAAATTTATAGGCAATTTTCATATAAAAAATTGTTTTTTTGTGCATACAATGTTGAAAATGCGCAAAAAAGGGAAAATATGCGTAAAAATGGTCATGTTTGTCGATACGTAAGAAATTATAATATTTTGTATAATCATATTTAAATATCATATGCATAGTCTGTCAATGCGAAAGAGAAGGCTTTGCGAAATATGAATATTTATTATTATAAATTCAATTACAATAAGGAAAGGATGGAATGAAGAGATGAAAAAATTTGAAAAAGGTAAACGATTTTTAACATTTCTTCTTGTTGCTCTGATGGTCGTACAGCAGAGCAGTGTAACTACACTGGCTGAGGAGCTGGCGGAATACACCCAGGAAGCACAGAATCAGGATACGGAGGCAGTAGCTGAAGTATCGGAGGCGAGTGAACCGGAGGCATCTGTTCCCGATTCAGATAAGGCACAGGTGCAGCAACCGGCAGCAGAGGAACCGGCGGCACCGGCAGAGCAGGAGACTGCAGAAGTGACAGAAGCTCCGCAGGCAACAGAAGCTCCGGCACAGGAAACTGCACCGACAGAAGCACCTGCACAGGAAGCAGAGCAGACAGAGGCTCCGCAGGAGAATGCAGCAGTTACGGAGACACCACAGGCAACAGAAGCTCCGGTTGTTACAGAGGCACCGGCAGAGACAGCTACAAAGGCTCAGTTCAGTGGTGCAGTTGATAATGCAACTGCAAACGTTACCCTGTCACAGCCGATTTCTGACAAAGCTGTTTTCGTAGCAAAGCAGTACAGCGTAGATTCCGATTATTTTGCAAATAATGCAGAAGCAGCCGTATCACAGTGGGTAGCAAACAACGGACTTACCGTTCTCGATGCAACTGCATATGACATGCATTTCGAAGAAAACGGACAGGAAATCGCAGTCAATCAGTCTGCAAATGTCAGCCTGTCATTCAACAGCCCGATCCTTACCATGACCGGAGACGCAGGAGTTCCTTCTAATATATATGTACTTCATATCGTAAACGGACAGGCAGTTGCAGCAGGAAGCGCATCACAGGACGGCAACGGCGCAGTAGTTGCAGCGAATGTTGTCACAGAAGGATTCTCTCCGTTTGTATTTGTGAAGGCAGTGAGTGGGGACGCAGTGAAGCCGACGGACATTGATCTTTCACAGGAGTTTTCATTAGTTGATTATGTAGCATCTCTCAATATACAGATCAAAATCGGCGATGATGCTTATGAACCAGATAAAGGATATAATATTACGCAGGCATTTAATTTTGCAGCTGATTATGTGCTGGATGATAATAAGATAGAAGCATTGCAGCAGGCATTAAGAAATAATCCGAATGTTGAAAATATTACATTTTCTTATACAGTACCGGATAGTATAACCGGATTTAAGACAGTACAAAATGAGGATTTGAAGAACTCTGCAAATGTTGTAATTGGTAAATATGATATATCAGGATCAAAGGTTACATTAAGATTTAACCGAGACTTTTTCCTTAAAGATCATATCTCGGGTAATTTCAGGTATTATTTTAATGCAGCACAGGATAAAGTTGATGAGAACAGCAATCTTAATATCAGTTTCCCGGGGACATCAACTACAACAACTATTAAGATTGAAAAACCTAATCTGAACATTTCGAAGAGCCATGAAATAAAAGATGGAAAGATTATATTTAAAATTAAAGTACCGAAAAGAGACCGTGACTGTAAAAACGTTCAGATAACGGATGTACCTGGATCAAACCTTGCGATTAATCCGGATTCAATTAAAAGTAACGGGAATTCGGCAGGGGTATCATCATTAAATGAAAACGGTGGATTTACACTTAATCTTGGTGATCTCAAAGCAGGTGATGAAGTTGAAATCACATATGAAGCTTCTATAAAAGATGAAACCAAAGTTGGAAACAATGGCGGTATAGAAGGACTTGATAATACAGTAAACTGGACTGCAACCGGAACAGATTCGGGGAGTACGACAGATAGGGTATGGGCATCTGTGAAAACCGGTTCTAAGAGCGTGCAGAATGACGGCACCAATAAACAGAAACTGAACTGGACAGTCAGCTTGAACAATGGAGAAATTAAAGCTGATATGTCAGGTAAGACATATGAAGATACAATGACTTCTAATCCTGACAATCAGGTCTTTCTTCACGATACTCTCAAGATAAAGACAAAGGATGGAACAGATATCACAAATAAATGTACTGTAAGTTGGAATAATGATGGAAAGCATTTTACAGTAATATTCCCGAATTCTGAAATATTGGGAGCTGATGCCAAAAAAGAATTCGAAATTACATATACGACTGAGCCGCAGACACCTTTGGCTGAAAACGCAACAGTAAGTGTTACAAATAATGGTAAACTTGATAATAAGGATGTTAATGGAGCGACAGGTACATCTCAAAATCCGGGTAAAGAGGATCAGCTGACAAAAGAAGCTGTCAGTTATGAAAATGATGTGTTTACCTGGACAGCGACATTCACTCCGGGAAGATCAGTAACAAATCCGGTATTCTATGATATTTTAGCAAATGCAGGTAATTTTGATGCAAGTACAGAAACTTGGGGTTGGAAGAATGGTTATACGAATTCAGTCTTTCTCGAAGATGCTGTTGATTTGCAGATTCTATAACTTATGATGGAAATCCATTTACTGATTATGAGGTTTCCTATAGTAAGGTAAATGTTTCTGGGGATATGGTTGGTCATGATGCCATGAAAATTCAGTTCCATGGAAACTTTGATAAACCAATTACAATTACCTATAAATCACAGGGAATGGGAACACCGGGTTCAAAGCATCAGGTCGCAAACAGTTGTCGCATGGGAACAAAAGAAGCTCGGGCTTATCGTGACTTTACAATAAAGAATAATATTGTTAAATACGGATGGTCTAATGATGAAAATGGAAAGAAATATCTTTATTGGACTATTTATGCAAACACTCCGGATCTGAATAATTCAGAAAACTGTTTGGAAGGAGATATGGATCTGGAAGGAGCTACGGCAAATATTGTAGATACCTTACCGGAAGGCCTGAAATTTGTTTCTGCTACATATAAGAAATGGGGAAGCAGTGCGGAAAAGAACACCCCAGAGCAGAATATTGAACCAGTGCAGGACAAGGACGGACAGAAACTTACTTTCAGTATTCCAGATGTTCATAAGCAGATTATCAAGATTACTGTAAAAACAGAAATAGAGAGATTTGTTTCAAGCAGTGACAATGCTAATCATGCAGTATATGTGAATAATGTATCATGGAACGCAGGTGGTAATGAAAGTCTGGGAGATACCAGTGCCAAACAGGATATATGGTCTACAATTCTGGAAAAGAATGGGGAAGTTACAGGAAATGATACAGTAACTTACACAATTAAAGTTAATCAGGATGGAAGAAAACTTCTGAAAAATGGTACGAAACTTATACTTCAGGACAAGCTTCCGACAAATGTAACATTTGGTTCTATTGAGATTACAAATAAGGACAAATCAGAAAAATTAAATGGTGCATCGTATTCCATAGAAGATGGAGTCCTTACGATCAGTATTCCGGATGAGACACCGGCAATAGTTACTTATACTGTTAATCCTGTTTTGACCGGTATAAAGGCAGATGCAAATGGTTATTACCATATCAAAATAGAAAACAGTGTATCTCTTAAGGGAGAGGAAAATGTAAAATCCAGTGTTAACAAGGAATATGCATTGCAGGGACACAGTGCTTCGGCAGATGCAGACCGCCACAGCATTATAATTGAAAAGAAAGATTCTTCAGAGCCTACGAAGAAACTTCAGGGAGCAAAGTTTTCTCTTAAGAAAATTACCTTTAATGATGGCATTGCAAATGATGAAGAAGTAGCTAACGCTGAGACTGATGATAAGGGAAGTATTACTTTTGGAAATCTTGAATTTGATACAGTTTATAGTTATCAGGAGACAGAGGCACCGGAAGGTTATGCAAAATCAGACAAAATAGTTTACTTCTGCATTAAAGATAACGAAGCAAATTATAATGGCATCGTTCAGAAATTTAAAAAGGCATATCCTGATGCTGTGTTAAATACAGTTGCCGGTGGATCAGCATTAGATGTTTTCAATATAAAAAAGAGTACAGCAGACATTGAAGCAACAAAAGTACTTACTAATGGCGACATAAAAGATTATACAGGCAAGTTCACATTTACTCTTACACAGGTGGATGAAGCCAAAAAGACAATTATCGGTGGAGTAACAAGAAACGCAACAGCAGATGCAAATGGAAAGATCAAATTTGATTCTATTTCTTATGACAAAGCAGGTACATATTATTACAAAATAGCTGAAGTGAAGTCAGGCGCTGGTGATGGAATCATTTATGATCAAAACGAATTCATAGTGACAGTTAATGTTACTTATAATGATGCGGCAGGAAAATTTGCAGTAGCAATAAATTATCCTGAAAATGGAGTGAAATTTGTTAATACTGTAGAAGAGAAACATGAGATCGAGATCAGTAAGGTAGATATTAACAGAGAGGCGGTGCCGGGAGCAGATCTTCAGATCACCAAAGGAACAGACGGAAAAGGAGAAGTGGTAGCAAACTGGAAATCAGGAAGCGAGAGTTACAAGGTAAGCATAGAACCGGGAAGCTACACCCTGACCGAGACAAATGCCCCGAAAGGATATGACATAGCAGATCCTATCAACTTTACAGTAGACAAGGATGGAAATGTCAAAGTTGGTGAAGATGAAGTAGAGAAAATCATAATGGTGGATGAGCTGACAGAACGCGACATCGAAATCAGCAAAGTCGACCTTACCAACAACACTGAACTTGAAGGAGCATCCCTCCAGATCACCGGAACAGACATTGATGGAAAAGAAATTACCCCTATCAAGTGGACATCCGGTGATGATGGAAAGAATGAAAACGGAACAGTCAAGACACATACAGTGAAACTTACAGCCGGAATCTACACTCTTTCTGAGACAGCAGCACCGGACGGATACAAGATTGCTGAGAGCATCAAGTTCACGATTGACAAAGAAGGAAAAGTAACAAGCGACACAAAAGATGCAGTTACAGGCAACAAAGTTACCATGAAGGATGAGAAGAAAGACACATCCGCATCTATTTCAGTAACTAAGAATCTGAAGACAGTTGCAGGCGAGAACATTTATGCAGTTGATCAGACATTCTACGTAGCACTTTATGAAGATGAGAACTGCACGAAACTTGCATCTGAGATCAAAGCACTTACATTCAAAAACTCCACTTCCGAAACAGTTACATTTGAAGGTGTGGAACCGAACAAGACTTATTATGTAGGTGAATGTACAAAAGACGGCGTGCGCTATCTGAGCGGCGTTGTTGCAGGAACAAAATATGTAGCACAGTTTACAGATGGAAACAGTGTTACAGTAGAAACTCCAAACGGAAGTAAAGCAGTTTACTTTGATAACCGCTTTATGAAATTCCCGGATGGATTCTACAAAGAAGGGGTTCTGAGTATTACCAAACTGTTTAAAGACAAAACCGGTAAAGCAAAGAACAGCGACGAGACATTCTATGCAGGTATTTTTGATGATGAAGAATGTACAAAACTTTCAGAGAATGTGGCTCAGAATATTATTCCACTGAATCTGAATGGCAGCTCCAGTGTGACAGCACAGATTAAAGTATCCATTGCACAGGGAACATCCAAGACTTTCTATGTGACAGAGGTTGATAAGGATGGAAAACCGATCAATGAAGAAACTTTCAAATATGATGTATCAGTGGAGAACGGAGAAGTTACATTCGATGAGAATAATACTTCTGCAGAAGTAACCATCACTAATCAGGAACAGGATGAAGACAAAGATAAGGATAAAGACAAGGACAAAGATAAAACGACCACGACCACAACTTCATCTAACGCAACATCCACAAAAGCAGTAAAAACAGGTGATAACACACCGATTGGAATTTTCGTAATTCTTCTTATTGCTGCAATCGTAGTGATTGGTGGAGGAATTTACCTCAAACGTCGCAAAAAATAATAAGAAACAATAAGTAATTACAAAGTCCGTCAGGATGGGAAACCATTCTGGCGGATTTTTTCTACACAGTCTTCCTATGACAACAAAGCTGAAGAACTATTTTCCAATGATAAGAAGCCGAGAAGAGATTTTGAAAGAAATCGATGGTAACATAAAACTTACAGAGAAATTTTACAGTTGGGGAGATGCAGCAAGGCAGGAGTTCCTTGATTTTTGTACGGGAGTCCGAGGAGTGAAGCTTTTGTACGATTCTTTTTTTAAAGAGATCATGAATCCGGAGACTGTACCGGAAAGGCTGAAAGATTTGGCTCTGATACCGGATTGGAGATGGATCTTTTGCAGAATTGCAAAAATGAACACAATATGACAAAAAACGAGTAGAAAAATCTATTTTCATCATTTAACTTTTCTATTATAATAAACAGTGACAGTATAGGGATAAGATCAATTTCTTATCCTCAATTTAATTATAGAGATAGAAAGGATTAGGTGAAGGATGAAAAGATTTGAAAAATGCAAACGTATTTTAGCATTTCTTCTCGTTACTCTGATGATTATTTCACAGAGCAGTGTCATAACTCTGGCAGAAGAACTGTCACCGGACACCCGGAATGCGCAGAATCAGGAGACGACAACAGTAGCTGAAACGCCTGAGAAAAGCGAACAGGAGCCTTCGGTTCCAGATCCAGACAATATTGATAAGCAAGAACCGGAAGAGGTGCAGCCATCAGTACCGGAAGAAAGTCCTGAAACGACAGAAACACCGGAGCCGGAGAAGGATCAGGAATCCTCATGCGAGGAAGAAGCAACGATTCCAGAGTCGACCGCTATATCGGCAGACACTGTTGCGGAAGCACCGTCTGACGTTTCTTCGCAGGAAACAAAGACTGAATCCAAAGAAGAAATAGCTGTTCAGGATGACAATACAAGATATACGACGAATCTGAATGCGCTTGCTACGGAAGCTTCTGTCAGCGGAGCAGGTATTACGCAGGTGAACGGTGTTTATCAGGTGCGACCTGAAACAGACTACACATTTAAAGTTCAATTTGCAGAGACAGAAGATCTGCAGTTTCATAATGACGGAGATGGAGAGGGAAAACTTTATTATACGTTGCCGGACGGCTTGACTATTCCGGGAAGTATTACAGAGACTGCTTTTAATATTGGAACACTTTCGGGAAATACATTCAGTTATCAGGAAGGATCCAATCGGATCGTTGTCAGACTTAATAAAAATGATCCTAATTATGAGGAATTCAAAAAGTCAGCTACTGCACATTTTGGACTGGAGTTTAATGTACGCTTTAATGCAGATGCAGAGGAAATTGTTTTTGGAAATGCAAAGACCATTAAGATATATGTGGATATAAACCGTACACTTTCACTGAAAAAAGATGCAAGTTACGATGCCTCCAGACGAAAGATTTCTTATACGATCACCGTTTCATCTGCCGGTGTCAATAATAATGTAGTTCTTACGGATAATCTGAGCGGAAACTGGCTCGAAATGTACAGTCTCGATGATGTAGTAATTACATCGAATAAAAACAGAGATTTTTCCAATGTTACAAAGGCGATTAACGGAAGAGAACTGACTGTTACTATTCCATCCATGGACCATGGAGAAAACATTTATATCAAATATACAGTTCAGGTGGTAAATACAGACCAGATGCATCCGACAACAAAAGATGATGCTGTGAATGCGACAACGAATACGGTTACCGGAAACTGGAGCGGCAATAATACTGTATCGGTAAATAAACCGGAAGTTTATAATCCTTCAATCAGTAAAAGGGCATCACTTAATAATTCAAATCATGAGATTACATACACAATTACTTTGAACGAGGACTTTAAGTATGATATTTCCGGAAGGACAATCACAGATACGGTCGTTTCCGGTTCTCGAAGATTTGGTAAATATTCCGGCGGGGGAATCACTGTTCAGAGATATGACAGCACCAATACTCTGCTTGGGTCCACACCGGTTTCATGGTCAGAAATTACTGTGCAAGACAGCAAAGATTATACATGGGCGTACACTATTCCGGCTGAACATCAGGGAAACTACAAATATGTAATCACTTATACTGTTCAGGGAGATAACCGCGAAATTACAGGTGCGAACTTCAATAATGATGTAATTTATGATACCGGTGGAAAAGCATCAAGCTCCGTCAGACTTATTCCACTGGATGGTGTTCTTAATATAAATAAACAGGGAACCGTTGTCACAGATGCTGTAGGAAAGCGCCAGATTCAGTGGACAGTATCTTTCTCTGTACCGGCAAATAAAGAATACACAAACTGCACATTGAAAGATACACTTCCATATCAGCAGATTGATAATGAATTATACAGCGATTCTTATATAGAAGGATCCGAACAGATTTCCGGTCTGCTTGATGGCGAAAACTATGAGATTGATTCATCTACTACAAGTGATGGCAAAAATGAACTGACAGTTAAATTCTATTATATGGAGAACGGTCAGAAAAAGATGAACCTGAAAGTTTCAGATCAGGCAAGGACAATTCAGTTTACTTATCTGACAGAACCGAATGAAAAATGGCTTGCAAACTCGAATGTGCTGACGAATAAATCTCACAAAAACAGTGCAACGATATCTGCCAGAGGACAGAATTTAACCGCAAATGCAACAGTAGAATTGTATGAGAATAACCCGGATATTACCAAATCAGCGGAAGTGATTGAGAATGATGAGAATGGCAATGCAAAAGTAATTCAGTATAATGTCACGGTTTTGGGCATCGAGGGTGATTCTATTGAAATCACTGATGAATTTAACAAAGAGCATTTGATATACGATGCTGCACAGGGATTACAGGTAAGCTACAGTGATGATGGCAAAACATTTACACAGGATCAGTCAGTAACGGCAGGTGCGACATCCAGTGATACGGGAATGGTATTTACAATTCAAAATGTTCACCCGGAAGACGGATTAAACCATGCAGTCTACAGGCTGACCTATTGTCTGAAAGTGAATGGTGCTGCCGGTGTGGATTCTATTGAGACGTCTGAAGAAGGTGGAAAAGTAACAAATACGGCATTCTTCAGAGGAAAATCTACGTCTGTGAAGACTACAGTTATAAACAGTGAGGGAATCATAAACAAAAAGCTGCTTAACGAGGATTCTCTTTCGGCAGAGGGATATGTTGCGGAATATCAGCTTGTCATTAACCCGGGAATGAAAACATACGGAACTTCAGAAATGCTTACAGTCAAAGACATCATGACCAATATGAAAGCAGTAAATCCGGATGAGGTAGAGATTCATACGGAATCCGCGGCAGGTACGGATGTGGATATTGACAAGGTTAAGGCTGTTTTCAGTGAAGATGGTATTCATTTTACTGTTCCAAATGCAACAAAGGCAGTGATCACATATAAAGCAAAGTGGACAGGACAGGGTGAGATTGAACACATAAATGAAGCAACTGTATATGGTTATTCCCGGAGTGTGGCTCGAAGCGTTAATATTTCTTCGCAGGGAAGCGGTGATTTTGACAACTATAAGATTACAATTTATAAAGTAGAAAAAGATAATAATACAAAAACTCTGGCAGGTGCTACATTTAAACTTCAGCGTTTTGTTGATGGAAAGCCGCAGGATGTGTTGGATAAAGACAATAACATTGTGACGATTACAACA
>OLNJ01001563.1_pt1 | contig 11514 bp, 10 predicted proteins | sample 1672191 | NCBI WGS metagenome assembly OLNJ01 (sample SAMEA3136657, study PRJEB25190) | human gut metagenome | biome: human gut; feature: human-associated habitat; material: faeces | place: Austria | collected 2013 | reverse complement strand
CGAGCAATTCTATGAAAAATCAAGCTATTTTTTCATATCAGCTTAACAGATTCTTCAGATTCATTCATATAGCATTTATACATACGTCCATTTTCTATGTATTTCTCATCTATACTATGAACCATACATTCAGGTTTTGAAAATTTGCAACGCTCAGCAAATCTACAACCTAGAGGTGGATTTTTTAAGTTAGGAGGTGTACCTGGGATAGCAACTAATTTATTATTTTTTGTACCCTCTTCAGGTACTATTATAGATCCCATAAGACCTTTTGAATATGGATGCATAGGGTCAAATACCATTTCTTTTGCTTTACCATACTCTACAATTTGACCTGCATACATTACCATAATATCATCAGTTACATTATATAGTAGAGGTAATTCATGAGTTATAAATATCATTGATTTTATAAAACCTTTATGCATCAAATCTTTTAACATTTTTATTACCATCTTTTGTGATGTAACATCTAAAGCAGATGAAGGTTCATCTGCTATTAATACCTTTGGTGATAGAATCGTAGAAATTGCTATTACAGTTCTTTGTTTCATTCCTCCTGATAGCTCTACTGCATGTTTTTGAAGGACACTTTCTGGTAATCCTAATATTTCAAAACGTTTCCTAGCTAAATCATAAATATCATTTTTTTAACTTTAGGATCATGCGCTCGAATTACATCTTCAATAAATCTTATTATCTTTTGAGTAGGGTTTAGTGCATTCATAGCAGATTGAGGTATATAAGCTATTTCATTCCCTAAAATTTTCTTTCGTACATCATCTGGTTTCATAATTGAAATATCTTTACCATCTACCTTTATACTTCCACTTTGATAATGAAGAGGTACAAAATAATATCCCATTAAGCTTAATGCTAAAGTAGATTTTCCGCAGCCAGATTCGCCAGCTATACCAAGTGACTTTCCTTCTTCAATCTTTAATGAAACTCCATCTACTGCATATACATCTTCACCAAACCTTGTAATATATTTAGTTTTTAAGTTATCTACTTCTAATAATACTTTTCCCATAACCAATTCCCCCTACTCTCTAAGCTGTGGATTAAATACTTTATCTAATCCTGTATTCATCAAATTTAGAGAAAATGTAATTAGTGCAATTGAAAGAATAACTGGCAAGAATGCCCACCATGCATTAGATAATGGTGCTTTATATTGCATAGCCCAGTTCATCATTAAACCTAAAGTTGTAACTTTTGTAGTTGCAGGTCCTAATCCTAGCATAGATAATTGAGCTTCAGCTAGAATACCTGATGATATCTGTAAAATTAGAGCCATTATTACATATGAAGCTACATAAGGCAATATATCTGTTAGTATTATTCTAAATAAGCTATGTCCTGACAATTTAGATAAATTTACATGATCCCTATTTCTAAGGGAAATAACCTGTGATCGAACAGATCTAGTTGTCCATGTCCAAGAAGTTAAGCCTATTATACTAGCAACCATAGTTATACCTCTTGCACTTTGACCAACGCTATATGATATAAGAATCAATATTACAAAAGACGGAATTACTGTAAATAAATTTGTAATAAACATTATAATATCATCTAATAATCCTCCAACATATCCAGATAATAAACCTAACATTAAACCTATCAAAGTTGCAATCAACCCAGCTATTAACCCTATTTTTAATGAAGTTCTTGTAGCATATACTAATTCAGTTAATACATCACGACCAAAGTTATCTGTACCTAATACGAAAGTTCTTTGATTAGATATATCTTTCACATTGACAAAATCTTTGGAGTTTACTTTAATACCTTCTACTAACTCCCCAGTCTCTTCATCAGCAGTTGAAATGACTATTTCACTTTCCTCTAAAATTCCATCAATTTTATTATCTAATCTTACATAGTACTTTTTCTTAGCAGAAATTAGACCTTCTTGGGAATTATTAGAATCATAATACTTATTCCATAACTTAACTAGTTCTTCTGCATTTGTCACATCTATCTCACTTATAGAAACACCTCCAAACTTTTCAAGCCATGTAGCCATTTCAGCTCTATCTTCTAAAGAAAGTTTACTTTCTAATCTACCTGCTTTAGTATCTATGTTTAGTTTATAACTTTTTGATTCTACTACATCAGTGATAGATACATAATTACCTGGTTTATAAAATAGCCCACCTACCATTTCTAAAGGATCATAGGAAACAAGTATTGGATATACTATAGTCACAAATAGAATAGTGATAAATATAATAAATCCTAATAAGAATTTTTTATCATGAAAAATTTGTTTTAATTGACTTTTCATCTTCTGCCTCCTCCTTTAGTCTTGTTGTGATGCTTTTATACGAGGATCAATTACACCATATAAAATTTCTACTAATAGATTTGCTAACAAAACCATTATTGTAATAATTAAAGTACATGCAGAAATTAACGGATAATCACGACCCTTTATAGCATTCAAAATTGTGGTTCCTAGTCCAGGATAACTAAAGATTATCTCCGCTACTAAAGCTCCACCTATCATAGTACCTATAGACATAGCTAGCCCTGTTATTTGTGGCAACATTGCATTTCTAAATACATATTTAGTAATTTTTCTATCTTTTATCCCTAAGAATCTACTGTATTTCACATAATCAGCATTAAGCTCATAAATTGACATTGAGCGCATCCCTATAGCTTGGCCACCTACTGTTATTAACACAATAGACCAAAATGGTAATTGGTAATGATATATAATTGATTTAAAAAATGTAAAGCTAGCATTTGGTATTAATTCATATCCATAACCTCCACTAGTAGGAAACCATCCTAAGTTTACAGCAAAGACAAATAGAAGTATTATAGCCATTCCAAAGGCTGGAACATTACTAAAAAATAAAAATATAGGTAAAATTCCTTTATCAAATATTCCTTTTCTATATGCAGCCACAGCTCCTAATAAGTTTCCTAATATCCAACCTACTAATATGGCAGGAAGTTGAAGACAAACAGTCCACCATACAGAAGATTTTATTATATCTGAGACAGTTCTAGGATATTGACTAAATGAAACACCAAAATCACCTTTTACAGCATTTTTAATAAAGCTAAAAAATTGAGTTGTCATAGGTTCATTTATACTAAATTTTTCAGCATACTCTTCATATACTTTTTGAATAGCTGTAGAATCTGTCATACCTGCAACAGATCTTGCTGCAATTGCAGATACAGGATCACCAAGCATCAATCTCGGTAATACAAAGTTTAAAATAACAGCAATAATAAATGTTGCAACATACCATGCTATTTTATTTGTATAATACTTTTTATATCCTTTCACATTATCACCTCCACGTTGAACTTACTGTAAATTATTTTATAAAAACGACCATGCTTAATCAATCTTTAAACATGGTCATTTTAATATTTAATTGACTATTTCAATTTAATTATTCAACATTTTTAAGGTGATATAATGCTGCAACTCCATAACCATCTGTACAATCTAGCGGTGGAATATTATTTCCATCATTTTTTTCTGGGAACCCTGTCCATACACTTTCATTTACTGTATGGAATACTTGTGGTCTATACATTAATGAAAATGAAGGAACTTCTTCAAGATATATTTTACTTAATTCAGTATAATATTCTTTTAACTTAGATTGATCTTGTTCAGTTGGTATTTTAGCGAGGATTTCATCTGCCTTTTCACTAGTGAATCCACCAAAATTACCACTCCAGTTTACTTCTAATTCATTGTATGTGCTTGAAAGCAATGCCATTGAACGAGTCCATGGATTTGCAATTGATGCTCCTGGAGGACTCCACATACAAATATCAAATTTACCTGTTGTCATATCATCATAGAATGTATTTGCATCTGGGAAATATGTTTCAATATTAATTCCTATTTCCTTACCTGCAGCTGCAACTATTTCTAGTGATGCATTCCAATCTGACCATCCTTCTGGACACTCTGCTTTATATGATAGATTTTCACCATTTATTTCACGAATTCCATCTCCATCTGTATCAACTATACCAGCTTCATCAAGTAGTTTATTAGCACCTTCAATATCTTTACCTGTAAATTGTAAATCACTTAATGCAGCTTGATCTACCAATTCTTGTTCAGCCTTTGTTGGATTTATTAAACTTCTAGGTGCATCTTTAAATGTTGGGGAATATCCAGACATAGCTGTTGATATTATTTGGTCATAATCTACAGCCATAGCAATAGCTTTACGAACTTCTACTCTATCTAATCCTGTTCTTTCAATATTGAAGAACGCTGTTGGCATTGTAGCACAAACATAATAAGGTGCATCATCTATATAAGTAGATATAGGTTTTCCACTTTCCCACATCTTCCATACTTCAGATATAAATTGTTGAGATACATCTACTTCACCATTAGCAAATGCAACATCTCCAGATGCATTATCAGCAAATATTGTATGAGCTATATATTTAGGTGTTGGTAAACTGCCCCATAGACTTGTACCCCAATAGTTATCATCTCTTATAAATACAACTTTTTGATCATCATCATAATAAGGTTTGTATGGACCAGAAGTAACTAGATCATCCATCACATCTTCTTTAACTTTATCAGCTTCATTATTATTTCTAGCTTCTACTATTTGTAAATATGTTTTTTGCATAACATATACTTTAGGAATATATTCTATTACTTTTAATGGATTAATTGGTACACCAGCATCATCTAGTTTTGAGTAAAATACAACTGTTGTATCATCTTTTGCTTCTACTTTTTCAATGTAAGCAGAATAGTCATTACCTGTAGTTGAACCATACTTTACATGAGTGTTAAATGTATAAACTATATCTTCAGCAGTTACCTGTGTGCTATCGCTCCATTTAGCATCTGGATTAAGTTTAATTGTTAGTTGACTTTGATCACTATTCCATTCATATGATTCTCCAAGTAAAGGTTGTAGCGATCCATCAAGCATATTATATAAGAATAGTGTTTCATAAATTAATACTCTAGCAGAGTCAACTTGCTGTATTGCCATAGCATTATTTGAGTTAGAACTCATAGGGTTCCAGTTATTTATAGTTCCCCATTGTTGTCCATTGAAATAAAGTGTCTCATTTCTAGGTGTTGAGTTTGCAACATCACTTTCTTCTTGTTTTGGAGTTTCTTTTGACTTTTCACTTTCTTCTGTTTTTTGAGTAGTATCATCTGTAGTATTTTCTTTAGTATCAGAACCACATCCAACTAAAAATGATACTGCCATCATGCTAGCTACTAATCCTGCTAACAACTTCTTTTTCATTATTTCCCCCTACTTATTTATTACTAAAAAGGATAACCTCTATATAAATAATTATAGATGTTATCCTTTACAAAATAAGTGTATTTTTTTTTACTTTTGGTGTTATTTTTTTACTAAAATCTTTTTAGACTATTCTATTATCTCTTCCAGACTTAATATTTTTACGATATTCTGTTGGTGTAACACTAAATCCCCCTTTAAATGTCTTCATAAAATGTTTATCATTATCATAACCTACAGCCTCACTAATTTCATTTATCTTCATATCTGTTTCATCCAACAGCCTTTTAGCTTCTTTAAGCCTCACTTCTTTCAAATAATTAACAAAATTCTTACCTGTATATTCTTTGAAATCTATAGAAAAAATTGTATAATTCATAGATACATAATTAGATATAAAAGTCATATTAATATTATCTTTAAAGTTTTTATTTATATATCTAACCGCTTCTTCAATTTTAATTCTATTTTTATAAAAATCATATTTATTTAATAGTTTCTTATTTATTAATACCATTAATAAATATATTTCCTGACAATATATATCTATATTAGTATAATTAAAAGCATTTTCTAAAAGTTCTAATTTAATTTTCTCTTCTTCAATAATTCCTTTATATGTCTCATATATTCTACTATATATTTTATTAATCAGGTCTAAAAATGAATCCTTACTAATTTCTGACCTTTTAACTAACATAACTATTCTTTTTAAATAGCTAGTGCTTACTTCTAATCGATTAGTACCAATAAGATTTATCAATCTTTCTATTTCATACTCATCTATTATTCTATCCTCTTTAATATTAACTTTTTTATTTAATTGCAAAAAAAAGTTTTCTTTTCTTAATTCTATTGCTTCATTTAATGCATTCATAAGACATTTGATATCTGTATAGCTATTACTTATTCCAAAACCAAATCCGTTTAAATTTTCATTTATAAATCTCTCTGCCTTATCTGATTCTATTATAATTACATTATGTCTATTTATATTATGGAAATAAAAGCAATTATTATTTATATTGCTTTTCATTTTATAATTTGTACAGATTATTTTATAACATATGTTTGTAATATATTTGCTTAAAATACTATTAAGACTTTTAGCCACATTTTCATCTAGTTTATTTTGAACTAACAAGTGCTTAATTTGTGAATAAAGTAAAAATACCTTTTCAGTAACTTCTTCTTTTTCTTCTTTATACTCTTCTTCCAATTTTTTTATAGTTGTAATTAATTCACTATCTTGGAAATTACCATATAAATACTCTTTTATACCACAGCGTAATAATTCAACAATATCAGAAGAGGTATCTAAATAACTTATTATTATTACTTTTGGTTTTAATCTAATTTTGTTAATTTTTTTTAATAATATAATACCATCGCTGTGATTTTTAGTTAAGCATATTATTGATAGGTTAATATTATTGTTTTTAATTTTTTCATATGCATCCTCTTCGCTATTACATTCTATAATTGTTTCAACCTTGATTTCAGAATATTTTATAATTTCTCTTATTCTTCCTATCCTTGCTTCTTTATGGTCTACTATAATTATATTTTTCATTAATCTTAATCAGCCTTTCTACATATTACAATACAACTTTCGCTTTTAAACAAATTGATTTTACTACTATAACTATATGAAATTACTCTTGCATAAATTATAGTTAATCTGAATAATGTATTTTTTTTGATTATTTATATCAAAATATTTTCTTTATTATATTTAAGAAAACTCTATCATCCTTAACTTTTATATCTTTGACTTCCTCTTTAACTTTTTCAATATTAAAGATAATCTTTTTCTTATTTATAAAATAATCAATAAGAATATTATTTTCATTCAAAATAATATAATGAAAAATAGTTAAACCTCTGTCATCCCTAATATATAAGTTTGCTCCATTATCTATAAGCAAGTCTAAAATCTCAATGTTACAGTTGTCTACAGCATAGAATATAGCTGATTTATGATTTCTATCTTTATAATCTATATTGCAGCTCTTTATTAATTCTTCTACTAATTTAAGATTATTATTTCGTGTTGCAGAGATAATATCATTACATCCAAAAATCTTCATATATGTACCTCTCAAATTTGATTTCTACTCTTTAAGCCTTTAATAATTAATAAAAAAAAGACCATTAGATATATTATATCTAATAGCCTTCTTTTAGGTACTAATATTTTATTAATTATTTATTAACACTACTAACCTAGTGTTAAATATGTTCTAATTTTTTGATTCTATTTGTATATCACTTAATCCAGTAATACCTTCAACTATATTTTGAATTGATGTTGCATTTTCTTCAGTAAACACATCATTTGTTTTTACGTAAACTCTAACAATATTTTTATCAATCATACATAATGCATCTTCATATCCATTATTAATTATTTCTGATTCAACAGCTGTCTCTTGTTCTTGAATTTTAACTTTTTCATTTAATAAATTAGTTGCATTATCTATAACTTCTTGAGAAGAATTAGTATCCTCTATTATACTATTCATTTCTTCTTTAAAGTCAGTATCTGCTTTAATTTTATTCGCTCTATCATTATAGAAAAATCCTTGATTACTCATAGTTTCTTCTGCATTATCATTTTCTAATATCATAGCAGATAAATCAGCTGATAAACTACTTGCACTTTCGTCAGTACTTCTTCCAGTAGTATAAATAACTGTACCGATTATAGATATACACAATATAGCACCAACGATAACTGATGGCTTTCTGTTTTTCACTTGTGTTCTAAACCCAGTTTTAATGTTTTTAAAATTATACTTTGGATATACTTTATCAATTCTTGCTTGTGCTAAATCGTTTTGCAATACTTTCTTACATCCTGAACATATAATACTTCCTTCCTTATTTTCTTTACCACACTCTGGACAAATAATTTTATTTTCACTCATAAAAAAACTCCCCTTTTACATTTCTTTTACTCTAATTATATGAATGAAATAAATGTAAAATTACGGAATTATTATATATTTAACTGATTATTTCTCTAAACTATTTATATATTGTAATACTGCTTTTTTATCTCCTCTAAATATAATATTTCTATCATCTTTTTCAATAGAATGTTTATACATAGGATCATAATAATTATTTAAGAAAAGCTCTATCCATACTCTATTATACTCATAACTTCCAGTAGTTTTTTGAATACTATAAGCCTTATTAAACTCATCTATAATAATTTTCAATCTATCTCCACCTAGTTTAGACTTTACTCTTTCCATGCTTTTTAACATGTCATCATACCAAAGTTGTACTCCCAATTCATTATCGTTATAAGCAGCTATAAACTCTTTCTGTCCATTAATTACATAATCATCAAGAATATTTTCTACTCTTTCTTCTATAGATGATTCTAAAAATATAACATCTGAACTATGAAATAATCTATAAAGATTATTAGGTATAAAACTTTTACCTATATTTTTACTTTCATCTTCTAATATCATATATTTATACTCTTTGTTATTATGCTTAATAATTTCGTAAGCTAAATTGTTTTCAAAATTTATCTGTGTTGGCTGAATTGTTACATGATGTCCAAATGTTGATCCTCTATGATTAGCTATACCTTCAAGATCTATAGAGTTTTTTAAATTATTTAATAAGATTGTCTTTCCTGAACCAGTATATCCCGTAAGTATTAAAGGTTTTGCCTTTATACTATTAGGTTCTAATGAGTTTATTAAAAAATTACGAAAAGATTTGTATCCACCTTCTAATTTAACTATCTCTCTTTTTCCTATCTCACTTATCCATTTTTGTGCTATTGTTGAACGTGATCCACCTCTAAAACAATAAATCATAGAATCAGGATTTTTATCTATAAAATCTATCCATCCACTAATTCTATTTTCTCTAGTTTTTCCTGATACAATTTCATAACCTAATTTTGTTGCTTCATCATTTCCTTTTTCTTTATAACAAATTCCAATAATATGACGTTCTTCATTTGTTAAAATCGGTAAATTAACAGAAGTTTGAAAGGCTCCTTTTTCAAATTCAATCGGTGCTCTTACATCTATTAAGGGTATATTTTTTAAAACTATATTTTTGAAATCATTTGTTGTTACCACTGTATTCATCCTCTATTCTAATATTTATTCCTTATTATAAATAATACCATATTTAATTTTACACTTATTTCAATATATATGTAAACAACTTAATTCTCCATATTATTACAATTTAATTTAACCTAGATATATTTGGGTTATGGTAATATAATGTAGTTATATCGCTAAATTCAATTTACTTATATAATTGTATAATTTTATTAAATAATTAGGAGGACTAAAAATGTCTAATAACATAAAATTAACTACATTAACGAAAACATCCGGTTGTGCAGCTAAAATAGGACCTGCTGTGTTAGATTCCGTTTTGAAAAATCTTCCTCAGTTTGAAGATCCTAATCTATTGGTTGGCTTTGATAAAAAAGATGATGCTTGTGTTTATAAAGTTTCTGATGATAAAGTAGTGATTCAAACTGTTGACTTCTTTCCTCCAATGGTTGACGATCCTTATACATTTGGTCAAGTAGCAGCAACTAACGCCTTAAGTGATGTATATGCTATGGGAGGAGATCCTGCCTTAGCCATGAATTTACTTTGTTTTCCGTCATGTTTAAACCCATCAATTATGCATGATATACTTCAGGGAGGATATAGCAAGATTAAAGAAGCTGGTGCAGTTGTTGCAGGTGGTCATACAATAGCTGATCCAACTCCTAAATATGGTCTATGTGTTAGTGGATTTGCTCATCCAAAAGATATCCTTACCAATAGTAATGCTAAAACAGGAGATGTATTGGTATTAACTAAACCTATTGGAGTTGGTATTTTAAATACAGCAAATAAAGCAGAATTATTAACTCAAGATAAAATAAAAGAAGTCACAAATATTATGACTACTTTAAATAAATATGCAAAAGAATCATTTAAGGGACTAACAGTTCATGCTTGTACTGACATAACTGGATTTAGCTTAATTGGTCATGGATACGAGATGGCCGGTGGTAGTAATAAAACAATAGAACTTTTTAGTAATAATATTCCTATTATACCAGATGCTTTAGAATATGCTAAAATGGGTATTCTTCCAGAAGGAATGTATAATAATTTAGAATACTTAAAAGATATATTTAGAATTACTAATGGAGTAACTCAAGAAATGCAGGATGTTCTTTTAGATCCTCAAACCTCTGGAGGGCTTCTACTTTCAATGCCTGAAAAAGATGCTAAAGAATACCTATCTCGTATGGAAATATATACTCCTTATACGCGAATCATAGGCCAAGTAATAGATAAACAAGATTATTCAATTATAATCAAATAAAGTAGAAACACCTTATTTGATTATAAGTTAAGAGTTTATAGTTAAAAGTTTAAGAAGAAAGTTAGTAAAACTAAATTTAAATCATTATAAATTTAAAGGTTTCATCTTTAACTTTTCACTTTTACTCTTAACTTTATAAAGTTAAATAATATTCTATTTGTGTAAATGTACTATATACTTATTCTTTTATAATGTAATGACTTTTGATGTTGATTTCATAACTCCAACAATATCATACATATTACTTACAGTTCCTACTTTAAGTTCATTTTCAAGATTATAATAATTTAAACATGCTCCACAAACTAATACATTAACACCTTTTTGAGCTAAAACTTCTAAATGCTCAATAGCTTGTTCGTTTAGTGTTGGAACTTTTACACCATCATTCATAAATAGTACTGCTTTTGGTAAATCTTCATCTTCAGATAGTGTATAAAAGAACATTTTCATTAATGACTTTCCAAGCTCTTCTGCTCCAGCTCCAATTATGTCTTTTCCAACAAATATACACCAATCACCTAGTGGTTTTTTACCTTGTATTTTATTTAATACTTCTTGACACTCTTCACAACCATTAGAAAAATGTACTAAATATATACCTTCAGTTTCTTCTAATGTTATTTCAAAGCCTTGACTATTAGCTAACTTTTTCAAATTCTCTACTGCTATATTATTATCAACTTCAATCGCGAAGAATTTTGTTCCTAAATCTATTTCTTTTTTTGCCATAATTACAGGCATAGGACAAGCTTTTCCTTTTGCATCTATAACTTTTTTCATACTTTTCCTCCATAAACTAATATACGATCTGTTAAGTTATATGAACATTGCTCTTCTCAGCCCAAGGAAATACAAT
>OLNJ01001562.1_pt1 | contig 11517 bp, 9 predicted proteins | sample 1672191 | NCBI WGS metagenome assembly OLNJ01 (sample SAMEA3136657, study PRJEB25190) | human gut metagenome | biome: human gut; feature: human-associated habitat; material: faeces | place: Austria | collected 2013 | reverse complement strand
GAGCAATTCTATGAAAAATCAAGCTATTTTTTCATATCAACTTAACAGATTCTTTATATCAAATAAATTTTTACCTAATATAAGAATATCATTTTTTTGAATTTATTTATACAGAGGATATTAATAATAGATAAGGAAATAATAGATTAGAAAATTGATAATTACGATATTAAAAATTAAATTTATTAAGCTATAAATAGTAAGAAAGAAGGAAAGCTAATAGGATAGTTTTATTTTGAATTGAGCCAGAGATTTAATTAATTAAGTCATAAAATGTCGAAATTTGACTAAAAATATTTTTTAAGTATAATTAGTAAATGCTAATATTATACTTACGGAGGAATTTATGAACAAAGAACTAAAGAAAAGCCTTGGTTTAGCTGCTGCTTTTTCAACAGTTGTAGGAGTAGTTATAGGATCAGGTGTATTTTTTAAACCTCAAGCAATATATACCGCAACTAATGGAGCACCTGGATTAGGAATCTTAGCATGGATTTTAGGTGGTCTTATAACAATAGCTGGTGGTCTTACTGCAACAGAGGTATCTGCCGCAATACCAAAGACTGGTGGTATGATGATTTATATTGAAGAAATATATGGCAAGCGTTATGGATTTTTAACTGGATGGATGCAGACAGTATTATTTTTCCCAGGGACGATAGCAGCTGTAGCTGTAATATTTGCACAGCAAGCTTCAGAACTTTTAGGTTCTACGTCAAATAATATGAAAATGGTATTGCCAATAGCTATAGGAATCATATTATTGACAGCACTTTTAAATACTATTGGGTCTTCTTTTGGTGGCTCTATTCAGACTGTAGCTACTTTAGGGAAATTAGTTCCATTAGTTTTAATTATAATTTTTGGATTTACAAAGGGAAACAGCACATCAATACTTACACCTATGGTTGGAGAGGGAGTGAACCCTGTAACTACTTTAGGTCAAGTTCTTATAGCAACATTATTTGCTTATGATGGATGGATAAACGTTGGAGCTATTGCTGGTGAAATGAAGGATCCAGGAAAGGATTTACCAAAGGCAATAGTTGGTGGACTATCATTAGTTATGGCAGTTTATTTAGCTATCAATGTAGCTTATTTATGGGTAGCCCCAGCAAGTAGCTTAGCAAATGTTACTTCACCTGCATCTCTTGTAGCTACAAAATTATTTGGGCCAATAGGTGGAAAGTTAATATCAGCAGGGATATTAATATCTGTATTTGGAACATTAAATGGATATTTATTAACAGGACCAAGAGTAGTATATGCATTAACTAAAGAAAAATTATTACCAGGTAGTAATATTCTTTCAAAGGTTAATAAAGGTGGTTCACCATATAACTCAATATTACTTATATCAATACTTGCTTGTATATATGCATTAACAGGGCAGTTTAATTTATTAAGTGATTTAACTATATTTGCAGTATGGGTATTTTATGTTCTTACATTTATAGGAGTAATTATACTTAGAAAGACTAAGCCAGACCTTTATAGACCTTATAAAGTTCCAGGATATCCAGTAATACCTATAATAGCAATACTTGGAGGAACTTTTGTTGTAATAAATCAACTTATTACAGCACCACTTATATCTTTAGGTGGAATAATTATAACAATAATAGGGTTGCCTATTTATGCGTATATGAATAAAAAATCAAGAAATTAAAGATAAGTTTTATAGAATGGTTATATTTTGAAATTTACATTATTAGATGTATTTGTTGGTATGGGATACTTACATAGGCACATAATGAACTAGGATAATATAAATTATTATACTAATCCATTATGTGCTGAATTAAGTGTTTTATATCAACATTTTAATTTAAGATAGTTATTAAATTAAATCATCTAATCCATTAACAGTTGTTTGTTCATCTTCATCAATAGGAATCATTATGAATTTTTTACCGTCAATTATTTGTGATTTTATTTGAGGTATTTTTTCAGGTTTTACTTGAAGTATAACATCATAATCAGCCGCAACTTCATCACTTTCTACAGTTGCATTAGCAGCTTCATCTACATCATTTTCTAATGTTGCATAATTAGTTTCTTCAGTAGCATCCATATTATTTTCTTCTAAGTTATTTTCAACTGGTTCTTCAGTAGTATTTTCTAAAGCTTCTGAAGTGTTATCTTCTGTAGCATTTTCTAATTCTACATTACCTTCGTTAACTTCTGTAAAGTTATTAGTCACCTTATCAGCAGCAGCTTCTTGTTTAACTTGCTCAAGTTTGTTTTGAAGCATTTCAACTTGTCTTACAAGATGTTCTTCTTTTTTTCTTTGCTCATTTGCTTTAAGTACTTTTGGGTCAATTAAGCTTTCTGCTAAAGGTAGGTCATTGCCGAAGTTTGCTGCATATGATTTTTCTATTTTAGGAGCAAGCTCTTCTGGAACTCCACTTTCTACTAAGATATTTTGAATATCCTTACTTGATATTAATATTGGTTCAGCATCAGCTACATCTTCATACATAGAATTATATTCTTCTATCATATTATTAATGCTTTCTTGAACCTCCATAAATACTTTATCTGCTTTCTTTTCATCAGCACCAAAAGAACCTTTAATTATTTCTTGGAAGGTTTCTTTTTGAATAGTAGCAGTTTGTTTTGAAGGACATCCTAAAGCATATTCCATTAATTCATAATGTGGGTCCTTAGCATTTTTTGTGTAGTACATAATAGAGTTAACATCTGAACTACGGTTAATAAATGCTGGGAATATAAATCCATTAGCAGGAGCTTCAACAACCCAATCTCTATCACGAGCTTTAATTCTATTTTCATCCTCATAGTATCTAAGACCAGGTGCAGTAAGTGAAACTGGACATATTGCACATAGTACGTATTCATATACTTCTTCAGATTCATCAAGCTTAGCATTATCTTTAGTTTTAGTAATAACGTCATAAGCATCATGATACAGAAGTATTAAAAAGTTACCTGTATAATCATAATTCTCTATAATAGATTCGTAAAAACTATCAAGAAGAGCATCATCTTTTAATGCACTACTTTTAAGTTGCATAAGAGAAATTTGTTTTTCATTCACAAGGTCTTCATTAAGTGGAAATTCAAGTTGCAAAATATTATTTCCAATAGTTCCAGACATAACTTTTTTAGCAATTTCTAAGTACTTATGATAATCATCTTCCTCTAAGTTTAAGAATGTTTCTCTAAATTTTAAAATTACATGTTTTTCTCCACTGACATAGCACCCACACATTTTAGTAAAAGTACAGTGGTCTTTCTTTAGTCGTTTTTTTAATTCAAGTATATCTTTCTTTCTCATACATAAACCCCTCAATTTAGTATTTTATATTTCTATATATTAATTATAAGCAAACTCTTTTTTATATTAAACTATTTATTAAGTTTCTGTAAGTAAAAATTTTATATTTAAGTTATGTTTAAAGTGGAAATTAAGGGAAAATGGTAAATGTAATATATGGATATACATTCTATATATTTTGTATAATAGTATGTGATGGTGGATGGGGACCTTTTCTCTTTGCCATCAACCTCTATATGAATTCCAAGAAATTTAATCTTGATTATTAATTTAGAAATGAAAAGATTATGTTTTAAAACTAACCTTATAATATAAACATAGGAAAATAAACTTTAAATAGATTTATTTAGGAGAATTATATGAAAAAAGACTTTGTTATCGTATTAGCACCAGATTCATTTAAGGAAAGTATGACTGCAAAAGAAGCTTGTGTAGCAATGGAAAGAGGAATAAGGAAAGTAAATTCAGATATAAAATGTGTACATGTTCCTATGGCTGATGGGGGAGAAGGCACAATGCAATCATTAGTGGATTCCACAAATGGTAAGGTGTATTCTTTAGAAGTAGTAGGACCATTAGGAAACAAGGTCAAAGCAGAGTATGGTATTTTAGGGGATGGAGATATAGGAATTTTAGAAATGGCTAGTGCAAGTGGAATACAGTTAGTTCCATTAGATAAAAGAAATCCTTTAATAACAACTACTTATGGTACTGGTGAACTTATTAAAGCTTGTTTAGATAAAGGTGTGAAAAAGCTACTAATAGGTATTGGGGGAAGTGCAACTAATGATGGAGGAGCAGGAGTTATTCAAGCTCTAGGTGGAAGATTATTAGATAAATATGGAAATGAATTAGGTTTTGGTGGAGGAGAGTTAGGAAAATTGCATAGTATAGATTTAACTAATTTTGACTCTAGGTTAAATGATATTACTGTAGAAGTAGCTTGTGATGTTAATAATCCACTTTGTGGTGAAAGAGGAGCTTCAAATGTGTTTGGGCCACAAAAGGGAGCAACAGAAGAGATGATTAGTTTATTAGATGATAATTTAAGGCATTATGCAGATATAATAAAAAAATCAGTTCGGAAAAGATATATTAAATGTACCAGGTGCAGGAGCAGCAGGAGGTTTAGGTGCTGGACTAATGGCATTTTTAGATGGAAATCTGAAAAAAGGAATTGAAATGGTAATAGAATACGCCGGATTAGAAGAGAAAGTAAAAGCTGCAGATATGGTGTGGGCTGGAGAAGGAAGTATTGATTTTCAAACTCAATATGGAAAAACTCCTTTAGGCGTTGCAACAGTTGCTAAAAAATATAATAAGCCAGTTATAGCCTTTGCGGGAAAAGTTGGAGATAATATAGACGTGCTATATGAAAAGGGCATAGATTGTATATTTGGAATTATGCAAGGTGTAATGTCTATTGAAGAAGCTTTAGCTAAAGGTCAAGAAAACTTAGAAAAGGCAGCTGAAAATGTAATAAGACTTATGAAGTTAAACTGTTAATTATAATAGTTTAATATATTGTAATAAATTTGACACCTAATTGTCACAAAAGAAAGTTATTATAAATTCATAAAGTAGTTAAAGCATTATTATTTACCCCAAAAAATAACCTTTTAAGAAAAGCTAGCACTAATGTCCCCCAACAAAAGTGCCAGCTTTTTTATTTAATAATTTCTAATTAATAACTATCCTACGTAGCTTGCAAATAGGTGAATAAATATCATTGATGAAGCTGCAACTGCAAGCCAAGTACATCCACCAAGGATAATAGGTTTAATACCTTTAGTAAATAAATCTTTAAATTGAATTTTGAATCCTACACCAGCAAGAGCTACTGTAATAAAGAATTTATATCCAGTCTTAAATAATCCAGATAATCCTTCGATACTACTGAATAGACCCATTGTATTTAATACAGCCATAAGTAGGAATCCAAGTATAAACCAAGGGAATACTTTTAATACTGTTTGTCCTACGCTAGCTTGTTTAGTAACAGCAACTTGAGTTGCAGCACTAGAATTGCTCATAGTTGATGCAGTAGCAATAGCATTTTCTTTAGCTTCTTTACGTATAGCAAGTATCGTAAAAATTACAGCAAGTGCAATAAGCATAGTAGTTCTAGTAAGTTTTACGGTAATTGCTAAGTTAAGGTCAAGACCATGTAGTGCATTATAAGTAGCTTCAGATGCAGCAACACTAGAAGTATCATTTATAGCAGTACCAGCTAAAAATCCAAATTGATTAGCTGTTAAATTAAGAGCACCAGCTAGATATGGATAAACTAAAGCTGCTAAAATATCAAATAAGAAGATTGATGTCATAGCATATGCAATTTCAGTTTCTTTAGCTTTGATTATAGATGAAAGAGTTGCTATAGCAGTTCCTCCACAGATAGAAGTACCACCACCAACTAGAGTACATGTATTATCAGAAAGGTTTAATTTCTTTCCTACAAAAAATGCAACAGTAAAAGAAAGGCAAATATTAAAAATGATTAATGGAAGTGCTTTTGCACCATAGCCAAGAATTTGACTGAAGTTTAATGTAGCACCAGCAAGTATAATACCAATATTTAAAAATTTCTTTCCTGCAAATGTAGTTCCCTTTTTAAAATCTTTATCTACAGTTGGTAGAAGGTTTACAATCAACATACCAATGAATAGACCTATCATAGGAGCACCTACGATATTTTGTAATCCACCTAAGTAAGTAGCAATAACAGCAATAGCAACACAAACAATAATAGCAAAATATGATTTCTTGTTCATAAATTTCTCTCCCCTTTAATATCAATTCTACTTGTTAAAAAAAAAACGATTGAAAGTATAAATTAAAGTGGATAATTCCACTTTGTTTTAGCCTTAAAAGGAGTTCTAAATAGTGGGAAATAGAATCCTTTTAAGGCTATTTTTATGATTAAATTAGGTGATTTGTTATAAAATTATATAGTGTTTAGATTAACAAGTAGCTCCACCAACTAAGTGAAGTTGTGCATCTAAAATTTCTTGTTTACGATCCCAAATAGCATCAGAAAGTAATTCTTCTTGAATTCTTTCAAATCCTATACGCTCAATTGTTTGAGATAAACGTTCTCCAGTTTGTCCTTGTTCTCTGTAAAGTAAGATTAATTTTTCTACTACGTCTAAAGCTTCTTCTTTAGTAGTAAATACTTTATCTAAAGCGATACCGTGAGCAATTTTTTTACCCCATCTACCACCAATGTAGATTTTGTATCCTGTAGTACCATCTTCGATACAGTCGAAGTGACATTTTCCAATACAACGTCCACAGTTGTTACATTCATCTTTATTGATTTCTAAGATACCATCTTGAAGTGTAGCAGCTTTGATTGGACAGACATCTGCAACACCACATTTCTTACATCCGTTACATCCATCTTCATCATAGTTAGGTATATTTTGACCAATAATACCAACGTCATTTAAGTCTGGTTTTACACAGTTATTTGGACATCCACCTACTGCAATTTTGAATTTGTGAGGTAACTTAACATTTGCATATCCGTTGAAGAATCTTTCGTGGATTTCTTCTGAAAGAGCAAATGTATCTATTAATCCATATTGACAAGTTGTCCCTTTACAAGATACAACAGGTCTAACTTTAGAACCAGTACCACCAGTTACTAAACCTTCTTTTGCAATATATTCTTGGAATTTTTCTATGTTATCATAGTGGATTCCTTGACATTCAATTGTAAGACGAGTTGTAAGTGTTACAACACCGTTTCCATATAAATCTGTTGCTTCTGATAAACATTTATTTTGAGCTGCAGTAATTTTACCGTTTACAGTAATAATTCTACCTGAGAAACAATCAGTTCCCTTGTTTCTTAAAAAGCCCATCGCTTTTACTCTTTTTTCATCTTCTGGTGTTACCTTAAGTTTTGTCATAGTCATTTCTGCCATAATTAATTCCTCCAATGTTATAAATTTTTTTATTATAATTCTACTTCTGAGAAAGTAGAACCGCCTTCAAGTACAAGAGTATTTGTGTAACCATAATGTTTTAATCTGTTTTGTAAAAGGTAAGCACGTTTACCTTTAGTACAAACTAATAGTAATTTGTCATCTAAGTTATATCCTTCTACAGGTCCTGTAACTTTTGTAAGGTCCATATAAGGAGCACCTGTAATAGAAGGCGCAATTGAAGCATCAATTACCTTATAACCTTCTGGTTTGTTAGTTTTATATTCAAATGGAGTTATTGTTGTAAATGCTCCACTGATTTTATTAAGTAATACGTTTACTGTATGAGAGAATGGATGTATTGCTGTAGAGAATGGTGGAGCATAAGCTAAATCCATATTCTCGATATCTTCTAAAGAAGCATTCAGAGTAATAGCTGTTACTGCGATATCAACCATCTTATCAACAGCACCTTTACCGATTACTTGAAGTCCTAATAATTTTTTAGTTTCTTTATCAGCAATCATTTTTACGATAAATGATGATGCACCTGGATAATAGTGTGCTTTATCGTCTACTACAGTTACAACTGAAGCAACATCAAAACCAGCATCTTTAGCTTGTTTTTCAGTTAAACCAGTACGTCCAACATTTAGTTCTGGTAATTTACAAACACCAGTACCTAATACACCGTTATATTTTAATTTATTACCAGCAATATTTTTTGCGGCAATACGACCTTCGATATTTGCTGAAGATCCCATAGGAGACCAAGCTGGAGCATTTGTAATTGAATTTGTTACGCATGCACAGTCACCGATTGCATATATGTCAGGGTCGTTTGTTTGTAAATATTCATTAACTTTAATTGTTCTATTAGGCATAAGTTCTATAGATGTACCTTCTAAGAAAGAAGTATTAGCACGTATACCCATTGCAAGAATTACAGCATCACATTTCATTGCACGTTTTTGAGTTTTAACCTTTTCAACTCTATCTGTTCCAAGGATACCTTCAAGACGAGTATTAGTAAAAGTCATAATACCGTGGTCTGCAAGGTGATTTTCTACATAGTCACAGAACTCAGGGTCAAAACCTGGAAGTACGTGGTCTGCCATATCAAGAACAGAAACTTTAACTCCTTGTACTGCTAAGTTTTCAGCAACTTCAAGCCCAATGAAACCGCCTCCAACAACTATAGCTCGTTTAATTTCTCCAGCTTCTACAGAGCTTCTTAAAGAAATTGCATCATCTGGTGTTCTCATAAAGTAAACACCTTTTAAATCTACTCCTTCAAGGCTTGGCTTAATTGGATTCGCACCAGAAGCTATGACTAATTTGTCATATGTAAAAGTAGAAGATTCGTTTGTAGATAGATTTAAAGCAGATACAGCTTTTTCTGATTGATTTACATTAGTTACTTCCATTTGTGTTAAGACATTAACACCTGTAAGTGCAGAAAAACTTTCTGGTGTATTTACAATAAGTCCAGAACGTTCATGGATTAAGTCACCAACATAATAAGGTAAACCACATCCAGCGTAAGATATATCATTACTTTTGGTTAATATAGTAATATCTAAATCGCGATTTTCTCTTTTTAATTTAGCAGCTACTTTTGTACCAGCAGCTACTCCACCAATAATAAGTATTTTCACCAAATCACTCCCTTGTCATTTATTTAACATACTAACAATCTAAATATAACATTTGAGTTAATATTAGGAAAGTGATATTATCTTATTAAGGTCATAGGAAATACCTATGAACTTTTTGGGGAAATATGTCGAATAAGTAAAGGGGTTATTGGATAAAGGATAAAAGAGGGAGAATTATATGACAATTAAACATTTACGTGTATTTAATGAGGTTGCAGAAAGTGGGAAAATGAGCATTGCAGCAGCAAAGTTTTATTTATCGCAACCAACGGTAAGTCAGATAATAAAAGAGTTAGAGGAGCATTATGGCTTTTTGTTATTTGAACGTTTATCTAAGAAACTGTTCATTACTGAAGAGGGGAAAAAGCTATTATATTACTCAAAACAAGTTGTAAAGCAATTCGATGAATTAGAAAGTAAAATGTTAGAATCTTCTAAGGTACAATCATTCCGAATTGGCTCAACTATCACAATAGGAAGTTGTTTAATTAATGACATTATTAAAGAGTTTGAACGTATTGATGATACTGTTGAAATTTATTCTTATGTAAATAATACGCAAGCAATAGAAGATGAATTATTAAAAGCAAATATAGATATAGCCTTAGTTGAAGGCGTTGTAAAGAGTTCAGATTTAGTAAGTATTCCAGTAGTAGATGATTATCTAGTACTTGTCTGTAGTAAGAATCATCCATTGGCTGAAAGTCGTCATTTCACAGTGGAAGAGTTAAAAAATCAAGGATTTGCAATGAGAGAAAAAGGCAGTGGAACAAGAGAACAATTTGAAAATTATATAAGTAAACAAGGTATTTCAATAAAAGAAAGTGTAGTAGCAAACTGCCCAACAGCCTTGATAAATGCTGTAATAGAACAAAATTGTTTGGCTGTTTTATCAGTGAGATTAGTAGAAGAGCAAATTAAGAATGGTAGTATAGTAGTTCTAAAAAATGAATGTTGTGCTTGGAATCGTTCTTTTTCTATTGTATATCATAAGAATAAGTTTTTATCACATAGCATGGTGAATTTTATTCAAGTAGCATCAAGCTTTAAACGTTCAGAGATTATGGATTCAATCATGTCTATGTAAAGGATTAATCATAAATATTTCCTATGATTAACTTAGGCAAAACTTAATTTAACTCAATATATAATTATGGTATGTTAAATATATAACATTAAATGTTAAATATATAACAGTTTGGTGTTTAATAATCTATATTGTTATTAATAAAGGATGAGCATATGGATATTTACATGACAGGAATTAATTATAGTAATGCTGATATTGAATATAGAGAAAAGTTTTCGCTAACAACAGAGCAACAGGATATTATAGCTAAGAAGTTAATAGATTCAAAAATAGCTAAAGGATGTATTTTTTTATCTACCTGCAATCGTACAGAGCTTTGGATAAGTGGAAATAATTCTTTAGCACTAGACTTTTTTATAAATGAAGTATTAGGAGATGAAGAAATAGATTTCCTTATAAAAGAAGATATAAAAAAATGTTTTATAGTAAGACAAGGTGAAGAAGCTGTTGATTATCTTTTAGAGCTTGCCTGTGGAATACATTCTCAAATTTTTGGAGAAGATCAAATTTTAACTCAATTAAAGGTAGCTACAGATAATGCTAGAAAAAGTGGATATATAGATAGTATATTAGAAACTTTATTTAGAACAGCTATAACAGGAGCAAAGAAGGTAAAAACAGAAGTAATATTAACGAATAAAAATCGTTCTTTACCAGAGACAATAATTTCTCAATTAGAAGGAATGTATGGGTCATTAAAAGAAAAAAAGTGTCTTGTTATTGGAAATGGTGAGATGGGACGCCTTATGGCTAGTAACTTAGTAGATGTAGGTGCTAATGTTGAAATGACACTTAGGCAATACAAAAAGAAACAAGCTATTATACCATCAGGTTGTGGAGTAGTACTATATGAAGAGAGATGTAATGGAATAGAAGAAAAAGAATTTATTTTTAGTGCTACAAGAAGTCCACATTATACTATAAAGAGAGAAGAGATTAGTGAATTATTAAATAAAGAAAAAATGTACTGCTTTATTGATATGGCACTTCCAAGAGATATTGATCCTAAAATTGATGAGATTAGTAATGTAAGACTTTTTCATATAGATGATTTTGGAGTAAGGTCTGAATGTGAAAAAGAAGATTTAGAAAGTGCAAGAGGAATTCTTTCAGAATATAAACAGGATTTTATTAATTGGTATCAGATTAGGGCTTTAGCTCCTAAGGTAAATGAGATAAGTGAAATAGTTGGTGAGTTAACTCATTGTAAGCTTACTAAGGTATATAAGAATATAAATATATCTGAAGATGATAAAGGCTTTTTACAAAGTAGTGTACAAGCTGCTACCAAAAAAGCTGTATCAAAAATAATATTTGGATTACGTGAAAATATGGATAGAGAACAGTACAATGAATTACTTAAAGCATTGGAATTAACAGCAAGTAATTGCATGTAATAAATATAGGATATCATCTATATTTAGAAAAGTAGATGAATTAATAAGGTGTAGAGTATATTTGAAAAACGTTAGAATAAATAGAGAATCTGTTAAGTTGATATGAAAAAATAGCTTGATTTTTCATAGAATTGCTCGC
>OLNJ01001561.1_pt1 | contig 11524 bp, 9 predicted proteins | sample 1672191 | NCBI WGS metagenome assembly OLNJ01 (sample SAMEA3136657, study PRJEB25190) | human gut metagenome | biome: human gut; feature: human-associated habitat; material: faeces | place: Austria | collected 2013 | reverse complement strand
CTGCCTCAATTGCATCATGAATCGAGTAATCCATGATGATATGATTTGAAGCATCAACCGGCTCCAACTGTTTGATTCCTGTTCCAAAACGGCTACCAATACCAGCAGCCATGATAAGTAAAGTTGTGTTCATCTTAATTTCTCTCTTTCGTCTAAAATTATAAAACCATAAATAATTTTTTGTTACCGAGTTCTTCCATGTATTTTTTAGCATTGCCATAACATTTTTAAGAATAGATTTAATTGATTCTTTGTCCAAACGTTCATCTTTATACTGCTTTAAATACGGAAACAATTTATCTGCTTCAATTGAAATAAGCACATTTCCAAGAAAAGTGCATATAATTTGAACAATTAAATAAGGAATAAATGCACGCCATATAATCAAAATTAGAATTTGAAAAATGTTCCTTACAGTAGTAAAGAACAGCGTATTAATAGAATCAATATGTCCGTTTTGACTCGCTGTAATGAGTGATCTTTTATAATTAAAAAAATAACTGACCGCCGAGTTAAATAAGTATAGAACATAGATCAACCAAAGCGGTGGGAGATTTTTTGGTATCTCAGACGTATCTCCTATAAAAAAAGTCAAATCGGGAATCAAGAGCATTCCAACAACTAAAATAAATATCCCAACGAACCTATAAACCATTGCATAGAAATTCATTAAAGCAACAATTCTACGTTGGTCATTTTCTGCAAGTGGTTTATATAAAGCATATATGATTGCCGTACCAAATCCTAATTCAGCAAAAGAGAGCACTGAAAGAATATTTGAGAATAATCCATTGATTCCCAAATAGCTAGCTCCCAAATATTTAATGAATATGGTACGAGTAATAAAACTCAATACAAGTTATAACACAGAATTCAAGTTATGATTTGCTGTGAATCACTTTTTCTTTACCATGCAACGTTTCTTAAAGAACGAAATACCGTAGCAAAGAATCTGATCGTAGTCATCCTCATATTCCTTCGCGTACATCCGATCATCAATTTGCTGCAAGGCTATATCGCATTCACTTTCCAGATTTTCCAAAACCTTCGTGTACTTTGCTTCAAAGATTGCAACGCGGGCATTGATGGAATCGTAAACGACCACATCACTTCGGCCTTCTCCATGCTCCTTATTGGAATCCACCATATATCCGGCACCCGTGAAGATGCCCGCAAGAAAAGCATGATAGAAGTCTTCCCGGTAGTCATGGTAGCTTATGGTGCGCCGGAGCAGAGCATTCATTTCCTTGGTAATGCCTTCGCTGTCACCGTTCCAGACTGCATCGAACAAAGCATTTCGATTCCACTTCTTCGTACTGTCATCGAACCATTTGATGACTGTTGTTTCAAAAATCTCTTTGATTTCCGCATTCGGAATCATAAGGGCAACCATGCCATCCGGCAACTCACCCTTATAATCTTCTTCACGCGCCTTGGTTAAGTACCCTGTCAGGTACAGCGTACTCCAAAGATTGTCTTCTGAGGAATGTAGATAATCATAGGTCAGGTTTTCATCCACACGCTGAACGATGCAGCCACCAGCCATCAGGGTTTCAAGTTTATTTGTGATGGTACTCCCCGCATAGTCAATAAAGGAACGGATGATTGCATTGTCGCTGGTGTTTTTCCAGTAGCTGATAGGCTTGGCATTCGGATTGCGCTGTAGTTCCAGCAAATAATTCATCACATCCCACGGGCAGTAAACATCAAAGTCGCCAAAGTGGTATCCATCATACCATTTCTTGATATTTTCAGCCTGCTTTGTCAGGTCAGCATCCTTTAGCAGCTGGTCAACCTCGCTCTGTACAAATCCGAAATACTCGTTCAGCCGAGAATTTGTGATAGTATCCGATACAAAATTGTTGGTTCCTGTAAAGATACTCTCTTTCGCAATCTTCAAGCAACCTGTAACAACTGCAAAACGAAGGGCTTGATTGTCTTTCAGTGCTTGCATCAGGCCTTTCATGACATCGAGCATTTCATCATAATAACCGTTGTTGTTTGCTTTTGCTACGGGTACATCATACTCGTCTATAAGAAGAATTACAGGCTTTTCATAATAACTTTGCATCATCGTTGTCAAAAGCATAAGGCTGCTCTTAACTTCTTTTATAGAGCCACTGCCATGTGCAAGATGCTCAAACGCTGTTTTTTGGAACTCTGTAGCATTTTCACTATCAAGCAAATAAAGATGTTTGTTGTACAAATCTGCTATCACCATTGTAAGCATATCGTATGCCCCGGTGAAATTCAGTCCATCTACTTGTCGAAATGAAACAAAAATTGTCGGATACTGGTTCATCCACTCAACGCACAATGCTTGGTTTTCTGTAATTTCCAGTTCCTCAAACAGTTTTCTGCTGTCTTTGCGGATGTCAAAGAAGTTTTCCAGCATACTCATGCCCAATGTCTTACCGAAGCGTCGGGGACGAGTGATAAGCGTTACTTTCGTTCCTGTTCTACTGAGCAGTTCTCCAATCAGTCCCGATTTATCAATATAGTAATACCCATTTTTTCGAATTTCTTCAAAGTCCGAAACTCCAACGGGAATATTCATTTCTTTCATCTCTGCTGCTCCTTTCGCGTAGCCATGCACAGACTTTTCCTTACTCTTATGATACCATGAATCTCGTGTTCTTACAAGAAAAACTCTGCTTACAGCAGTGATTTCGACTACAACTCATTCTGCATAGCCTGCCAGCACATCTTCAAATGTAAAATGAATTTTCACGCGCTTATCGTTGAAAACCTCAATGCGGTCAATAAAGGTTTCTACCACATTCTGTGATAAGTGCATCACATCGCCTGCTTGCGATGGAAAGACCAACGTATCCCCCTGATGTCAAGATAGGGACAAAAAAATTCTCAAAAAAAGCAAAAAAATAAGCCCCACAAGGCTTTTCTGACAATTCTTTGAATCATCAGGGCCTTGTAGGGCTATCCGTTATCTTATGCTATTTTATTTTCACACTGCCTGTAATGGGGTGTTCTCCATTGTTTCCTTAAACTGCTCAACTGTCATCTTTGCTTTTGCCGCAGCACGCTCCAGCGGTAAATCACCCTCTCGAACAAGCTGAACCAGCATCCGAATCTCGCCAATTCCGATGCCTTCGATTCTGCCTTCCTGACGGCCTTCTTCACGGCCTTCAGCTCTTACGCCTTGACTAAGATTGCACACTTCAAGCACCTCTCTTTCCAGTTCTTCGCTCATTGCAACGCCAAACTCTTCTTCCAGAATCTTCTTTTTCTCCGAACCTGATCTTGTGGAAGATAACAGCACTTCCATAAATTTCAGGATTCCCTTATGATTCTCCGTCCCTGGCTTGCCTAAACAAATCATTACGACACTCATCAAATCGTAGTTTTCGGTTTCTTCCTGCGCTTCTCCAATCAACTGTTCGGGTTTGATGGAGTACCGGGTAAGCGTATTTTCAAAACCATCTGACGGCTGAGTACAAATCCAGATGGAGTAGACCTTACGAATCTTCCCATATTCAGATTTTGTAAAAATCGGACCGTGCTGTGCAGAAATCATTCTGCTACAATAATAGATTGCCCGTTTCGTCAATGGGTATTCCGGCTTGAATTTTGTCTGTGCTTCCACATTGATAATCAGACGAATGACTTCTTCCTGTTCTGTGCTGTCCGCAGATTTCGGTGCGATTGCGTCAAAGCGAACATCGTAGAACAATGTTCCCTCGGTCAGCGTAGAGTCCTCGTTGTTACTACCCTTGATTACATCTGTTGACTTTTTGGGTCTGTTCGTATCATCGACATGAACACCAACAGAGCCAACCTCCGGGGTTCCCTCGATGTATTTCTCAACAATATCATCTACGGTACAATCGCTGTATTCATTCACACAGCCTTTCATGATCTGTGCCAGAATCTGTTTGTTTGCCAACAGCTTTTTCGCTGTTCTGTCATATCTCGAATCATACTCTGTCTGATCTATCGTGTGGGCAAGCTGATTTTCCACCGTGCCTTGTTTTTCCATCGGCATTCACTTCCTCGCAGTAGATTCAACAAGAGCGTAAACTCTCCTATCGTACTTCCATCTTACCATAATTCACCGCCCATATCAAGCAACCAACTGTAAACTTTCCTTGCACGGAGTTGTCCATATTATTGCATTCTTCGCCACTGTTATATCATAGGCAACTAATTATTTCAGAACCCACTAATGTGAGATTCACATTTCAGTCAGTACTCTCCCGTTTTCTATCTGCATCGCATCCGTTATCTTAAACGAAACAAGTCGCTGCTGTGGAAAAGCTCTTCCGATCAGCCGATAGGACATTTTCTTGTCCCACCCAGAATCCCCGTAAATCATGCGAACCAATGCCATACACTTGATTTCATCGCTATTGGATTCATCCGGCTTTCCCACACGATGCGCTCCTGATTCTTCTGCTCCACACGCCTGTACAGCTATCTGTTTCATTTTGCGATTATACAGAAACCGATAGTGTGACGGCCATTCTAACGCTTCCAGCGTTTTTCTGAAGACCGTGATTCGTCCCTCTTCCTCGCAGAAACTCATGCCAAGTCCTGCCTGTTGCTCCGTTTTCTGTTCTGTTTTTTGCATATTGCTCACCTCCCACAAATGGACAGACCCTCCCCTTGTACAACCTGTCAATTAGTCCTTTCCAGCTTCAGGAGCAATCTTTCCTGTCAGAATCCCCATTGACACATACCCATCCATTTGCTTGACTTCAGATTCTTTCCGGTGTTCTTCCACAGGCACACCAAAAGTTCCCACAATATCATCCAGGTAAAATCCCTTTCGGCTGTTCACAGGTTTTGTTGACGCAGCATTATCCTGCGAATCGACTGCGTTCTTTTTTCTCTGTCCTTCATGAAAAATTTCTGGCACAAGCAGATCAAAAACATACAGAGTTTCACCCTCAAAGGTAATCCTGTACCCCAGCATTTTATATCGGCACTCGCTGTCCCATCCCATTTTCTGATAAACTAAAGTCGCAAATGGCTTGCAGGACATCTTCCGGCTTTTGCGCTTATCCGGTTTTGCCACGCACCAACGCAGAGCGTCCTTGTCATTTTCATCACACCCACGAACAACGATACGCTTCAAATCATTGTTGAACATGACATGAACGTAGACCACATCCTCCAGCCCTGTGATACAGGCTGTATTGAATGTGATACTATCTTTACGAATCACGATTGCCGGGTCACGCAGATGGGCAAACAATTCCTTTCGCACGACCTGGTAGCCATCATACGAAAAGGCACTTTCCAGTTCTTCCGCCCGTGCGTCTCTATCATCCTGCACAATCTGCTTCTCTGGCGGCATGATTGTTGTGTTTTCTTCATTCATCTATAATCAGTCCATCCTTCCATTATCTTCTCCGCTTCACGGAGCAACTCATTTAGACTTTCTGCCGTAAATATGTTCATTTCCTCTATCTCCGTCGCAGGACGAAATACATCCCAGTTTCCGGCATAATGCTCCTGCCGTAAGATACCCACCTGTGCTATACTTGTAATCGGCTGTCCAAATGTTCCAGCCCACTCTGGTGGAAAAATGTAAATCTTCTTTTTGACCGTTTCGCCCTCATCTTCTTCGGTGTTTTCCTTTGGAGGCAGAACGATTTCTTCCACCTTAATCATTTCAGGCTCATCAAATGCGAACAGCATCATTTTGTTATCGCCCTGCTCCAAAAACTGGCCACGGAACCGATAACGCAAATCCTCATCCCATTCCATAATGTCAAATAAAGTCTTTGCAAGTCCACGACAGCCCAAAGTGCTTGCACACCAACGTCCCTCTTTCAGTCTGCCCCAACGGATCGCGTTTGGATTATTCTTGTCACAGGGGCGAATGGCAATGCAGCGTTCAACAGAATTTAGCAGCAGCTCCACATATTCAACATTTTCAAACTTTTTCAAGCAAGCGGTGTTAAAGCGCAATCGTCCATTAGAAATCGTCATAGCCGGATTCTGCATAGTAGAAAAATACTGTACCCTGACTATTTCATAGCCCGTCAGATCAAGACGCTTTTTCACATCCGCAGTAACAGTGACATCCGGTTCTTTCATCACGCTTTCAGAGGCTTCCCTGTATTCTTCTGCCGAAAAACCTGTCCAATCCTTATCAAAAGGCACATATCCTCGCAAAATCCCATCTTCAACCACGCTCAACACGGGCAAGGGTCTGTTTTTCTTTGAATAATTGCGGGATGCCCGCAGATGATTGGCTGCATTAAAAACTTCTCTGGAAACAATGGCTTCATGGTGATTCTTCTGCCTGTACTGTGTCCGATCATTGTTGTTTTTCTTTGATTTATGCGTCAAAAAGTTCGGTGTAAAGGTCTTTCTTGCCAGTACATCACCACAATGGCGCTCATTTGCCAGAACACCTGCAAGTGTACCGGGATTCCACTCCACACGTCCCAACTTCGTCTTACGGCTATACTCCATCAAAAGAGTTGCAATCTCCGTAAGCGAATATCCATTCAGGTACAGGTAGTAAATCACCTTTACCGTCTGTGCTTCCTCCGGGTTAATTACAAGGTTGCCTTCCTCGTCTTTATCGTATCCAAGCAATGCAGGGGTCAGGAACAGGCCACGGCTGAACCGCCGATCAATCGACCAGTTCATAATGATAGATTTGGAATGCGATTCTTCCTCTGCCACAGATGCCAGAATCGTCAGAATCATGCGTCCATTGCTGTCCAGCGTATAGATATTATCTGCTTCAAATTTCACACCCACAGGCGGATTCAGATTTTTCAGAAGTTCAATCACAGAAAGGCAGTCAACGATATTTCGAGCAAAACGGGCAATGGATTTTGTAAGAACAAGGTCAATCTTGCCTGCCTTGCAGTCCTCAATCAACTGCTGCATCCCTTTTCGGTGTTCCAGAGATGTGCCGCTGATGCCCTCATCCGCATAGATTCCAACAAATACCCATCCCGGCTGTGCCTGAATATAATCCGTATAATAGTTTTTCTGAAGTTCATACGAAGAAGTCTGTTCATCATTATCCGTGGAAACACGGATATATGCTGCCACACGCCGAATCACAGAACTTGTTTCCAAATCCTCTATGATTTTGGCGGGAATGACTTCCAATTCCGATATATCTACGCCCTTATAGCGGTCTCTGATTTTTTGCTTACGGTCTACTGCTTCTACTTCACCGGTAATCATGTGCTTTTCCTCATTCTCCCGTATGGATGCTCCAATACCACTGTCGCATCTTCCGATAACTTCGGATACCGAGTTCTTTCTTCGTATTTTCTGCGGTTCTGCGGCTGATTCCTTCATCTTTCATCCGCATATAGATTTCTCTTGCTCTCATATCGCCATCAGAAAGCAACTTTTTTATCAGATATGCTACCTTTTCTGTTTTTGACTCAAATTCCGGCACTTTCGGTTGTTCCGATGAAACGAATGTGCTCTTGCACTCCAACCATTGAAAACCCATCTCCGCTGTTATAGAAAACCGAATTTCTCCATCAGACGGAGCCAAACTGTTTTTTATCTGCCGAACAATACGAATATCTGTATCTTTCTGGTCACGCTCCACCTGCAAAACACTTCGCGCAGCAGCAACCACATCTATGCTGCCAAGGCTTCGGTACAAACCTTTCGTTTCCTCTTTCTTATTGAGATGACCAATCAGCACAATGGCACAATCATATACTGAAGCCCACATTCCGAGACGCTGCATCAGTTTTCTGGCTCTCCCTGCAATCTGGAGGTCAGAATCACTTCCTAAATACGCCTGAATCGGGTCTATAACTACAAGCCGTGGGCGAAATTCAATGATTGCCTGACGGATACGCTCATCATCCAGTGTTAGACCACTGTATGTTTCTTCATTGATAAAAGCTACTTTTCTACAATCTGCGCCACATCTTTCCAGTCTGGGTTTAATGGTATCTGATACTCCATCTTCCGAACACTGGTAGATAACCCTCTGCGGCGTCCCAACAGGCTTTCCATCCGGTGTTTTCCCACCCTTAGAAAGTTCCGCAATCAGATTCATCATCATGGTTGACTTTCCATCGCCGGGATCGCCTTGTAGCAATGTTATCTTTCCCACTGCAATGAATGGATACCACAACCAGTGAACAGAAGTTGCCTGCACATCACTATATAATGTAAGAATTCTTTTTTCTACCTTGTCCGCCATCGTCTTTCCTTCCTATTTGCAGTCTTTTCCTACCTCTATTATAAAGCATTCGTTGCGTTTTGACTGCTACCCATCAGGTAGCATGAGTTGCCTTTTGCTACCCAGTAGGTAGCAAAACAGCCTAAGACCACAGAGCAGCTAGCAGTGTGTCCCTTTGCGGTCTTAGAACCTTTGATATAGAGTTGCTCTGCCTACCATCATGCGAGATAATTGTACTGCCTTATGCGGGGAATCATAAGGAGAAAAGCACATGGCTACTGATTATAAAGCTTTGGGCAAGCGCATTTCAAATGCCCGAAAACAAGCTGGTATCACGCAAGAGGCCCTTGGAGAGCAGCTTAACATGACACGAAAACATATTAGCGTAATCGAATCCGCTATCAAACGCCCAAGTCTTGATGCACTGGTTGATATTGCCAATGCTCTTGACGTATCGACTGATGATTTGCTGGTAGATAGTTTGATGCACTCGACTTCAACCTCAAATTCCGAAATTCACCGTCTTCTCTTGGACTGCAATGAAATCGAACAGGAAATTCTCACTCGGATGGTAAGAGAGATGAAAGCCATACTGTACGGTTTGGGAATCTGATTTTGTAGCCCGCTGATCATATAACAAAAAAGCCCGCATAAGACACAGCTGCACTTCGGATTACACCGGGGTGCTGTCTGTGGCTTATGCGGTCAAAGTCATTCCTACGGAATGAAATGCCCGCCTGATCGAGAAGATTTACGAATCCTCTCAACCAGACGGGCATTCTTTTTGCTCACCTTGCTGTTTCTATGCAGTTATGCGCCATACTTTTCCAATGCTCTCCGAATCACATCCTCACAGTTAAACTCAACTTTCATCGTCTGATCGTCATACAGATAAACCATGCTGACAAAAGCATCTACACATTCCTTGGTCAGACCGCCTATGTATGTTTTTTGACTTGCCTGCTTTGTCAGGTTGCGGATTTCTTCATCCAGTTCATCGGCACACTCCTGTTCTTCCTTTTCTGTCCGTATGCTATCCTGCAATGCAGCCAGTTTTTCCGAAAGGGTCTTTTTCTTTTCTATGTACACATCTCGCCGTAGCACACCGTCTGCATACGATTCATATAGTTTGATTTGCTCTACCCGAATGGCTTCTGCTTGCTTTTCCAAGTCCTCAATGTCCACGCAGCGCACCGTGATAGACTGCTTTTCCTGCATTCCCTGATTTACCACATCCAGCGCATAGAATACTGTTTTTATCGCACGAGCCACTTTTGCATTCACCGAATATTCTCTGTAATAGCCGCCGTAGCATTTAGAGAACTTTCCGGCTGACCGTTTATAGCCGCAATAGAAAACCATTTCCCCATATTGCCTTTCGTGGCGAAGCTGCCGATTACAGTTTCCGCAGCAGATTTTTCCTTTTAACGCAAAATCATCATCCACCTTATATTGAATTGGAGTTACGTTACGGATTGCTTTCTGTGCCTGGTAGTATTCATCTTTTGTCACGATGGCCTCATGAGCGTTTTCTGCGATGATCCACTTATCCTCCGGGAGCGTCCGAACAGAGGTAGTATTCACATCAATTTTCTTTCTTCTCCCCATAACCAACGCACCAGTGTATTCATACCGTCTAAGGATTCTCCACACGATTGCCGCGTTCCATAACATTTCACTGTCCGGGGCAATAATAGGATTGCTGCCCATCAGCAGATTCTTTCGTTTCGCATACAATCCCGGCGTAGGAAGATTTAATTCGTTCATGCCGTAGGCGATCTGCGTTGTATTGCGGCCGGACAATGCTAATTCAAATACTTTTTTCACGCAGGGTGCTGCCTCCGGGTCAATCTCCCACCGCTGCCCACCTTTCTTGTTCCACACATATCCAAAAGGGACATTCGTGCAGGTGGCTTTCCCGTTCTTCCAGTTCGTTTCCAGAGCAGCCCGAATCTTTTTCGCAATATCCCGGCTATACATATTATTCACCAGATTGCTGACCGCCACTTCGATTCCCGGTGTTCCGTTGTTCAGTTTCATGCTGTCAAAGGAATTATTCACAGCAATAAACCGAACTCCCATCAACGGAAAAATCTGTTCAATGTAATCGCCAACACCGATATAGTCACGACCAAGGCGGGATAAATCCTTTACCATGATGACTTTTATATCGCCCTGCTTCAAATCCACGATCATTTTCTGAAAAGCCGGACGATTAAAATTTGTTCCAGTATAGCCATCATCTACATATTCTACAATCTCGCCAAACAAATCTTCCTGCTTCCCAATGTAATCGTGGAGCAGCATCCGTTGGTTCTCAATGCTGTTACTTTCATCCTTGCTGCCTTTTTTCAAATCTCCGTCTGCCAATGATAAGCGGAGATAGATTGCAATTTTATCATTCATTCTGAACCTCCGACATGATTGCAAGCACTTCCTGATAGGGGTCGCTACACTTAAATTCGACCTCCACAGAATTGTCCATTCCTACATAGATTCTCTTGATAAGTTCATGCACCAGTTCTTCATCAAATTCATTTTGATTCAGAATCCCGCGCATCCGCTCCATCTGCGCATCGCAGATTTTGATTCTTTTTTCCAGTTCCAATGCACGTTGACGCTGCTTTTGCAGTTCATGTTCCAACCGCTGCTTTTCTGCTATGTAGTGTTCCTTTAGCTGACTGTATTCATCTTCGTCCAGAATTTCAGCTTTATAGTCCTCATATAAGCGCAACCGCCGTTCTTCAGCTTCCTGAATCCGAAACAGGATAGAGTTTTCTTTCATTTTGATGGAACGAGCCGAATCCAGATTGCTGCTGCGCATCATGTCTTTTACCAGCTTTTCTTCTTCACACATGGTAGACACCAGATGATGAATCTGATCCATCGCCACCATCATCAGCATTTTCTCCGGCACCGCATGATAGGCGCAGGGAGTCGTGTTCTTCTTTCTTTTGCAAATGAACACTCCATAGTGCGTTTCTTTCACCGTACCATGCACTCTCCGTTCAAACGTCATGTTGCGTCTGCAACAGCCACAGTAAACCATTCCTGAGAGATGGTTATAACACTTTTCTCTGGTTGCCTTGGAACGAGCCATCGCCATTTCCCGTTTTTCCTTATTCTGTTCCCGCCGTGCCTGCACTTTTTCAAAATCCGATTTCAGAATGATTGCTTCATGCGCGTTTTCAACAATATGCCATTCCTTCTTTTCCACTGGATGGAGGCCAATCCCTTTGTATGATGCAGTTTGCGTTTTTCCAGATACCAGTTCTCCAATATAGGCACTGCTGTTTAAAATACGAAGAACCGTACTGGGGTGCCATTTATTATAGGTAGGGTCATCTCCCTCATGTAATTTGCGATTCAGCCGTTCGTTCG
>OLNJ01001557.1_pt1 | contig 11572 bp, 6 predicted proteins | sample 1672191 | NCBI WGS metagenome assembly OLNJ01 (sample SAMEA3136657, study PRJEB25190) | human gut metagenome | biome: human gut; feature: human-associated habitat; material: faeces | place: Austria | collected 2013 | reverse complement strand
ATTCGAACTTCCTTTTCTTTATCGGCAAATATCAATTTTTTTTTGATACAGCCCCCTTTAAAATACTATTTTATTAATTCTAAAGCAATTTCCATCATATCTGTGAAAGTATTTTGTCTTTCTTCTGGTGAAGTTTCTTCTCCTTTAAAAATATGATCTGAAATTGTTAGTATAGATAGAGCTTCTACTCCATATTTTGCAGCAAGTGTATAAAGCTCTGCAGTTTCCATTTCAACTGCTAATACACCATATTCTGCCCAAGTCTTTAATGAAAAATGATTTGTATCATCATAAAATAAATCACTTGATAAAACATTTCCTACCTTTACATTTGCATTCTTTGCTTTTGCTATATTATAAGCTTCATATAATAATTGAAAATTAGCACTTGGTGCATAATCTAAACCATTAAATCTTCTTTTGTTAATTCCAGAATTTGTTGATGCACTTTGAGCAAGTACTATATCTCTTACATTCACATTATCGTTACAAGATCCAGCTGAACCTATTCTTATTAATCTCTTAGCACCATAAAATTGTATTAATTCATTTACATAAATAGAATGTGAAGGTAATCCCATTCCTGTACCTTGAACTGATACTCTTTTACCTTTATATGTTCCTGTATAACCATACATTCCTCTAACTTCATTATAACAAACTACATCTTCTAAAAAATTTTCAGCTATAAATTTCGCTCTTAAAGGATCTCCTGGTAGCAATACTGTTTCTGCTATAGAACCTTCTTTAGCCATAATATGTAAATGTTTTGACATATTTATTCCTCCTAACAACTCATGTATTATACATAGTATATTACATACTAATATAATAGTAAATACAGGCTTTTTATTTTTTATTAATATATTTTCTAGTAATTAATTTTCGCATATCACCAATCATATACAATGATCCACTTGCAATTATTAAATCATTTTCTTTTGCATCTTTTAAAGCATTATTAAATGCTTCTTCATAATCTTCATATGCTTTACAATTTTCATTATACTTTATAATTTCATCTCTTAAGTCTTGAGCTAATTCAGCTCTTATAGAGTGTGGAGTTACAGCATAAACCTTTTTAGCTAATGGTGTAATCTCTTTAACCATCATCTCTACATCTTTATCAGCTAAAATACCTAAAATCAAATATACATCTTTATAATTGAAGTATTTTTGTATATTATTTTTTAAAGTAGTTATTCCTTGAATATTATGTGCTCCATCAATAACTATTAAGGGATTATTACTTAATACTTCTAATCTTCCCTTCCACATTACTTCTCTTACACTATTCTCAATCGCTTTATTATTTAAATGTATAAATCCTTGTTTCTCTACAACTTCCATAACCTTTATAGCCAAAGCTAAGTTATATATTTGATGCTCTCCTAATAAAGGTAATTCTAATATATACTCTTTTTCGCCTTTTATCTTTACTTTTTGAAATGGTTTATCACCTTTAACAATATCTAATAATTCGGCATCATTAAAATTAACTATATATAACTTTGAATTTTCTTTTTCGCATTTCTTAATAACTACATCCATAACTTCTTCCTGTTGAGGAAATACTATAGTAGGAATATTTCTTTTTATTATTCCACATTTTTCTCCAGCAATTTCTCTTAGATTATTTCCTAATAAATTAGTATGATCAAAGCTAATAGATGTAATTACTGATACTATAGGGATAATTACATTAGTTGAATCTAATCTTCCGCCTAATCCAACTTCAACTACTCCAAAATCTATCTTCTCTCTTTCAAAATAAAGAAGCATTAAAACAGTAATCATTTCAAATTCAGTTGGGTGCCCATATCCTTCCTCTTCAACCTTACCTATATAGGGCTTAATATAAGTCACCAGTTCCGCTAAAACATCTTTAGGAATATTTTCTCCATTTATTTGAATTCTCTCTTCAAACTCTTCCAGAAAAGGTGAAGTATACATACCAACTTTATATCCTAATCCATTTAGCATTTTTGTTATCATTGCTGTGGTAGACCCTTTACCATTAGTGCCTGCAACATGTATTAATTTCAAATTATCTTGTGGATTTCCTAAAAGTTCTAATAATCTAAAAGTTCTCTCTAGTCCATAATTCGACCCAAAATTTCCAACTTCAGTTATGTATTTCATTGCTTCATTATAATTCATCTTTTTACCTCTTTGCTTTAAAATCTAATGTATATTTACTCCCATTATTTAGACATAATTATAAATAAAAACTTTTAAAATATCAAATTTTACACAATAAAAAGATACCATTAAAATATTAATGGTATCTATGATTAATATCTATATTTTATAATGAAGATAGGTTATTTCCTTCATTTCCATCTGGCTTAGTTCTTAGGTACTCCTCACCTTTTCTTGAATGAGCAATTATAACTCCTTCAATCTCGCCATTTTTTGCTCTATTAACACCATCTGCTTTTTCAAGCTTTTCTCCACTATCTAATATATAATGAGTTATTTCTCCACTACTATCTTTTATAGTGTCTGTAATTCTTTGTGCCATAAAACATCACCTCTTAGTAATATTTTAAGCTAGTACAGATATTTTATACGTATTTTTCTTTAAAAGTTCTATTACTTATATATATAGCTACAATGAAAGTAATTAATTCTGTTATCGGTACACTAAGCCATATTCCACTTACTCCTAAAAAACATGGTAATACAAATATTAATATTCCTACAACTATTAACCCACGTAATGATGAAATAATTATTGCTACTTTTGGCATCTCTATAGCTTGAAAGTATCCAGCTAATACCATGTTCGCTCCCATTATTATAAATGCTGTAAAGTACATTCTAATGGCAACAACTGCAATTTGTTTTATCTCTTCAGTTGGAGTTACAAATACTTTAATCAATTCTTCTGGGAATAAAAACCCTAAAATAGTAGCCGTTAATCCAAATATAATAGCAACATAGAATGCTATCTTTCTAAACTCCATAGCTCTTTTATATTTTTTAGCTCCTATATTTACACTCACTATAGGCTGTATTGTCTGACAAATTCCATTACTTATAGAAATAAAAATTATAGCTGTGTTAGATATTATGCTATATGCTGTTACGCCAGTCTCTCCTATAAATTTCAATAGTTGAAAATTAAATAAGTATATTATTACTCCTGTAGACATTTCTATAAAGAAACTTGGAATTCCATTGCTAATTATTCTAGATAAATATTTATATCTAAAGCATCTATAATTTAGTCTCAAAGTATTTTTTTTAGATAAAAAATGTGTTAACAATATCCCCATACTTATAGTATATGAAAGAACTGTTGCAAGTCCTGCACCATACATTCCCATATTCAGAGGAAATACAAATATATAATCTAATATAATATTTATTAATCCACCAGTAATTGTAGCTATCATAGCAAGCTTTGGATTCTTATCTATTCTCACAAATCCTTGAAGTGTAGACCCTATTGTAAAAGGAACAAAACCTAAAGCAACTATTTTCATATATTCTTCTATCAAACTAATAGTTATATCAGTAGCTCCTAGCATTAAGGCTATATCATCCATAAAAAATTTGCCTACAACTAGAAAAAGTGCTGCTGAAGCTATAGATATATATACTGATAAACTAAATATATCTATGGCCTTATCATTATGCCCCCTACCTCTTTCTATTCCTAAAACAGTAGAACCACCTACTCCTATTAGATATCCAACTCCAAAGACTAAAGAGTATATTGGTAACACTATATTCAAAGCTGCAAGTCCGTCACCACCTACTCCTTGTCCAATAAAAATCGTATCAAATAGAATATATATAGATGTAACTAATGCAGCTCCTACTGTTGGAAAGAAATATTTTAAAAATAATTTTTTTACATCATCCTTTACTAAATCCATGATTCCCCCCAATTTTCTATATAAAAGACTGCCCCTTACGAGACAGTCTCAATACTACTATTTAAATGCTTCAATTCTTACTAAAACTGCATCAAGCATTTCTTGATACTTAGCCATCTTAGCTTTTTCACCTTCAACTACTGCTTCAGGAGCTTTTGCAACAAATCCTTGATTAGAAAGTTTCTTTTCTATTCTAGTTATTTCACCTTCTAATTTAGTCTTTTCTTTGCCTAATCTTTCAAGTTCCTTATCCTTATCTACTAAGTCAAGAAGTGGCATAAATAACTCTCCACCTTTAACTACTAAAGATACTGCATTTTCTGGAACAAGAGCTTTATCAGCTATAAATTCTACTTCTGAAGCTGAACCTAATTTTTCAATATATGGTATACCTGCTGTGAATGCATCCTTAGCTTCATTAGAAATATAGCAAATAACCTTAGCCTTTCTTGATGGTGGTACATTCATTTCAGCTCTTAAGTTTCTTAATCCCTTAATAGATTCTATGATATAATCCATATCTTTTACTGCTTTTGCATCTACTAAACTTTCATTACATTCAGGCCAATTAGATATTGCTATAGATTCACCATTAGTTAAAGTAGTATATATCTCTTCAGTTATATATGGCATTGCTGGGTGTAATAATTGTAAACCTGTAGTTAATACAGTATACAATACGTTGTAAGCTACTCCCTTAGCTTTTTCATTATCACTAAAGAATACTGGTTTTACAAGTTCAATATACCAATCACAGAATTCAGTCCACATGAAATCATAAACCTTTTGGTTTGCTATACCAAGTTCATATTTTTCTAAGTTTTCTGTAACTTCTTTAACTACAGTATTCATTCTTGAAAGAATCCACTTATCAGCTAAGCTGTATTCTGTACAATCAGCATATTTATTCATTAATTCAGTATCAAGGTTCATCATAACAAATCTTGATGCATTCCAAATTTTATTAGCAAAGTTTCTTGCTGATTCAACTTTTTCTGGAATATATCTTATATCATTTCCTGGTGAACTTCCTGTTACTAACATAAATCTTAAAGCATCTGCTCCAAATTCCTCAATTACTTCTAGTGGGTCAACACCATTTCCTAAAGATTTACTCATTTTTATACCATTCGAATCTCTTATAATACCGTGCATTAACACTGTATCAAATGGAGTCTTATCCATGTTGTATAATCCTGAGAATATCATTCTAGCAACCCAGAAGAATATTATATCATAGCCAGTAACTAATACATTTCCTGGATAGAAGTAATCTAAATCTGGTGTCTTTTCAGGCCAACCTAATGTTGAGAAAGGCCATAATGCAGATGAGAACCAAGTATCTAATACATCTTCATCTTGTCTTAAGTTTTCTGATGAACATTTTGAACATTTAGTTGGTGCATCAACTTCTACCATCATATGTCCGCAATCGTTACAGTAGAATACAGGTATTCTGTGTCCCCACCATAATTGTCTTGAAATACACCAGTCTTGAATATTTTCCATCCAGTTGAAGTATATTTTTTCAAATCTTTCTGGAACAATTTTAGTTTTTCCTTCTTTAACAACTTCTATAGCTGGTTTTGCTAAAGATTCCATCTTTACATACCATTGTTGAGATATTATCGGTTCAACAACAGTTCCACATCTATCATGTGTACCAACATTATGAGTGTGAGGTTTTATCTTAACTAAAAGTCCTTGCTCATCTAAGTCTTTAATCATTTGTTTTCTAGCTTCATATCTATCTAAACCTTGATATTTTCCACCTAATTCATTAATTACTCCGTGGTCATCCATAACTCTAATTTGTGGTAAGTTATGTCTTTGCCCAACTTGGAAGTCGTTTGGATCATGGGCTGGAGTTATCTTAACTGCACCAGTTCCAAACTCAATATCAACATAATCATCTCCGATTATTGGAATTTCTCTATCTGTTAGAGGTAATTTTAAAGTCTTACCAATAAGATGTTTAAATCTTTCATCATTTGGATTAACAGCAACTGCAGTATCTCCAAGTAATGTTTCTGGTCTTGTCGTAGCTATTTCTAAGTATCCAGAACCATCAGATAAAGGATAATTTATATGCCAGAAGCTACCTTCTTTTTCTTCATAAACTATTTCTGCATCAGATAAAGCAGTTGTACATTTTGGACACCAGTTTGTTATTCTGTTTCCTTGATATATTAATCCATCATTATATAACTTAACGAAAACTGTTCTAACAGCTTTATTTAGATTCTCATCCATAGTAAATGCTTCTCTAGTAAAGTCACAAGAAACACCTAATTTCTTAAGCTGTCCTCTAATAGTTCCCTTATACTCTTCAGCCCATTTCCAAACTTCTTCTAAGAAAGCTTCTCTTCCCATTTCCTTTTTAACTTTACCTTCTTTTAAAAGTTCATTTTCAACCTTTACTTCTGTAGCTATAGAAGCATGGTCTGTTCCTGGAAGCCATAATGTGCAGTATCCTTGCATTCTCTTAAATCTTATAAGCATATCTTGCATAGTATTGTCTAATGCATGCCCTAAGTGAAGCTTACCAGTTATATTTGGTGGTGGCATCATTATTGTGAATGGCTTTTTAGTTTTATCAACGACAGGAGTGAAATATTTCTTTTCTTCCCATGTTTTATAGATTCTTTCTTCAAATTCTTTTGGATTATACGTTGTAGATAAATTCTTTTTCTCTTCCATAAATAAAACCTCCTGAATAAGTTTCTTATATATTTAAAGTTCTTATATAAAGACTACTTTATAAAGACTACTTTACAAAAATTAACTTTACATAAAAATAAAAAAGAGCCTTAGTCCAAAAAAGGACGAAGACTCGCGGTACCACCTTTATTCCTGAGTGACACTCTAAATTTTAATTTAGATAATGGAACTTACATCTACTAAATATGAATAGATATTTCCTTTTTAAATCTCAGGCTCTTAATTTAATAACGACTAGATTAGCCGTCTTAACTTACTATAATTTCAGCTAAGAAACTCAAAAGCTACCTTCAGAATATTTCATATAGAAGGCTTACAGCCAAGGCCTTCCTCTCTTAATACTTCCTATTCTTACTCCTCTTTTTCACAGTTTTTATATATTAATTTTACTTTATACTATGATATTTTTTTTATTTTGTCAATATATTATCTACAATTTCTTTATTACTAACTCTATCACATTCTAAATTTTTCTTTGCAACTGATAACATTAATTTTATCCTATTAACTTGATTAACGTTAGATGCTCCTGGATCATAATCTATTGCTACAATATTAGAATTCGGATATCGTTCTCTTAGTATCTTTATCATCCCTTTTCCTGTCACATGGTTAGGTAAGCATGCAAAAGGTTGTACACAAGCTATATTATTAACTCCGCTTTTTATAAGCTCTATCATTTCCCCAGTTAAAAACCAACCTTCACCAGTCTGATTTCCTATAGATAAAATTGGCTGTGCCAATTTAGCTAATTCAGCTATATGCTTTGGTGAATCAAACCTTTTACTTTTTGCAAGTTCTTCTATCATAACTTTTCTGTAACTCTCTAAATAGCTTATAACTATATTCCCTATATTCTTACTTATTTTACTCTTTCCTAAATACTCAGCTTTATATCCTGAATCATATGCGCAATACATAAAGAAATCTAACAAATCTGGAACAACAGCTTCTGCTCCTTCACTTTCTAGAATATTAACTATATCATTATTAGCTGTTGGATGATATTTTACTAATATTTCACCTACTACACCTACTCTTGGCTTTTTAATATCATTTAATTCTAAATTATCAAAATCTTTTATTATTTCTTTTATATTTTTATTAAAGATACCTCTATTACCATTTTCAAGATTTTCTTTTACTTTTTCATTCCAGAATTCATACAATCTCTCAGCATCACCTTTATTTTTCTCATAAGGTCTTGTTCTGTATAAAACTCTCATAAATAAATCTCCATAAACTAAAGCCATTATAGCTCTACTTATAAATTTAAGTGTTATTTTAAAACCAGGTTGTTCACCCATACCTAACGCATTAAGTGAAATTACAGGAACATTTTCAAATCCTGCATCTTTAAGAGCCATCTTTAAAAAACCAATATAATTTGTAGCTCTACAGCCTCCCCCTGTTTGAGTTATTAATACTGAAGTATTATTTACATCATACTTTCCTGACTTTAAAGCATTTATGATTTGACCAACTACTATTATTGATGGATAACAAGCATCATTATTTACATACTTCAACCCTTCATCAATAGATTTAATATCCATAGCTGGTAATACTTCTACATTATATCCACATTCTTTCACTGCTTTTTCTAATAAATCAAAATGTATAGGCGACATTTGAGGTGATAATATAGTATGTTTCTTTCTCATTTCCTTTACAAATATAGGTGGTTTATATTCTATTTTCTCTTCTATCGGTTTATAATTTAATCTTTCCCTTTCCTTTATAGCAGCATATAGAGATCTAATTCTTATCCTAGCTGCACCTAAATTATTTCCTTCATCTATTTTTAAAGCTGTATATATTTTTCCTTTTGAAATAATCAAATCTGATACCTGATCTGTTGTTACTGCATCTAAGCCACATCCAAATGAATTTAATTGTATTATTTCTAAATATGGATTCTTAGATATAAATGATGCTGCTCTATAAAGTCTCGAATGATACATCCATTGATCTACAACTCTTAAAGGATCATCTAGTTTGCCCAAGTGAGATATACTATCTTCTGTTAATACTGCCATACCATAAGATGTAATTATTTCTGGTATACCGTGATTTATTTCAGGATCAATATGATATGGTCTTCCACATAAAACTATCCCTTTTTTGTTATTTACCTTTAAATATTCTAAAACCTCTTCTCCTTTTTTCTCTATATCTCTTTTACATTCTAATCTCTCAACTGCAGCTTTTTTTATTGCCTCCTTAGTCTCATCTAAAGATATGTTATAATCTTTAAATTCTTCAACAATTCTTTTAGCTAAAACTTTATAATTGTCCAAAGATAAAAATGGTTCTATAATCTTAACATTTCTCTCTTTTAATTCATCAATATTTGTTCGTATAACCTCTGGATAAGATGTTACTATAGGACAATTATAATGATTAGTCGCATCTTTAAATTCCTTTTTTTCATAAGGAATACAAGGATAGAAAATCGTCTTTATTCCTCTATTGATAAGGTTCATTATATGTCCATGACTTATCTTAGCAGGATAACAAGCTGACTCTGATGGTATAGTTTCTATACCTAACTCATATATCTTTTTGCTAGAAGCATCTGAAAGTATTACTCTAAACCCTAAATTTGTTAACATAGTAAACCAAAATGGATAATTTTCATAAATATTTAGCACTCTCGGAATACCAATAACACCCCTTTTAGCTTCCTTTATTGGTAATGGTTTATAACTAAATATTCTCTTGTATTTATACTTATATAGATTGGGAATTTCTTCATTTTTATTTTTAATTATACCAAGTGCTTTTTCACACCTATTACCTGAAATAAATTCTTCTCCATTTGAAAATTTATTTATTGTTAGTAAACAATTATTCCCGCATCTACCACATCTTGAAAAATCAGTTTCTATCTGAAATTTCTTAATTTCTTCACTAGATAGAATACTTGATTTTCTTCCTTCTATATATCTCTCCTTTGCAATTATCGCACATCCAAATGCTCCCATTATGCCTGCTATGTCTGGTCTAATAACCTCTTTACCTGAAATAATCTCAAAACTTCTAAGCACTGCATCATTATAAAAAGTTCCACCTTGAACTATTATTTTATCTCCCATATCATTTTCATTTCTCATTTTTATAACTTTAAATAGAGCATTTTTTATTACAGAGTAGGACAATCCTGCTGATATATCTGAAACTTCAGCCCCTTCTTTTTGAGCTTGTTTTACTCTTGAGTTCATAAACACTGTACATCTTGATCCCAAATCAACTGGTGCTTTCGAAAATAATCCTTCTTTTGCAAATTCTTTAACATCCATGCCAAGAGACTTAGCAAAACCTTCAATAAATGAACCACAGCCTGAAGAGCAAGCTTCGTTTAAAAGAATACTATCTATAGTCCCATTTTTTATCCCCATAGATTTCATATCTTGTCCACCTATATCTAGAATAAAATTTACTTCTGGTAAGAAATAACTAGCAGCTTTATAGTGAGCCATAGTTTCAATTTCACCTATATCTATATGTAAAGCTGCTTTTATTAGATCCTCTCCATAACCAGTAACCGTAGAATTAACAATCTCAACGTCTTTTGGAATTATTTTATACATATCATTTAAAATTTTAATTACTTTTTTTAATGGATCTCCGTCATTACCTTCATAAAAAGAATATATTAGCTCATTCTTATCATTTATTAATGCAACTTTGGTAGTGGTTGATCCAGCATCAATACCTAAATAAGCTTTCCCTTTATAACTTAATAAGTCGTCTCTTTTTACAATAGCTTTATTATGCCTTTCTTTAAACACTCTATATTCTTCTTCATCTCTAAATAAAGGTGTCAATCTTTTAACATCACTTTCTTTAATTGCTAAAATCCCTTTGAAACTCTCAACTAAATCTTTCAAAGAAACTTGTTTATTTTCATCACTTAATAATGCGGCTCCTATAGCCACAAACAATTCTGCATTTTCAGGAGTAATAGTTTGTTCTTTAGTTAGTCTTAACGTTTCTACAAATCTATTTCTAAGTTCAGATAGAAAGTTTAGTGGCCCTCCCAAAAATGCCACATTTCCTCTTATAGGCTTTCCACAAGCTAATCCACTAATTGTTTGATTCACAACAGCCTGAAAAATTGATGCAGCAATATCTTCTTTATGTGCGCCTTGATTTATAAGTGGTTGAATATCTGTTTTAGCAAATACACCACATCTAGATGCAATTGGATAAATTACTTTAAAAGATTTTGCATATTCATTTAATCCTTTAGCATCTGTATTCAATAAAACAGCCATCTGATCTATAAATGCACCAGTACCACCAGCACAACTTCCATTCATTCTTTGTTCTAAGCCACCATTAAAATACGTTATCTTTGCATCTTCTCCACCAAGCTCTATAACTACATCTGTTTCAGGAATCATGACTTCAACTGTCTTAGAGCAGGCAATAACCTCTTGTATAAAATCTAAATTAAGCCATTTAGAAACTGATAACCCTCCTGATCCAGTAACAACAATTGAACAATCAATATTTCCTAAAGCTTCGTATGCATTTTTAACTAAATCCACTATACTTATTCTTATATCTGAAAAATGTCTTTGATATTTACTATAAATAATTTCATTTTTATTATCTAAAACAACCAACTTTACTGTTGTAGATCCTACATCAATTCCTATTCTATACATAATTCTACCTCTCTTCCTATCAATTATTTATATATCTGAAATATACGTTACATATATTAATAATATTATTATTATAAAAAAAAGATGACATACTTAATTGTATGTCATCACTAAATTTAATCATTCATCCATTCATAAGTTTTATAACTCTTTTTATTATGTGCATGAGCACCTATTTTTTCTCCATTTTCAATCCCTACTTCTGAATTACCTGTAGGATCAATTTTTCTAAGTTCATTTTTTGATAAGGTTCAGGATAATAAAATTAAGTCAGCTTATGTGTCATTG
>OLNJ01001553.1_pt1 | contig 11603 bp, 9 predicted proteins | sample 1672191 | NCBI WGS metagenome assembly OLNJ01 (sample SAMEA3136657, study PRJEB25190) | human gut metagenome | biome: human gut; feature: human-associated habitat; material: faeces | place: Austria | collected 2013 | reverse complement strand
CCAAAGGCGGTACGGCTGCCGTTCCGGGTGGTTTTGGAACCGGAAAGACCATGACACAGCACCAGATTGCCAAATGGTCCGATGCAGATATCATCATCTATATCGGCTGCGGCGAGCGTGGAAATGAGATGACACAGGTTCTGGAGGACTTCAGCAAGCTGATCGACCCGAAATCCGGAAACCTGATGATGGACCGTACTACTCTGATTGCCAACACATCCAACATGCCGGTTGCTGCCCGTGAAGCATCTATCTACACAGGTGTTACTCTGGCTGAATATTATCGTGACATGGGTTACGATGTAGCGATCATGGCAGACTCCACCTCCCGTTGGGCTGAGGCTCTTCGAGAGCTTTCCGGACGACTTGAGGAAATGCCGGCAGAGGAAGGTTTCCCTGCTTACCTGGCTTCCAAGCTTTCCGCTTTTTATGAGCGTGCCGGAATGATGCAGAATCTCAATGGTACAGAAGGTTCTGTCTCCATCATCGGTGCAGTTTCCCCACAGGGCGGTGACTTCTCTGAACCAGTCACTCAGAATACCAAACGATTTGTACGATGCTTCTGGGGACTTGATAAGGCTCTTGCTTATGCAAGACACTTCCCGGCGATCCACTGGCTCACAAGCTACAGTGAATACCTCGAAGACCTGACCCCATGGTACCGCGATCATGTATCTCCAAAATTCGTGGCTGACCGAAATCAGCTGATGGCGATCCTGAATCAGGAAAGCTCTCTGATGGAGATCGTTAAACTGATCGGCAGTGATGTACTCCCGGATGATCAGAAGCTGACTCTTGAGATTGCCAGAGTCATCCGACTTGGCTTCCTTCAGCAGAATGCCTTCCATCAGGAAGATACCTGCGTTCCAATGGAAAAACAGTTTGAGATGATGGAGATCATCCTTTATCTGTACGAAAAATCCAAAGCACTCATCAACCGAGGCATGCCGGTTTCTGTACTGAAAGAGGACAACATCTTTGAACGCATCATTTCTATTAAATATGATGTTCCAAACAATCAGCTAGACAAATTTGAACAGTACCGAAAAGACATCGACGCATTTTATGACAAAGTATTAGAGAAGAACGGCTGACAGGAGGAACGTTTTTATGGCAATTGAATATTTAGGTTTAAGTGAAATAAACGGCCCTCTGGTAGTTCTGGAAGGTGTAAAGAATGCCTCTTTTGAGGAGATCGTCGAATTCCATATGGATGACGGAACACAGAAGATCGGCCGTATCATTGAGATTTATGAGGACAAAGCAGTTATCCAGGTATTTGAAGGAACTGACAATATGTCCCTTGGCAACACACATACCCGACTCACCGGACATCCGATGGAGATCGGTCTTTCACCGGAAATCCTCGGCCGTACCTTCAACGGTATCGGTCAGCCGATCGACGGACTCGGTGCGATAACTCCGGAGGTTAACCTTAATATCAACGGTCTTCCGCTGAATCCGGTCACGCGAGAATATCCACGAAACTATATCAATACCGGTATTTCTGCAATTGATGGTCTGACTACTCTGATCCGTGGTCAGAAACTTCCAATCTTTTCCGGAAATGGTCTTCCACATGACAAGCTGGCTGCACAGATCGTACAGCAGGCTTCTCTGGGCGGTGATTCCGATGAAAACTTTGCAATCGTTTTTGCAGCTATGGGTGTTAAATACGATGTTGCAGAATTTTTCCGCCGTACTTTCGAAGAAAGCGGTGCTTCTGATCACGTTGTCATGTTCCTGAACCTGGCAAACGACCCGGTCGTTGAACGACTGCTGACACCAAAGATTGCACTTACCGCTGCAGAGTATCTGGCATTTGAAAAAGGCATGCATATCCTGGTCATTCTGACAGATATCACATCTTTCTGTGAAGCCATGCGTGAGGTTTCCTCCTCTAAAGGTGAGATTCCTTCCCGTAAAGGCTACCCGGGATATCTGTACAGTGAACTGGCTACTCTTTATGAGCGTGCCGGTATCGTACAGGGCGGCACCGGTTCTGTCACACAGATTCCGATCCTGACCATGCCGAACGATGATATTACGCATCCGATTCCTGACCTTACCGGATATATCACCGAAGGTCAGATCGTTCTGGACCGCCAGCTGCATGGCCAGGCAATCTATCCGCCGATCAACGTACTTCCATCTCTGTCACGTCTGATGAAGGACGGCATCGGAGAAGGCTTCACCAGAGAAGATCATCAGGACGTTGCAAACCAGCTCTTCTCCTGCTATGCAAAAGTAGGCGATGCAAGAGCTCTGGCTTCCGTTATCGGTGAAGATGAACTTTCCCCGATTGACAAACGTTACCTTGTCTTCGGTAAAGCATTTGAGGCAGAATTTGTCGGACAGGGTGAAACAGAAAACAGAAGTATCACAGAAACCCTTGATAAAGGCTGGGAGCTTCTGGGGCTTCTTCCAAAAGAAGAACTCGACCGAATCGATACAAAAATCCTGAACAAGTACTATAAAGAGACTGTACGCTAAGGGGAGGTGACTGTTTATGGATCCGAATACCTTCCCCACCAAGGGTAATCTGATACTTGCCAAAAATTCTCTGGCTCTTTCCCGTCAGGGATTTGAGCTGATGGACAAGAAACGAAACATCCTGATCCGTGAAATGATGGAACTGATCGACCAAGCCAAGGATATACAGGCTCAGATTGATGAAACCTTCCGTACCGCCTATGCAGCGCTCCAAAAAGCCAATATGGAGCTTGGAATCGCATTTGTACAGCAGGTTTCTTATACTGTCCCTGTGGAAGATTCTGTGAGGATCAAGACACGCAGCGTTATGGGAACTGAAATTCCTCTGGTTGAATATGACAAACAGCTGACAAACACGCCTACCTATGCTTACTACAGCACCAGAGTTTCTCTTGATCAGGCAAAAGCTGCCTTCGAAAAGGTAAAAGAGCTCTCTATCCAGCTCGCCGGTATCGAAAATGCCGCGATCCGTCTGGCTGCAAACATCAAAAAAACACAGAAAAGAGCGAATGCTCTCAAGAATATTACGATTCCTCGTTATGAAGCACTTACCAAGGACATCCAGAATGCACTTGAGGAAAAAGAGCGTGAGGAATTTACTCGCCTGAAAGTTATTAAACGAATGAAGCAGAAGGGGTGATCCCCTCCTGCTTTTTTTGTCCCGGGCAGCAAATCATACCTATATACAGCCCGCATTATTGTCAGATAATTTTTCTTTGAAAGTTTAAAATTTTTCTTTTGAATGCAAAATTCTTTAATATTTTCACTATGAAAAAGTCAATAGATTTTTTTATTTTTTTGTCGAATTTCTTAATTTCATCATTATTAACCAAAACATTTGTTTTTTATTTATTTATGTAAATCTCTTATTCCACATTAATTTTTTGTGGATAATGTGGATAACTTTGTGTATAACTCAAATATCTCGATTTTTCAACCTTTCCAAGATGTGGATAACTTTTACACCATTTTTCGCGTTATCCACATTTTCCCCCTTTATTCGACAGCCTTTGTGCAATTTGCTAAATACCCCTCTTTCTTCGACAATTTTTGCCAAAAGAAAAGAGTCACAGTTCTACAAATTGCGTAGAACTATAACTCTTTGATTTTATTCCATATAACTTCCAACACCAACCGGTGTATCGTAATTATAATCTGTAATTACAATCCCTTTATTGGAGTTCAGCGCATGTACGACTTTGCCATCTCCAATATACAGGGCTACATGAGAAATTCCACTGCCATAAAAGACAAGATCTCCGACTTCCATCTGGCTCAGATCTCTCTTCTGGGATGCACTGTACTGAGCTGCTGCCACTCGCGGTAGCTCATAGCCAAAGTTTGCAAATACAGACATCACGAATCCAGAGCAGTCTGCGCCGTTCGTGAGGCTTGTTCCGCCCCATACATATGGATTGCCAACAAACTGTACTGCAAAATCCGCGACTGCCTGGCGATTCGCCACACGCTTTTCTTCTTTTCTTCGTGCAGCCTCCTTTAATGCCTGCTTACGAATACGGGCAGTTTCTTCTTTGATCTCCTGCGCACGTCTTGCCACTTCCTGTGCATCTGCATATTTCTTTGCTTCTTTTTTCAGCTGCTGATATTCCTGTGCCTGTATCTCTGCCCGCGCTACGATCTGATTAGCCATTGCACTGATATCCCCACCGGAAGTACTGCTTTCTGTCCCGTCAGAAAACATTTCATCATCTGCATCTGCGTCTTCTGTGATCTCAACATCGTCCACATCCGCATCCTCATCTTCTGTGATCTCAATCTCAACCTCCGATGAACCACTGGAAAAATCATCTGCATAAACGGTCCATGTACTGCTGATACAACATATTGCCAATAACATTGCTGTTATTTTTTTCTTCATCTATTACTCCTTTGCGTTTGTTAAATACATAATTTACGCGCAACAGTTATGTATCTTAACACAATTGTAATAGATTTGTCAAATTTTTCTTTATTTACGCTTTAATACTCCATCAAATAGCGCTGAACAGATGCCACTGCATTGGCTCCATCTGCCACTGCAGTTACTACCTGACGCAGATTCTTGGTTCGGATATCGCCGGCGGCAAAGATGCCCGGTGTACTTGTCACGCCATCTTCTCCAGCAATGATATAGCCGCTTTCATCCATCTTCACAAGATCTTTGAACTTTCCACTTCCCGGCACGATTCCTACTGCAATAAACACTCCATCCACCGAAATTTCCTTTTCCTCATCCGTTTTTACATTTCGTACTTTCAGTGCCGTCACTTTGTCCTCACCTTCCACAGATACCGGTACACTGTCCCACACCAGTTCAACATTATGGCAGGCAAATAAGCTGTCCTGAAGAATTTTTTCCGCACGAAGTTCATCACGTCTGTGTACCAGATAAACTTTCTTGCAAGTCCGGGAAAGAAGAATTGCATCTTCCACAGCCACATTTCCGCCTCCTACTACTGCAACTGTCCCTTCCTGGAAAAAGGCCGCATCACAGGTTGCACAATAGGAAACTCCCATACCACCCAGTTCTTCCTCTCCGGGAATTCCAAGATGACGGTGTGTCGCTCCACAGGCTATGATTACCGCCCTTGCATGATATTCATTCTTTTTGGTCCGGATCACCTTGATCTCTCCCTCGTCTGTAACAGAAAGAACTGGCTCTCTCTTTGGTTTCAGTCCAAGTTTTTCTGCATGGCCTGCCATCGCCTCACCCAGATCCAGTCCGGTGATTCCAGGAAGTCCCGGATAATTGTCTACTTCATATGTGTCCACGATCTGTCCGCCCTGCACAAATTTTCTGTCCAGCCAGATTGTATTTAACTTTGCTCTTGTGGCATAGATTGCAGCACAGATTCCTGCCGGCCCTGCACCAAGAATTGCCAGATCATATATATTATTTTCCATCAGCTTCCGCCTCACTTTCTACGTTGCTGTTCACTCACAGTTGCTGCCTATCAGTTTAGCATACAATCGTTTTTTTTCCAATAAGATAGTAAAAAGCACTCCTTCGAGGTCTTTATGAAGTTATCTTTCCACAGACCAACATCCCATATTCTGATTGCAGGCACGTTGTGTCTCGTTTTTCTGCTTGGAACTGTCCTTGGCTGGGCAAACACACACCTACTCTCCGCAGACAGTCGTTTTGAGCAATTTACAGAAGAACTTTTTCAAAAAGAAGTTTCCGGCAATATGCTGAACCTTCATTATTCACTGGCTTATCCGGAAAAGAAAGGGATACAACGCCCCAAAGCTACACTTGGTACAATTTCTCTGCCTTCTTCACAATTAACAGACACATCTTCTGCCTCCCTTTCCAATACCTCCTCTGAAGCAGAAGATTTTACATCCCAAACGCTCAAAAAGCTTCAGACATTCAAAGCCTCCGGTCTTTCTGAATCCAACCGGCCCACACTCGACATGCTTCTTCTGTATTACAAAACACAGGCTGACTATCAGGACTATTCCATCCTTTATGAACCTTTAAGTCCCAGTCTTGGAATTCAGGCACAACTTCCCGTCCTGCTCGCCGAATATGCCTTCTATCAGAAGCAGGATATCGCAGACTATCTGAACCTTCTTGTCTCTGTAGAACCATATTTTGAAAGCATTCTTGCTTTTGAACAGGAAAAATCACAGCAGGGATATTTTATGAGTGATACAACACTGGACCGTGTTCTGGACCAATGCCGTAGCTTTATCAAGGAGCCCGATTCCAATTATATGCTGGATATTTTCGCCGAAAAATTGAAATCTTTCGGAAAACTTCCTCAAAAAGAACAGGATATTCTCATCCAAAAACATAAACAGATTCTTCTGAACAAGGTAATTCCTGCCTATCAGAATCTGATTCTTGGTCTGCAGTCCCTCCGTGGCACCGGCCGCCCAAGTCAGGGACTTGCACACTTAAATGGAGGAAAAAAATATTATGAATATCTGATAAAGAGCCAGACCGGCTCCTATACACCAGTCAGAGAAATGCAGAAACGACTTGCCGGGCAGATTGCAGCTGATATGAACAATGCACAGAAAATTCTGAAGCAAAATCCTTCTCTGCTTCGCAAATTGAACAGCCATTTCGACCTTCCCGAAATGGAACCACAGGACATTCTTACTGCTCTCTGCCAAAAAACTGGTAAAGATTTTCCGGCTCTTTCAGAGACAGACTACACCGTACGCTATGTACATAGATCCATGCAGGAATACCTGAGTCCGGCTTTCTATCTGACTCCTCCGCTTGACACCCGAACACCCAATATCATTTATATTAATCCTTCAGACCAGCGCAGTAACCTGGAACTTTTTACAACTTTGTCTCATGAGGGATTTCCAGGACATCTGTATCAGACTATCTTCTTTGGAAACACAGAACCTTCTGATATCCGCTATCTGATCACCTCCAGCGGCTACATCGAAGGCTGGGCAACTTATATAGAATCTTATGGATATCAGTATGCTTCCAATTATCTGGATGATAATGATGGCTCTGACTATGTCTATCTTACCTGGCTGAACCGCAGTATTAATCTGTGCATCTATTCCCTTCTGGACATCGGCATCCATTATTATGGCTGGAGTCAGGACGAAGCCGCCAGATTGCTGAAACTTTTTGGAATCACAAATACAAATGCAATATCTGAGATCTACCAGTATATCGTGGAAACGCCCGCCAATTATCTGAAATACTGCTGGGGATACCTCTGTTTTCTTGATCTGAAGACAGAATGGCAAACTGTACTCGGCAACAACTTTAATCCAAAAGCTTTTCACCAATATCTTCTTGAAATCGGTCCTGTCCAGTTTCCAGTACTGCAAAAATACATGCAGAAACATCTCCAAAAACTGACAGTCAAAGAAAACGGCCATTCTGCCGCTGTAAATTCAGATACAAAAAGGAGGTGCAGCTATTTGCACCTCCTACTCTTTTCCGTAATCATCAAAAAATCTCTGCAGTTTCAGCAATGCTTTCGTTAAATCCTTGGTTTCCTGCGGATTCAGGCTGTCAAGCACTGCCATGACCATCTTCTCATGAAAGATTTTATGATGAAGATAAGCTTTTTCTCCTTTTTCTGAAAGAGAAACCAGGACAACTCTCCTGTCCTCTTCACTTCTGGTTCGTTCTACATAGCCTTTTTTCACAAGATGGTTGATTGCAATCGTCAGTGTTCCCACCGTAACAGACATTGTTTTGGCCACTGTAGACATATTCTTGGATTCCTGTATACCGATCGCTTCCATAATATGCATATCATTTACTGATATATCTTTATATTCTGATGTGATCAGTGCTCGTTCTTCAATATCAAGAATATCTTTAAACAACCTCACCAGAATATTATTCACTGTTTCATATGAATTCATGCGTCTCTCCTCCGCTTCCTGACCCCTGGGCGCAGTCTCTCTGTATTCGTTATTTTTTATTATAGCGTATCTTTATTTGAAGCACAAAGTATTTTTACACTTATTTTTTTTACTTAATTCTTTCTTTAAAGTAATCTATTTGCTATAATGGTGAATTGAACATAAACAGACTTTTTTAAGTCTCACAAAATACACAAAGGAATTTATTATGAAAAAAAACAAAAACATCCCCTTAAACCTGAAAGAACAGATCAATTCCCGCATTGGCCTGATCTGTTCCATTGTAGTCATGCTCCTTCTGGTTCTTGTTTTTCACCAGCTTGATTATCAACTGATCCAGAAACCTGCAGACCAGGCTGCAAAAGAAGCAGCCAAGCAAAAGGAAGAAGCCGAGGCAGCTGCCAAAGCTCCGGAAATTTCCACTGCAACTGTTGTCGCAGTCGGTGACAATCTCTTTCATGATTCACTGATTGAATCCGGCAAATCCGACTCTGGTACATGGAACTATGACAAAATTTACGAAAATGTCAAAGATGAGATCCAGGCTGCCGATATTGCCATGGTAGACCAGGAAACCGTCTTTACAACAGACCATGATGCTGTCAGTGGTTATCCATCCTTTGCAACTCCGACGGAAGTTGGTGATGCACTGGTCAATGCAGGATTCGATGTAATCGAGTCTGCAACCAATCATATCGATGACTACGGATATGACTATATGGCACAGACACTGAATTACTGGAAAACCAGCCATCCGGATGTACCGGTTCTCGGAATCCATGAGACAGAAGAAGATGCAAATTCCGTCAAAGTGCTGGAGGTAAACGGTATTAAGATTTCTTTCCTTGATTATACATATGGTACCAACAATTCCGGTGCCGGCGAAGGCAAAGAATACATGATCGACATCTTTGAAAAAGACAAAGTAGCTTCCATGATCCAGAAAGCCAAAGAAAACAGCGATGTATTGATCTTTGTCGCTCACTGGGGCAAAGAAATGGAACCAATGCCTACTGAATACGAAAAAGAATGGGCAACCTTCCTTATGCAGCAGGGTGTTGACGTTGTGATCGGCGGTCATCCGCATACCCTTCAGCCATACGGAACTATGTCTGATAAAGAAGGCCACAGTATGCTGATCTTCTATTCACTCGGAAACTTCGTATCCACTCAGGAGTCCTTTGATGCACTTCTCGAAGGAATGGGCTGCTTCACTATCCAGAAAACAGTCAAAGACGGACAGACTTCTATCGAGATCATTGATCCGCAGATCAAGCCAATGGTAATGCATTACAACAAAGACGCTGGCGTATTCAGTCCGTACATGCTGTCCGATTACACCGAAGAACTTGCTTCACAGCATGAACTACGAACAGTCCTTGGAGATGACTCCTTTACACTCGCCAACCTTCAGAACCGTTTTAAAGAAATCATGTCCCTGACCGTAAAACCATCCTCCAACACCGATCTCCTCGATGTTACCTTCAATTCCGATGGTGATATGGTCAACTCTAATGGAGAATACGTAGACGATACCTGGTCTGTAAGTGCAGCCAACGCCCAGGATGATACCGCTGCCGATAACTCCGACAGCTCTGATGACTCCTCAGACAGTTCTGATGATAGTTCCGACTCGTCTGACGACTACGATTACAGCGACTCATCGGACAACTCTGATGAATCCGACTACTCCGACGAGTCTGATTACAGTGATGACTCCGACTATTCAGACGACTCTGAATACTAACACCTACTTTCTTCCGGTCCAGGATCACCACCTGTTTCGGAAGCTGAGAAGAAAAGAAATAACGAATTTACGGAAATGTAGAATAAAACTCCATTTATGTATTCGAGCATACAGACGTCTGAGAAAATTTGTAGAAGTACTTAAAGAAGGAAATAATATATTACCCCGGAAAATGATGCTGTCTGAGCGCAGCGAGTTCATCTCTTTTCCGGGGTGTTTTTTATATTATTTTTCTTCTTTCTAGTACTTCTGAATTTTCGAATTGTCTGTTGCTAAATACATAAACGGAGTTTTAATAATACTATATTTTATTTTTTCTCACTTCCGGAACAAAAGCCGCTTTGCATTCTCCTCTGTCACAGCGATCACTTCTTCGCCGCTGATTCCTTTCAGCTCCGCGATCATCGCTGCCACATACGGAAGATTCAGCGAACTGTTTCTTTTACCACGATTCGGCTCCGGACTTAAATACGGACTGTCCGTCTCCAACACAAGCTGCTCAAGCGGCGCATACTCCACCACTTCCTTCAGCTTCTTCGCATTCTTAAACGTCACAACTCCGCCAATTCCAAGATAAAGTCCCATATTCAGGTATTCCCTTGCCATTTCCTTTCCATAAGAAAAACAATGGATAATCCCTCCATGCATTCCCTCTTTCATGCATTCCTTCACCAGCTCCAGCGTATCCCTGGCTGCATCCCTGCTGTGGATCATAAACGGCATTTTTTCCTCTCTGGCAATCTCCATCTGTGCGCGAAACATCTTCTTCTGAATCTCATGTTCCCGTTCTTCTTTATGCCAGTAATAATCCAATCCAATCTCTCCGATCGCAACTGCCTTTGGCAGATGGCACAGATGACGGATCTCATTCAATGTATCCTCTGTCATCTTTTCTGCATCATCCGGGTGAATTCCAAAGGCGCCATAGACAAAGGGATATTTTTCCATCAGTTCTTCTGTCGCTTTCAGACTCTCGATCGATGCACATGCATTTACAATATGTCCAATTCCATGTGCTTCCATAGAATTCAATAATGCCTCTCTGTCCTGTTCAAAAGCCTCATCATCATAATGTGCATGTGTCTCAAAAATCATATGTGTTTCCATCCGTCTTTCCGCTCCTCAATCATAAACTCTCATCTCTGTTTACTCCGTCAATCTGTTCAAACTCCATTCCCGCACGGATGCTTCCTCCATGCAGAACTCTTGTAAAAACACCCTCTCGCGGCATAATACAATCCCCCATCTTCTGAAAGATTGCACATCCATGATGGCATTCCTTACCAATCTGCGTCATTTCCAGAACAACTTCTCCACAACGAAATCTGGTTCCAACCGGAAGTGATGAAAAATCAAACCCCTGCACTACAAGATTTTCTCCAAACGCTCCCTCCTCTACTTCGGCACCTCTCGCACGAAAAGCTTCTATTTTGTCATAAGACAGAAGGCTGACCTGTCGATGCCATTTGCCTGCATGTGCATCATTTTTAATTCCCCAGTCCTCTACAAATTCTGCTTCCTCTACCGGATGTTTCTGCGTCCCCTTTTTTTCACTGATACAGACTGCGATCACTTTACCCATAATCAAATTCTCCTATATTACAATTGACCAGTCCTGGACTGGTCATCTGTATTTTTCTATATTATTATTTTCGTGCACAATTACCGGCTTCGCCCGTAAGGATCTCTATTCCATGTCCCAGTGCATCAATGATATATTCCAGACTTTCCCGCACTGCCTTTGGACTTCCCGGCAGATTAATGATCAGTGTCTTTCCTCGAATTCCTGCTGTTGCACGGCTCAACATTGCACGCTTTGTGATCGTCATACTATAAGCACGAATCGCTTCCGGAATTCCCGGAACCTTACGTTCAATGACTTCCTCTGTTGCTTCCGGCGTTACATCTCTCTCAGAAAAACCAGTTCCACCTGTCGTCAAAATCAATTCTGCTTTTTCTGAATCTGCTATTTCCTGCAATTTACCTGCAAGCATTACCTGATCAT
>OLNJ01001548.1_pt1 | contig 11661 bp, 10 predicted proteins | sample 1672191 | NCBI WGS metagenome assembly OLNJ01 (sample SAMEA3136657, study PRJEB25190) | human gut metagenome | biome: human gut; feature: human-associated habitat; material: faeces | place: Austria | collected 2013 | reverse complement strand
CGTGGGGCACCCGCCGAAGAATTCGATACTCCCCATCCTCGTCAACTTAAGTGAGATCCTAAATCTTTGATTTAGTTGGTGGAAATTACTCCTACTGTATAGGAGTTTCCCACAACCTAAATAAATCTCTGATTTGGTTAGGCGAACTTACTCCTACACAGTAGGAGTTTCCTATTCAATCTAACAAATCTTTAATTAGTTAGATGAACTTACCTGATTTTTAGCTGAAATTTTTATATGAAAATCTTAGATTCAGTTCGCCTATATCACTCGGCATAAGCTGATCGGCTTAAAAAATCCAAATCTACGATTTTTCATCTTACTAATTTTATTTATTAGTAAGGATTATCACACTTAAGTTCTGGCGCTTTTTATTTTTGTGATAAAAATTAAACTCTATAATATTGTCCTCCTTTCTTTGAAAAATTATTTAACGACTTAATTCTATCATAAAAATTATTTTTGTCTAGAATAAATATTTCAAAAATTGGAATCTTAATTATAATATAGTACAAAATTTGCAAGTTGTTACATGAAAAAAATGATGAAAAAACTCAATAAAAATATCATTATATTTTATAAATAGTTTTTTATAAAAAATTTTCAGTTTATTAATGTTTATATGGATTGATTAGATAAAACTTTAAATGAATGGAATGAAGTTCAGTAATTAGAGGAATTTATTCATAGAAATATATTGTTTTTTTGGATAAACGTAAAAGAAATGAATAAAAGATAGATTTTTTGTTAAGAATATTCAAGAGAGTTTTATTGATAGGAGGAATTATTTTGTCAAATTTAGAATTGAAAATAAGAGATAAAAATATACCAAATAGTGCAAAGAAATCTAGAAAGAATGGGAATATTCCTGGAGTGCTATATGGAAAAGCAATAAATAATTTAATGTTTGAGGTTGGAGACTTAGAATTTATACATGAAATATCTTCAACTGGTGAGCATGGAATAATTGATGTACTTTTAAATGGAGAAAATCATAAAGCTTTAATTAAAGAGATACAAAGAGACCCTGCAACAAATAAAATTATTCATTTAGATTTAGAAGAGTTAAAAGGTAAAGATAAAATTGTTTCATCTGTACCAATACACTATGTTGGAGAAGAATATATAAATCGCAGAGGAACAGTATTACAAAAGGAAAAAGATAGCGTAAAAATCGAATGCAATGTAGATTCTTTACCAAAATTTATAAATCTAAATGTTGGTGATGGAACAGTAGGTTCTGTATATAAGCTTGGAGATTTAGAAGTTGCATCAGAAATATCAATTTTAGATGATTTAAATTCAGTTGTAGCAGCAGTTAGTTATGAAAGAAAAACTGTTTCAGATGATATGGATGCAGTAGAAGAAGCAGAATAAAATTATGGAGTATGAGCTATAGCAATAATTGCTAAAAAAGCTCATACTTTTTATTTGAAAATTTCCAAAAATGTTATATAATATACAAGATAACATTTAGGAGGTATAAGTATGGGATACAAAGAAAAGTATAATTTATGGTTAAACTCAAAAGACATAAATGAAGAAATTAAGGAAGAACTAAGAAGTGTTACTAATGAAAAAGAAATTGAAGATAGATTTTATAAAGATTTAGATTTTGGTACTGGTGGATTGAGAGGGATTATAGGAGCTGGTACTAATAGAATGAATGTTCATACAGTGTCTAAAGCAACACAAGGATTTGCAAATTATTTAAATAATTCATTTGAAAATCCATCTGTAGCAATAGCATATGATTCAAGAAATATGTCAAAGGAATTTGCTGAATCTGCAGCATTAACACTTTGTGCTAATAATATAAAGGTATATTTATTTGAAAGTTTAAGACCTACACCAATGCTTTCATATACAGTTAGACATTTAGAGTGTAAGGGTGGAATAGTTATAACTGCTTCTCACAATCCAAAAATATATAATGGATATAAAGTTTATGACGAATTTGGTGGACAAGTAACTGATGAGAAGGCTAACATAATAATAAATGAAGTAAACAATGTTTCAGATTTTAGTCAAATCAAGATAATTACTAATGAAGAAGCAGTTAATAGTGGACTTTTAGTATATATAGGAGAAGAAGTTGATAAGGCTTATATAGAAGAAGTTAAATCATTAACTATAAGAAAAGATTTAGTAGCTAGCAAAGCCAAGGATTTAAAAGTTATATATACTCCAATACATGGTAGTGGAAATATGCCTGTAAGAAGAGTTTTAAAAGAGCTTGGATATGAAAATGTTGAAATTGTTAAAGAACAAGAGATGCCAGATGGAAACTTCCCAACAGCACCATATCCAAATCCAGAAGATCCAAAGGTGTTTAAATTAGCTTTAGATATGGCAAAAGAATCTAATCCAGATATAATCTTTGGAACTGACCCAGATTGTGATAGAATAGGTGTAGTTGTTAAAGATAGTAAAGGTGAATACCAAGTATTAACTGGGAACCAAACAGGATTATTATTAAGTAACTATATATTATCAGCATTAAAAGAAGAAAATAGACTTCCTGAAAATGGAGTTATTATAAAGACAATAGTTACTTCTGAAGGAGTAAAAGAAATAGCTAAAGCTTATGATATTGAAGTGATGGATGTACTTACAGGATTTAAGTATATTGGTGAAAAGATAAGAGAATTCCAAGAATCAGGAGATAAAAAATATATCTTTGGATTTGAAGAAAGCTATGGATATTTAGCAGGTGAATTTGTAAGAGATAAAGATGCAGTAATAGCTTCTATGTTAATTGCAGAAATGACTCTTTATTATAAAGAAAAGGGAATGAGTCTTTATGATGCCCTAATAGATTTATATAAAGAATTTGGATTCTTTAAAGAAGATTTAATTTCTATAGAACTTAAAGGTAAAGAAGGTCAAGAAAAGATTGCTGCATGCATAGATTCTTTAAGAAACTCAACATTAACTGAGGTTGACGGAGTTAAGGTAAACACTAAACTAGACTATAGATTAAGCAAAGAAGATGATTTAGTTAATAATACAGAAAAAGTAATCAACTTACCAAAATCTAATGTTCTTAAGTTTATACTAGAGAATGGTTCATGGTTTGTTGTAAGACCTTCAGGTACAGAACCAAAAATGAAAATATATCTAGCTATTAAAGGTAATGGATTAGAAGATTCTGCTGAAAAATTAACTAGATTTAAAGAAAGTGTTATGACTATAGTTAATGAAAAGTTAGTTTAAATTGAAAACTGAATTTTTATATTAGTTATTTAAAAATAACTAGAAGTTAAAAATAAAAGCTACTGGGAAACCGGTAGCTTTTATTTAATTTAAGAAATAAGACTGTTAACTATATTGGGGATAATTAAGAGAGGTTAATAAATAAAAGAACAAAAGATTCACTTTATGGTTTTATTTGAAAGTTTTATAGGAATAATGTATTATGATAAAGAAATAATCTACTAGAGGAGTGTAATATATGGATTATAATGCAATGATTAAAGAAAAATTAGGTAAACTTTTATTTTTAGAGATAAATATTAAAGGATTTAAAGAAAATATAGGTATCCCTGAATATGTTACATTGAAAAATAATGAATTATATATGCCAATAGATTCAAAATATATAAGTTCAAATATACAAAATGAAATAAAATTAAAGAATATTCCTATATATTGTTTTATTGAAGGTATGTTTACTGCTATAGGCTGTGATGAAAACTTAAGATTTAATGATGACTATGAACTAATTTTAGATTACATAAAAGATACAGAAACTTGTATAAAATCTTTAATAAGCAAAGCTATAGAAAAGGATGAGCTTTTAGAGGGATATCTTTTACTAAAAGGTTATTATAGATATTCAAAGGATTTAGATGTTTATAAAAAGCTTTTATTAGTAGGAGAAGCAATAAGAGAAAAGGATAGCTCATTTAGTGAAATACTTATGGGGGATATAGAGTATGCAGAAGAAAGGCTTTTAAAGATAACAGAAGGTTACTTATATAAAGCTATGATATTAAAGGAAAAAGGTGAATTTGAAGCAGCGAGAGTAGCATTAAATGAGTATTTTAATAAAGGTGGAAAAGAGACTGAAGAAATAAAGATTTTAAATCAAGATATTAATAATATTGCTGATTATGAAAAAGCTATAGCTTTACTAGAAAATAATCCAACTAAATCTATAGAGATTTTACTTAGCTTATGCAATGAGTTTGATGAGAATCCATTGATTTACTACTATTTAGGAATAGGATTCAGAAAGCTAGAAAATTATGACAAAGCGATTTATTACTTAGAAGAGAGCATAAGAAGAGAAAGTGGTATTTTAGAGGTGGTAGTAGAACTTGGTCTTAACTATGCTTGTATTGGAGATTATGAAAAGGCTATTGGATTATTTAAAAAAGCTTTTGAAGTATCAAGGGATGTAGAAATTTGTACAAATATAATAATGTGTTACTTAAATATAGGAGATATGGAAAATGCTAATCTTCATTTAGAAATTGCTAAGAAGCTTAATCCTGAAGATGAAATAGTTAAACAAATAGAGAACATTATAAAAAATAAGTAATTTAAAGAGGAATGTTATATGATAGAAAATAGAGAGGGATATATAGAGATTTTAGGGTATAAAATTTTTTCTGGAACTAAAAAAGAATGCTTAGATAAGGTCTTTTCCTATGAGAAAGTTCATGTTATATCTGGTAATCCAGAGGTGCTATACACAGGACTTAGAAATGAAAAGTTATTAGAAAATTTTAAGTCAAATAAAGCACTTATTATTCCAGATGGGGTAGGAACACAAATTTCAGGACGGATTTTGAAAACACCAGTAAAAGAAAAAATTGCTGGAATAGAATTAATGAAAGAAATAATTAAAAGATGTAATGAGAATGGTGAAGGAGTTTATCTTTTAGGAGCTTCACAGGATAGCTTAGATGCTTGTAAAGATAAACTTTTAGAAGAGTACCCACAGGTAAAAATAGTTGGTGCTAGAAATGGATTTTTTGATATTGAAAATGCAGATGAAATTATAAATGATATAAAAGATAAAAAGCCATTAGCATTATTTGTTGCTATGGGATGTCCAAGACAAGAGAATTTTATAGTTAAGTATATGGATGAGCTTCCAGTGAAGATTTTTATGGGTGTAGGTGGAAGTTTTGATGTAATAGGTGACAAAGTAAAAAGGGCACCGAGGTGGATGATTAATATAGGGATGGAATGGGCATATAGAGTTATAAAAGAGCCTTTTAGAATTAAAAGGCTTGGAAGTATTCCTAAGTTCTTATGGCTTGTTGTGAAAGATAGAGGAACAAGTTATGAAGGGAAATAAAATTTTTAAAGCAACCTTTGTTGTTATGATTGTTACTTTACTTAGTAGAGTTTTAGGGATGGTTAGAGATATCTTGGTTGCATCTAATTTTGGAGCTGGAGTGTATACTGATGCATATAAAGCGGCTGTTTCTATTCCTGATAATCTATTTACTATTATAGGGCTAGCAATATCAACTGTATTTATACCGATGATAAGTAAAGTTAAATACGAAAAAGGTAAGGAGGAAATGTTTAAATTCTCTAATAATATAATAAGCATTCTCTCAGCTATTTCGGTATTGCTTTTAGTATTTGGACTTATATTTACAAAAGATTTAGTTAAGATTGTAGCAACAGGTTTTGATCAAGAAAGAATGGATTTAGCGATTACATTAACGAAGATTAGCTTAATCAATTTATTATTTTTATCGATAAATGTTTGTTTTCTTTCTATGCTTCAGGTTTGTGAAAAGTTTATTTTACCTTCGATTTTAGGATTATTCTTAAATTTACCTATGATAATTTATTTAGTTTTATTTAAGGATATAAGTATATTAGGGTTAACTGTAGCTAATGTAATAGGAAATGCCTTACGTGTAGTAGTTCAAATTCCAGCCCTTTACAAGGAAGGCTATAGAATTATTCCTCATATAAATTTAAAAGATGAGAGGATAAAAAGAGTACTGATATTAGTTGTGCCAGTAATTATTGGAGCTGGAGCTAATTCGTTAAATATGATAGTTGATTTAAATATATCTTCAACTTTAGATGTAGGGTCTATGTCAGCTTTAGATTATGCTCAAAAGATTATAGTATTTATTAATACGGCCATTACAACGTCGATCGTATCTGTATTATATCCTGTTATGAGCAATAAATTAAACGAAGGTGATAATGAAGGATTTTTAACATATTTATGCAAATCAATAGTTATAATATCTCTATTATTAATTCCAATTGCTTTTGCAATAATACTGTTAAATAAAGAAATAGTTACAGCTTTTTATGGAAGAAATCAGTTTGGAGCTAGTGCGATTACATTAACATCTATAGCTCTTTTAGGTTATTCAATGCAAATCCCATTTTTAGGAGTACGTGATATATTAAATTCATCACTATTTTCAATGCAAAAAACGAAGATAACGACTATAAATGGTGTTATAGGAGTTGTAGTTAATATAGTTTTAAGTATAACATTATCGAGAAAAATTGGACTTTTAGGAGTAGCTATAGCATCTTCTATTACGTCAGCTGTAACTGCAATTTTACTATTCTATTCCACTAAGAAGGTTATAGGAAACATTGATTTAAGAGATATGTTAAAAAGCTTATCTAAGATTACTATATCTGCATTTATTATGATATTTATAGTGAAGATAGTTAATGATTTCTTAGGTATTAGTAATCCTTTTATGGTCTTAATTATAGATGGTGCTATTGGTAGTATAGTCTTCTTTACAGGATGTATTGTACTAAGGGTTAAAGAGTTAAAAGAAATATTAGATATGCTGCTTAAGAAGTTTATAAGAAAAGAGGTTAGATAGGATATGAAGATATTATTTATTGCTTGTTATTCTCCTTTGATAAATAATTCTGCGTCTATAGAAACATTACAATATTTGAATAACTTAGCTAAAGATAATGAAATTGATTTATTAACAGTAAATTTTCCTGAAAATTCGATTTATTATGATGAGTATATTTTAAATATGCTAGATAAGAAAGTTAATCTTCATATTATATCTGGAGGTAAGATTTTCGAAAAGATAATGCCTAAAAAAACTCTTAATAAAGATGAAGATAATAATGCCTCAAATAAAAGTAGTTTCTTAAAGAAGAATTTAAAAAAGGCAAAAGCTATAGTTGCTGTACCTGATATGTACTTAAATTGGGCTAGGAGAGCATCAAAGTATGGAATTGAATTAGTGAAGAAGAATAATTATGATGTTATTTTTTCGATGCATGAACCACCATCAAGCCATATATGTGCTTTAAAAATAAAAGAAAAGTTTAAAGATATACCATGGGTTACATATTGGAGTGATCCTTGGCTTAAAGATTCTACAAGAGAAGGTATTGGAAGTATAAGAAAGAGCATCGAAGGACGTTGGGAAAAGATGGTGGTTGAGCTTTCAGATAGGTTTATTTTTGTAACTAAAGCTAATAGAGATGATTATGTTAAAACATATAATATACCAATAGAAAAAACTTACATACTTACTAGAGGGTATGATAGTAATTCTTATAGAGATATTAAAGCTTTAGGAATTCCAGAGAAAATAGATAATTTTAAAGTGAATTTTGTTTATGCGGGTGAAATTTTTAGTAAATTAAGAGATGTAAATCCATTTATAGATGCTGTAAATCAAATTAAAGAAAAAGATATTGAATTATTTAACAGTCTTAATATTTTATTCTTTGGGAATATAGATGACAAATCAGTAGAGAGTAAATTAAAATCTGTAGAAAATGTAAATGTATCACCGAGAATTCCTTATAAAGAAGCTTTATCTTATATGTTAAATAGTGAAGTGTTACTTTTATTTGGAAATAAGAATTCTAAACAAATACCAGCAAAAATTTACGATTATTTTGGAGCAGAAGGTAGAATATTTGTAATACTAGGAGACGAAAATGATCCTATAAAAGATGTAGTATTAAATAATGATAAATGTATAGTTGTAAATAACAATGAAGATGAAATCATAGAAGGTATAAATAAAATTATTGAGTTGGTTAAGGAAAATAAATTAACTAAACCACTAAAAGAATATGAGTGGGCAAATATTTCAGAAAGATTAAATAAAATATTAAGGGGGTAGACAATATGCATATAATGTTTATACCTTCTTGGTATGCAAATGAAAGAAATAAGGTTCATGGCAGTTTTTTTAAAGAACAAGCATTAGCACTACAAAGTAAAGGTGTTAAAATAACAGTAGCTTATAATGAGATATGGCCACTTACATTAATAAATAAGGTTAAAGAAAAAAGTGGATTATATTTTAATATAGAGGATAACTTAAGGACGTACAGATATAAGAATTATAATTTTATTCCTAAAAGTCCATTGATGTTTAAAGTATTCAATAAAAGAATGGAAAAATTGTTTAAAGAGATTGAAAAAAAAGAAGGTAAAATTGATATAATTCATGCACAATCATCATTATGGGGTGGTATTAGTGCTGCATATTTATCGAAAAAGTTTAATGTCCCTTTAGTTATAACAGAACATTCATCTGTTGAAAGAGGTCCTTATATAAGAAAAAGCTATATTCCATGTATTGTTGATTCTTATAATACTGCGAAAGAATTAATAGCAGTTGGAAATGGGCTGAAGAGAGAATTAGAAGAATTAACTAAACGTGATGATATTAAAGTTATAGGTAATTTAATTCATTTTTCTGATTTTCAATTAAAAGATAGAAAACCAAATGATAAGTTTATATTTTTTTCCTTAGCTTTTCTTGAAGGTGAAAAAGGATTTGATACTTTAATAAAAAGTTTTAGTAAAGCATTTAAAGACACAAATAACTGTGAATTAGTTATAGGTGGAGATGGCAGTCAAAGAGAGTGGTTAGAATTGTTAGCTAATAAAGAGGGAGTTAGTAATAAAGTAACATTTCTAGGTGCATTATCAAGACATGATGTGTCTAAGTGGATGAAGCAGGCTGATGCTTTTGTATTACCATCTAGATATGAAACTTTTGGTGTTGTGTATATAGAAGCTTTAGCAAGTGGAACCCCTGTTATTGGAACCTTTAATGGTGGAGCAGAGGATATAATAACTAAAGATAATGGGTATATAGTTAATGTTGATGATATTAATGCTTTAGCTAATGCTATGGAGAAAATGGCTATGAATAAAGATAAATTTATCCCAGAAAAATTAAGAGAAGATTGTTTTAATAGATTTAATCCAGATGTTATTGCAGATAAGATAATATCTGTGTATAAAAATATCATAAAAGAAAGTGAGTTTTAGCTATGGATTTTAAACAATATAAAATAGATGAGTTTATAGGGGATTTAGCAAGTGATTTATCATCACCAGGAGGGGGAAGTGTTGCTGCTTTAGTAACAGCTTTAGCTTCTGCATTAAATTCTATGGTGTATTCATTTACTATAGATAAAAAAACTTTTGAAAGTCTTAATCAAGAAGAGAAGAAAAAAATGATAGAGCTATCAGAAGAAAGTAAAAAACTTATACAAGAGTCGTTAACTTATATGGATAAGGACAGAGAAGCTTTTACAAACCTTATGGATTGTTATAAGTTGCCTAAAGAAACAGAAGAAGATAGAGATATAAGAGGTAAAAAGATATTAGATAATACGATATTATCTATGAACGTTCCCTTAGAACTTGCTGAGAAAGCTATAAAATTTTATGATAATATAGAATTTGCTATAAAATATGGAAATAAAAACTTGATATCAGATGGAATTGTTGCAGCGATTCTTTTACATAGTTCTATTGAATCTGCTATAGTTAATGTAAAGGTCAATTATTTTAGTATAAAGAATAAAGAATCTGTAAGTTTTGTTCTAGATAGGTGCAAAGAACTTATGAATGAATCTTTAGAAAGAAAAAATAAAATAGTTGAGAGTTTTGAAGGCTAAACTAAGGTTTTTAGGAGAGAAGATATGAGTTTACTAATAAAGGTTGAAAAGGCTGTAGATCTTTTAAAAACTAAGTGTTTGATGAAGTTCAAACAAAGGATATATAGTGGTAAGAAATATAATATTAAATACCTATTTGAAGAAAAAAAAGGCTCAAAAGATTTATTGATTGTTTTTACGGCTTGTACAAAAGTTGGTCAAAAGGCAAGATATAATTATATTAAGACTTTAGAGGAATTTAAATGTAATAAACTTTTTATTTTGGATGATTTTGGGTTTGATGAAAGAGGAGCTTATTATTTAGGAAAAGATAGAGATTTCGCTATAGAAAAAGATGTGGAATCTTTAATTAATGATATTTGTAAGAAAATAGAACCTAAAAAAGAGTTTTATATTGGGTCAAGCAAAGGTGGATATGCTGCACTTTACTTTGGAGTTAGAAGAAAAGATACTTATATTGTAGTTGGTGCTCCACAGTATAACTTAGGTAATTATTTAAATTTACCTGGGCATACAGAAATTCTTAAGTATATTATGGGAAATTGTAACCAAGAATCTATAAGTATATTAAATGAATTATTAAAAGAGGCATTAATTAAAAATAAAGAGAATAAAAATAAGATTTTTCTTCATTATTCAGATAAGGAAGAGACTTTTGAATCAGACTTAAAACCACTTATAGATGAATTAATAAACTTGAATTATGAGAGTGAATTTGATTTAGAACATTATGAGAGTCATGCAGAACTTACTAAATATTATCCTCAATATATAAAAAAGATACTAAGTAAAAATCTTAGTAGATGAAAATGTGATTAATAGTTTAAAAATCTCCTTGTATTTTGCAAGGAGATTTTTGTTTGTTATATTAATATTTTAAGGAAGTTGATCTAAAGATTTAAATTCATATCCATCGGCTCTTATTTGATCTATTACAGCACCTAAAATATTTGTATTTGTTTTAGAAACTGCATGTAATAACATTATGCAACCAGGGTGGACACCGTTTGTAATTTTCTTCATAGCGTACTCTTCTGATGGTTGCTCGTCTTTTAGCCAATCTTTATAGGCAAAGCTCCAAAAAATACTTTTATACCCTAAATCTTTTGTCATCTTTAAAGAGTTAATTGAATATTTACCCATTGGAGGTCTGAAGAATTTAGGCATATCTGTGCCAACGACTTCTCTATAGGCATCTTCTACTTCAGTAAACTCGCTTTTGAATTTTGAAGGATCTGTTATAGATGCCATTGATGGATGGTGAGAAGAGTGATTACAAACTAAATGGCCTTCGTCAGCCATTCTTTTAATTATTTCTGGATTTTGAGTAATATACGGCTTTACTACGAAGAATGCCGCTGGAACACCTTTTTCCTTTAAAATGTCTAATATTTTTTCAGTATAACCATTTTCGTATCCTTCATCAAAGGTTAAATAAATAACTTTACTCTCTGTATCACCTAGGTAGTAAGCATCATAATCTTTAAGAATATTTACAGATTCTTTTGGACCTTCAGGAAGTGTATCCTTACCTCTATTTACAAAATACCAATTTAGTTCAGAGTTTTCTGGGACAACACTAGCATTTGCAGTATATGCAAATGTTGATGTTAAAGTTATTAATAGTGTTGGAATAATTTTTCTTATTAATTTTTTTGAAAACGTCAATATTATCACCCCTTATAAATTATTCATTATAGGGTTAATCATATTTCTTAACCCTTATATATCAAGGCCTTTATGGCCAAG
>OLNJ01001545.1_pt1 | contig 11686 bp, 10 predicted proteins | sample 1672191 | NCBI WGS metagenome assembly OLNJ01 (sample SAMEA3136657, study PRJEB25190) | human gut metagenome | biome: human gut; feature: human-associated habitat; material: faeces | place: Austria | collected 2013 | reverse complement strand
TGATGATGATCAGGATGTAGTCCTGGAAATCCTGGAGGAATGTGAGAAGGCGGGAAATCCGGATATGGTGTACAAGTTTACATCTACCTCCAAGATCAGCTTCCCGGGCTCCGGTATTGCAGCCATCGCCACATCCCCCAATAACCTGGAGGATATTAAAAAGCAGCTGTTTATCCAGACCATTGGCCATGATAAGCTGAATCAGCTGCGCCATGTACGTTTCTTTAAGGATATTGACGGGATCCATGCCCATATGAGAAAGCATGCAGCGATTATGCGCCCTAAATTTGAAGCTGTCCTTGATACTCTGGAAAAAGAACTGGGCGGCCTTGAGATCGGTTCCTGGATCAAGCCTAAGGGAGGATATTTTATTTCCTTTGATTCTATGGACGGCTGCGCCAAAGCGATCGTTGCCAAGGCTAAGGAAGCCGGTGTTGTGATGACAAATGCAGGAGCAACCTACCCTTACGGCAAGGACCCTCATGACAGCAATATCCGTATTGCTCCGTCATTCCCGCCAATTGATGAACTGGAAAAAGCAGCACAGGTATTTGTTGTCTGCGTAAAACTTGCCAGCGTAGAGAAACTTCTGGCAGAATAAACTCTGACCTGAACAGCAACAATAAAATTTCATAGCCGCGAACGTTAAGGAGGCGCCATGACGGAAGAAAACAAGAGTATGGACAAAGGAAGAAAACTACTGATTGGTTTAATCATTGTACTGCTCCTGCTTACCGCAGGCGCCTACTTTTTTGGTGTATACTATTTTACCGGTCACTTTCTTCCCGGTTCCCAGGTGAATGGTTTTAACTGCTCTTATATGACGGAGGATGAGACCGAAAATCTTCTGAAACAAAAGACTGCAGTCTATGTACTTGCAGTCCGTACAAGAGGAGACGGCCAGGAAGGAATCACAGCAGAGGAAATTAATCTCCAATATACATCAGATGGAAGTGTCAGGAAGCTTTTGCATGAACAGAATCGTTTTATCTGGTTCCTGGCCTTCAGCCAGCAGCAGACTTATGAACTGCCGGCATCGGTATCGTACGATGAAGCGCTGTTTAAACAGAAGATCGACAGCCTGAAGTGCCTTCAGAATAATGTAGAACCGGAAGATGCCTATATCAGAGAACTGGAGGACGGTTTTGAAGTCGTTCCTGAGATTGAGGGTACAAAGATTGATTATGAAAAACTGACAGAAGATATTTCTGATGCGGTTAAGACGGGGCGTACGGTTGCAGATCTGGAAGAAGATGGCTGCTATATCAACCCGACCGCATATGCATCGGATCTTACTAAGGACTGTGAGCAGATGAATGATCTGACCGATGTTGTGGTAACGTATGATTTCAGTGACCGCAAAGAGACGGTAGATCGTTCTGTGATAAAGGGCATGCTTGGCAGAGATGAAAATGATAATCTGGTCGTGAGTAAGGATGCAGTAGCTGCTTATGTGGCGGATCTTGCCGGTAAATATGATACGGCAGGTACAGAACGGACATTTTCTACATATGATAACAGAGATATCACCGTATCCGGTGGAAATTACGGTTGGGTGATCGACCAGCAAAAAGAAAGTAATGCACTGTACAAAGACATCACAGAGAAAAAAACCGAGGTGCGGGAACCGGTTTATGAACAGAAAGCAGCCAGCAGAAAGATAAATGATATAGGATATTCTTATATTGAAATTGACCTGAGTGCCCAAAGAATGGTATTATATCAGAGTGGAAGTCCGGTGGTGGATACCGGGCTGGTGGCAGACAGCAGCACACCGACCGGCATATATGCACTGGGAGAAAAGGAATCTTCCGCAGTACCCGGCGGCGGAGCTGGTGAAACAGTAAATTTCTGGATGCCATTTACAGACAAAATCGGCATATATGGAAAAACAGGTCTAGATGTAACGGGATATGACTTTTCAGATGATGCGGATATCGCAGCTTTCGGAAGTGATGATGAAAGCAGTGGAACCAGCGTATTTTCGGATTCGTGGCCGGGTATAGAAGGCTGCATAGCTGTACCTGAGGAACAGGCACAGGCAATTTATCAGACAGTAGAATCCGGAATACCGGTTGTCATATATAAGTGATCATAACTGTGAAAAGACAAAACAGTGTAACCAGTACAGCAAAGGAGCTGCAGGGATTCTGAGAGGGATCTTTGCAGCGGTTTTTGCGTTTCAGGAGAGGTGATAATATGAAAATTGTTGTATTAGCAGGGGGAACAAGTACAGAAAGGGATGTTTCAATCGTATCCGGCACAGGAATCTGCAGTGCGCTGCGTCAGAAAAATCATCAGGCAATTCTCGTCGATGTTTTTTGCGGACTGGAGAATGTAGACTGGGCAGATCCTTTTCCGGAAAGCTATGATGTAGAGGAGGCAGTTTCCTATATCAGGAGTTTTAACCGGCATATCGAAGAGTTAAAAAAGAGCAGGAAAGAATTTTTCGGACCGAATGTCCTGGAACTTTGTAAGAAAGCAGATTTTGTTTTCCTCGGACTGCATGGATCCAACGGCGAGGACGGAAGACTGCAGGCTGTATTTGACCTGATGGGAATTCCGTACACCGGAACAGGCTATCTCAGCAGTGCGATGGCGATGGACAAAGGTGTTACGAAAGCCATGTTCCAGATGCGCGGTGTACCGACACCGGGCGGCAAAGCCATGAAGAAAAAAGACCGCGTGGAGACACCGCAGGAGCTTGGCCTGGATTTCCCTGTTGTAGTCAAGACATGCTGTGGCGGTTCCAGCATTGGTGTTTATATCGTAGATAATCAGGCTGATTATACGAAAGCTCTGGATGGAGCATTTACCTATGAAAATGAAGTTGTCGTAGAAGAATTTGTCGAGGGTACTGAGTATACTGTTGCTGTTGTGGACGGCAAAGCATATCCGGTTGTACAGATCGTTCCGGTTCAGGGATTCTATGACTATGAGAATAAATACAAACCGGGCGCAGTGAAAGAAACCTGTCCGGCACCGATTTCCGAAGAACTGACCAGACGTCTTCAGGAATATGCGGTAGAAGGCTATCACGCACTTGAAATGGAAAGCTATGGCCGTCTTGATTTCATCGTAACAAAAGATGAAAAAATCTACTGCCTTGAGGCAAACACTCTTCCGGGCATGACACCTACCAGTCTGATCCCGCAGGAGGCCGCAGTACTTGGTATGGACTATCCGACGCTGTGCGAAGAACTGATCAGAGTTTCAATGAAAAAAAGTACGAATGAGGAAAATTAAATGAAGAATCTTACTTTAAGAAATCTTACAGAGGTGTGCAACGGAATCTGGCATGGTGATGATGCGCTTCTCGACCGTGAGATTTCTGCAATTACCACAGACAGCCGTAAGATTGAGAAGGACTGTCTGTTTGTACCAATCGTGGGAGAGCGCGTTGATGCACATCGTTTTATCCCGGATGTCATGGCGAAAGGTGCACTTGTGACACTTTCCGAGAGAGAACTTTCGGACGCAGATTATCCTTATATTCAGATTACATCTTCTCTGCAGGCAGTAAAAGACATTGCAGAATTTTATCTGCAGCAGCTTCAGCTTCCGGTAGTCGGAATTACCGGAAGCGTTGGCAAGACCAGCACGAAAGAAGTGATCGCATCTGTACTGAAAGAAAAATACCGTACTCTCAAAACACAGGGTAATTTTAATAATGAACTCGGACTGCCGCTGACCGTATTCCGTCTGAGAGAAGACGATCAGATTGCCGTTCTGGAAATGGGTATCAGTGATTTTGGAGAAATGACACGACTTACCCGGATCGCGAAACCGGATACCTGCGTGATCACAAATATCGGAACCTGTCATCTGGAAAATCTTGGCGACAGAGACGGAGTTCTCAAAGCAAAGACGGAAATCTTCCAGTCCATGCAGCCGAGCGGCCATATTGTACTGAACGGGGATGATGATAAGCTGGCAACGGTTGATGGCTATCATGGTGTGAAACCGGTATTTTTCGGTTTGGATGCGAAGCGTGATGTTTATGCAGACCAGATCGTGAGCAGGGGGCTGAAAGGCGTTTCCTGTCGCATTCATATGGGCGAAGATGCTTTTGATGTACTGGTGCCGACACCGGGCATCCATATGGTCTACAATGCGCTCGCAGCAGCTGCTGTCGGCAGAATCTACGGACTTACGATCGAGGAGATCAAAAGAGGTATTGAAAGTCTGGAGACGATCCGTGGACGTTTCAAGATGATCGAGACAGAGAATTTCCTTGTTGTTGACGACTGCTACAATGCCAACCCGATGTCTATGAAAGCTTCTCTGGATGTACTTCATGATGGAGCGGGAAGAAGAGTGGCAATCCTCGGAGACATGGGAGAACTTGGCGAGAATGAGATTTCTCTGCATGAAGAAGTCGGAGAGCATGCTGCAAAATGTGGTATTGATGTCTGTATCTGTGTGGGAGAGCTTTCCTCACATATTGCAGAAGCCGCACGCAAAGCAGATCCGGACTTCGAAGTACATTACGAAAAAGACAGAGAATCTCTTCTTAAGAACCTTGGAGGATATGTCCATAAAGGAGATACGATTCTCGTAAAAGCGTCTCATTTTATGAAGTTTGAAGAAGTGGTAGATGCACTGGAAAAGATGTAAGATTCTGCAGGAATTTGACGAACGATTTTTGTTCCATACAGGCCTTAAGAGGTGTAGAATGTGTTTAACGGATAACTGTTCACAGACTGTAAAACAAGGAGGGCTTATGCTGGAACGAATCATGGATCTGCATATACTGCTCTATCTGATGGCTGTTCTCGGAACAGCAGGAGGAGTAGGGATGCTGGCAGTACACCTTACTTACAGAAGAACCCTGCGAAAGACAAAAGCGACAACAAACCTGAGAGAAAAATGGCTGAATCTGTGGAAAACAAGGGATAAGCTTCTGAACAGAATGAATCTTCTGGTCTGGATTCCTTCATTGTTATCTACAGCATGCCTGGGGCTGTCGCTTTTTTTTGTTACGAAACTTGGATCGGAGCGAGGACTTCCGCTGCAGTATCTGTATATCGGTACGGCAGTTCCGGTTGCGCTTCTGATCTTGCGTCAGGCGCTGGACTTTTCGTACAAAGAAGAACTGGTGACAAATTCCCTTGCGGATTATATCCTTCAGGCGCGATCGCGCAGGGAAAATCCACCCACAGCCCGTAAATACGAACCGCAGCAGACGGCGCAGAAAACAGATCCGGTTCTCAGGGAAGAAATGGTTGAGCGGATCGCATCCAGTATCCGGCAGACAGCAGCTACCGGGAGCCATTTCAGCAAAATGCTGAGTCCTGAGGAAGAAGAAATCATGCGGGAGATCATACGGGAATTTATGGAATAAACACAGAGAAATCTGGAGGTACAAATGAACAAAAGAAGAATTATCTGGATAGAGCTGCTTCGTATTTTTGCGTGCATTGGTGTCATAGGTATTCATGCGGCTTCGCAGCATTTTCGTGATGTGCCGGTAAATACATCTGTATGGGCAGTAACTAATTTTTACCATGGAATCAACCGCTTTGCAGTTGCGTGTTTTGTGATGATCAGCGGTTGTCTGTATCTTGACCGTAAACGGACATGGAATCTTAAGAAGCTCTGGATGCACAATATTCTGCCGATTGCGGTAGCATATGTATTCTGGCAGATGTTCTATGCGCTTTACCGCGGTCTGGTAAATGAAGGCCTGAAATTCGGCTCCGCATATTTTTTGAAAAGATTTCTGGTTATGATATCAGATTCCTATTTTCATCTGTGGTATCTGCCGATGCTGATCGGACTTCTTATCATTACGCCGATGCTGTGGGAGATTGTCAACAGTAAGAACGGGAAACAATGGGAAGAGTATATGATTCTCCTGTACCTGCTGTTTAAGCTTTTGCCATATACGGTCAAAGCTTTTCCGATACCATGCAGAGAACATGTGATGAACCTTTTGAATACCGTGCAGCCGCAGATGGTTACCGGATTTGTCGGATATTATATCGCAGGACACTATCTGTATCAGTATGGAGTATCCAAAAAGCTCGAAAAACTGATCTACATCCTGGGAATCCTCTCAATAGGTGCTGCCATCCTGCTCTGTTATATCAGGGCACAGCAGACAGGAACGGATGTACAGAAATTTTATGAGAATTATACTATTGCGGCATTCCTGTGGGGCATTTCTGTATTTTTATTTTTCAAAAATCATGTTTCAAAGATCAAATGGAATGAAAAGCAGGAAAAAAGGATCTGTTTTGTCGGAAGCTGCACATTCGGAATCTTTCTTATCCATGTGCTGGTGAGATCACTTCTCCACAAAGCAGGTATTGACAGTATGATGATCAGTAATACATTTATAGCAATACCGATCGTGATCGCACTGATCTTTACGCTGAGCTTTGGGGCGGTAGTGATCATAAAGAAAATTCCGGTATTGAAGAAGTGGATCGTATGATCAGTCTTCTTCAATCACCTGGATCTCGAGATAATCAAAAGAAATATGTTCTATAAAACTGTCCTGGTTAAACCTGGTTCTGGAATGACGCTTAAAATCAGCAATATTGTTGTCAAGCCAGATCGGGTTTTCCAGGTCAAATTCATAGCAGATCTCCTGCAATGCACGAAAAATCTTGTGAGTTCTGGTATCTTCGGAATCATCATCTATTACAATATCTTTTATTAAGTGGTTACTTTCCCACATTTTTCCCCATAAACGAAACATAGCTGCCTCCTGTCAGAAATATTTTCTAAATCAGTATAGCCATTCTTTGCAGATAAGTAAAGAAATATGTAAAGAAAATTCATTGCAGATTTTAGCGAGATAAAGTATAATGAGTATTGTTTACATGTCACAATCCCGAGATATACAGGGCAAAATGCCATCACCGAAGGTGATTTGAAACGCATTTTGACCAGATTACTGTGAACGGAGTGAACAGTAATCATAAAAGAATCCAGTTGGAACACGATGGAAGACTTGCCGACAACTGCCGGAAATGATATATTAGTAGAGAATGCAGGAGGTGGGGTTATGTTTAAAGAAATTGGAGACGAGCGGACGTTTAACGGAATATTGAATCAGATTACAGACAATATTCAGAGCGGGCGTCTGAAAGCGGGAGATGCACTTCCGGCAGAACGAACGATGGCAGAGACGATGGGAGTGTCCCGACCGGCAGTACGTGAGGCGCTCAGAGCGCTGGAGTTACTTGGAATCATCAAACCGGTACCGGGCGGTGGTAATTATATAGCGGATGATCTTGACAGCTGGCTGATCGGGCCGTTATCAATTCTGTTTAAGCTGAATAACAGCTATTTCAGACAGAATCAGCAGCTCCGTGCAGCACTGGAGAGAGAAATGGCAATTCTTGCGGCAAGGAAATGCACACCACTTGACGCTGCGGAACTTCTCAGAATCCTGACACAGATAGATTCTGCGGAAGATGAGATACGTCGGGGTGAGCTGGATAAAGAATTACATACAAAGATTGCGAAGATTGCAGATAATCCGATGATCTACAGTGTGCTTGCAGCAGCAGATCAGCTTACCGATAATATTATTTCAGGAACGCGGGAATACATCATGCAGAAAAACAAGTCGGCCGCTGAAATTGATGAACAGCATCGCAGACTTGTGGAAGCTATCATAAATAATGATGACAAGCTGGCAGAGCTTTGCATGTCAGAACACATGGACACAATTGAGAAATGCTTGGATGAAATGCAGCAAAATAAATCGCAGGGATATACAGGAGGAAAATAAAATGGATTACGCAAAAGAATCACTGAGATTACACAAAGAATGGAAGGGCAAGATCGAAGTTGTTACACGCGTACCGGCAGAAAACAAAGAAGACCTTTCTCTGGCTTATACACCGGGTGTAGCGCAGCCATGTTTGGAAATCCAGAAGGATATTAATAAATCCTATGAACTTACCAGAAGGTGGAATATGTGCCTGGTTGTTACAGATGGTTCCGCGATCCTCGGACTCGGTAACATCGGACCGGAAGCCGGAATGCCGGTTATGGAAGGAAAATGCGCACTTTTTAAAGCATTTGGTGATGTTGATGCTTTTCCTCTGTGTATCAAGAGCAATGATGTTGATGAGATCGTTAATACAATCTATCTGATCTCCGGATCTTTCGGTGGTATCAACCTCGAAGATATTTCTGCTCCGAGATGTTTTGAAATCGAAAAGAAACTGAAAGAAAAATGTGACATTCCGGTATTCCATGATGACCAGCACGGAACAGCAATCGTCGTGGCTGCCGGTCTTACTAATGCACTTCGTTATGTACACAAAGAGTTTTCCGAGGCAAAAGTTGTAATCAATGGAGCCGGTTCCGCCGGTATTTCTATCTGTCGTCTGCTTCTTGAACTTGGAATCGGTGATGTGGTTCTTGTTGACCGTAATGGTATTCTTGCACCGGGTGAAGAATGGATGAATCCGGCACAGAAAGAAATGGCAGAGATCACAAACAAAGAGCGTCTGCACGGCGATCTGAAGACAGCCATGAAAGGAAGAGATATTTTTGTCGGTGTATCTGCACCGAATATCGTAACTTCGGAGATGGTAAGCACGATGGCAGATGATGCAATCGTATTTGCAATGGCAAACCCGACACCGGAAATCATGCCGGATGAAGCAAAAAAAGGCGGTGCGAAGGTTGTAGCAACCGGACGTTCTGATTTCCCGAATCAGATCAATAACGTACTGGTGTTTCCTGGCGTATTCCGTGGTGCATTTGATGTACGGGCAAGTGATATCAATGAAGAGATGAAGATTGCCGCATCAAAAGCAATTGCGGCACTGATCAGTGATGAAGAGCTGAGTGCGGACAACATCATTCCGAAGGCTTTTGATAAGCGTGTCGGACCGGCAGTAGCTAAAGCTGTTGCAGAGGCTGCCAGAAGAACGGGTGTTGCACGCATCTGATTTAATAAAGAAGGGACAGACTTTAGAATGAACAACTGGGAAAAAAATATCCGCAAGGTAGTTCCGTATACACCGGGGGAGCAGCCGAACCAGCCGGATATGATCAAATTAAATACAAATGAAAACCCATATCCTCCGGCACCGGGTGTAGCAGAGGTTCTTAAAAATACAGAGACAGATGCACTGAGACTTTATCCAGATCCTGCCGCAAAGGATCTGGTTCATGCGATCGCGGCTGAATATGGCCTTTTGGATGAGCAGGTGTTTGTAGGCGTCGGTTCAGATGATGTGCTTGCAATGAGCTTTCTGACATTTTTTAACAGTGAAAAACCGATCCTCTTTCCGGATATCACGTATTCTTTCTACGATGTATGGGCAGATCTGTTTCAGATTCCGTACGAGCGTCCGGAACTGGACGAACACTTCCATATAAAGAAAGAAGATTATTTCCGTGAAAACGGCGGCATTATTTTTCCAAATCCGAATGCACCGACCGGTGTGTCTCTGCCGCTTGATGAGATAGAAGAAATTATTTCTCATAATCAGGATGTGATCGTGATCGTAGATGAAGCATATGTAGATTTTGGTACAGAATCAGCACTTTCCCTGATCGATAAATACGAGAATCTGCTGGTCGTTCAGACATTTTCCAAATCAAGATCCATGGCAGGCATGCGTATCGGATTTGCAATGGGAAGTCCGAAACTGATTGCTTACCTGAATGATGTGAAATATTCGTTCAACTCTTATACGATGAACCGTACATCGATTGAAGCAGGTGTGGCTGCGATCAAAGATCAGGCATATTTTCACAAGACCTGTGATAAAATCATAGAGACAAGAGAATGGACAAAGCAGGAGCTGAAAAGACTTGGCTTTTCTTTTGAAGATTCCAAAGCCAACTTCATTTTTGTTTCTCATGCGAACTGTCCTGCAAAACAGCTGTTTCAGGCATTGCGCGAACAGCATATTTATGTACGTTATTTTCCGGGTGGAAGAACAGATAACCACCTGCGCATTACAATCGGAACAAGAAAAGAAATGCAGACTTTCCTTGATTTCGTAAAAGAGTATTTCAAAAAGGAGAATTTATGGAAGTTTTAGTTCATTGGTTTACGGATAACCTGTCACAGCACATTTCAAGGGAGATGGTCATATTTATCATTTCCATGATCCCGATTCTGGAGCTTCGAGGAGGGCTTCTGGCGGCATCACTTCTGAAAGTATCCGCAGCAAAAGCCATCCCAATCTGTATTATAGGAAATATTATCCCGATTCCGTTTATCCTGCTTTTTATCCGCCAGATTTTCAAACTGATGAAAAAAACAAAGATTTTCCACGGACTGATCGAAAGACTGGAAAAACGTGCCATGGGAAAGAGTGACCAGATCAAACGATATGAATTTCTGGGTTTACTTTTGTTTGTGGGAGTGCCACTTCCGGGAACCGGTGCATGGACAGGTTCTCTGATCGCATCCCTTCTGGAAGTCGATATCAAGAAGTCATCTGTTGCGATCTTCTGTGGACTGATCATGGCAACCGTGATCATGTATGTGGTTTCTTATGGAATCGTAGGTAACCTGCTCCACTAAAACGATACTGTGATCGGGTTTGGCCATTATTCATGGCAAAACGCCTCGCGGAATACTACCTGTGGACAGTAACATCTAAACTTCTGTTCTATCTGCTGGACAGAAGTTTCAAGTTGTGATAAAATATTCTTAAGTATCCAAAAGAAAGCTCTCTCAGAGTTTTCTTTTGGCATTCTGAAATTCATGTCGAGTCAGACAGATATTCCTGAATAACTGGTATCAAATAAATAGGCCTTGAAAAGACTGAGAGGATTTTTATATGAGAGAAAAATATGAATCGTTGTCCCTTGCTACATTAAAAGACCTTGCAAAGGCAAGAGGATTGAAGGGGATTTCTACTTTGAGAAAGCCGGAACTGATAGAGCGCATGCTCGAAGAAGACGAAAAGGAAAAGGCGTCTGCAGGCAGTGCGGAATCTAAGAATACTGAACACAGACAGGAAGAGTCCGCCAGAGAAGAAAGTTGTGCCAGAGAAGAAAACCGTGTTCGGGAACCACGTACTTCTTATGATACATCAGAAAGAAAGAATTATCAGGAACGTACAGAGTACACCTGCAAGAATCCGGCGGAGACAGCCCAGCTTGACAGCGGCGAGAAAGCAAATGGCATTCTGGAAGTACTTCCGGATGGATATGGATTTATTCGCTGTGCCAATTATCTGCCGGGTGAGAATGACATTTATGTATCTCCGTCCCAGATCAGGCGTTTTAACTTAAAGACAGGAGATATCGTGCAGGGAAGCATCCGTATCAAGACACAGGGGGAGAAGTTCAGTGCGCTTCTCTATGTAAATTCCATCAATGGTTTCCCGCCGAGCGAAGGACAGAGAAGATATAATTTTGAAGATATGACCCCGATCTTCCCGAATGAGCGTCTGCGTATGGAGCGTCCGGGCGGTACAGTTGCAATGCGTATCATGGATCTGTTAAGTCCGATCGGTAAGGGACAGCGAGGCATGATCGTTTCTCCTCCGAAAGCAGGTAAGACGACACTTTTAAAGGATGTTGCAAAGTCTATTCTTAAGAACAATCCGTCCATGCATCTGATCATTCTTCTGATCGATGAGCGTCCGGAGGAAGTTACCGATATCAAAGAAGAAATCAAAGGCGATAACGTTGAAGTTATTTATTCTACATTTGACGAGCTTCCGGAGCACCACAGACGCGTTTCTGA
>OLNJ01001544.1_pt1 | contig 11686 bp, 7 predicted proteins | sample 1672191 | NCBI WGS metagenome assembly OLNJ01 (sample SAMEA3136657, study PRJEB25190) | human gut metagenome | biome: human gut; feature: human-associated habitat; material: faeces | place: Austria | collected 2013 | reverse complement strand
GGATTATTACAATAATTTTAGATGCCAATGGAATTTAAAAAAGCTGACTCCTGTTCAATTCAGAAATCAGCTTTTAATGGCGGCTTAGCCACCCTTTTTTTCTAGTGTCCTTGACAAAGGGTCCACTTTATTTTCCTCTATATCTTTTTTATAACTTAATTTAAACAACGGATAGAGTTGTTGGCAATATGAATGAAGTGGATTTTATCTTTCTTCTAATATAAATTTATTAATAACATGTGCTACACCATCTTCATCATTAGAAAGAGTTACATAGTCTGCCATTTCTTTTATTTCATCTGTAGCATTCCCCATGGCAACACCTAGACCTGCATATTCTATCATATGTTTGTCATTTCCAGCATCACCTACACAAATAATTTCTTCTTGTTTTAATCCAAGTTCTTTTGCAAGTAGGGAAATACCACTGCCTTTATTTGCTTCAGGTCTTAAAATTTCTAAAAAGAAAGGTGTACTTCTAACTATAGTGTATTTTTCATAATACTCTTGTGGTATTTTTTTTACACATTCATCTAATATTTCAGGATGATCAATCATCATAAATTTAGACATATTAATATCTTTAGGAACATCATCTAAAGTAGTAACATTTAAATGAGTACCAGTTAGATGAGATTCTAAAACAGTAAAATCACTTACATCTTTGTTAAAAGTATAAAGAGTTTTCGTATCATAAAAATGACTTCTAGAGCCTATTTCAATACTAAGATTATATAAATTAACTAAATCTTCGTAATTTAAAGTTAAATGAGATATAGCATCTTTTGTAAAAGTATCTTGAATTAAAGCACCATTGAAAGTGGCAGCATAGTCACCTTTTTCTCTTAGACTTAATTCATCTAAAAATTTTTCTACCCCTTTTAAAGGTCTACCAGTGCATAAAACAACTTTTATCCCTTTTTCTTTGGCTTTTTGTATTGCTAATTTCACATTTTCTGTAATTTGATTTGAACTATTAATTAAAGTTCCATCAATATCTAATGCAATTAATTTGTATTTCATATATTCCTCCCCAGTGGATATTTAAAATTTATTCAAATAATAGTTTAAAAGGTTTTATTAGGTAATTCAATAAGATAAAAAATATTTTTTAGAAGTTAATAAGCAAGTTGTAAATAAGAAAATATAAATTAGAAGATATTAAGGATACATGATTTGATTGTTAAAAAAATATCTAAAAAATAATATATACATATAGCTATAATTATTGTGTTTTTAAGGGGGGGAATATAGTTAATTACAGAAATTATATGGAATAGAAAACTTTTATATATTAAATTGATAAAAGTTTAACAAAATTATTGACATAAAAATAGATTTAATTTATTATATTTAATATAAAGGTTGTGAAAAAAATAACAAGGTTTATTAACCAGATATAATTTTTAGGGGGATTAAAAATGAGTAAAGATGCAAAAAAAGTTAAAGCTACAAATCAAGAATTTAATGTAGAAAATATGATAGATGATTTAGTAAGAAAAGCAAATATTGCTAAAGAAGAAATGTTAAAGCTAGATCAAGAAGCTACAGATAAAATAGTAGAAGCTATGGCTAAAGCAGGTTTAGATAAACATATAGAACTTGCTAGATTAGCAGTTAATGAAACTGGAAGAGGAATATTTGAAGATAAAGTAACTAAAAATATGTTCGCAACAGAATATATTTATAACAGTATAAAATACAAAAAAACAGTTGGAGTAATAGAAGAAAATGAAGAAGATGGATACATGATGGTTGCTGAGCCAATAGGTGTAGTAGCAGGTGTTACTCCTGTTACAAATCCAACTTCAACTACAATGTTCAAAACATTAATATCTATGAAAGGTAGAAATCCAATAATATTCAGTTTCCATCCATCAGCTCAAAAATGCTCAGCTGAAGCAGCTAGAATATTAAGAGATGCAGCAATAGAAGCTGGAGCACCAGAAAACTGTGTACAATGGATAGAAGTACCTTCTCTAGAAGCATCTGCAGCGTTAATGAAACATCCAGGAGTATCATTGATACTTGCAACTGGAGGACCTGGAATGGTTAAATCAGCTTATTCTTCAGGAAAACCAGCACTTGGGGTTGGAGCAGGAAATGTACCTTGTTTTATAGAAAAATCTGCTGATATAAAACAAGCAGTAAATGATTTAATATTATCTAAATCATTTGATAATGGTATGATATGTGCTTCTGAACAAGCAGTCATAATAGAAGAAGATATATATGATGAAGTAGTGAACTTACTTAAATATTACAATTGCTACTTTGTAGAAGGAAAAGAAAAAGAATTATTAGAAAAAACAGTTATAAATCCAGAAACAAAAACATTAAATCCTAATATAGTTGGTCAAAGTCCTTATACTATAGCTAAAATGTCAGGATTTGAAGTTCCAAAAGATACTAAAATTTTAGTTGCTGAAATAGCAGGTGTTGGAGCTGACTATCCTTTATCAAAAGAAAAATTATCTCCAGTATTAGCTTGTATAAAAGTTAAAAATGCTGAAGAAGGAATACAAAAATGTGTTGAAATGACAGAATTTGGAGGACTTGGTCACTCAGCTGTTATACATTCAAACAATGACGATGTTATATTAGAATTCTCTAATAGAGTAAGAACAGGAAGACTTTTAGTAAACGCACCATCTACTCATGGAGCAATAGGAGACTTATACAATGTAAATACTCCATCATTAACTTTAGGATGCGGATCAATGGGTAATAACTCAACTACAGATAACGTATCAGCTGTAAACTTAATAAATGTTAAAAAAGTTACAAAAAGGAGAGTTAATATGCAATGGTTCAAAGTGCCTGAAAGAATATACCATGAAATAGGTTCAATACAATACTTAGAAAAATTACCAAACGTAGAAAGAGTAATGATTGTTACTGATAGAATGATGGTTCAACTTGGATATGCTGATAAATTAGCTTATCAATTAAGAAAAAGAAGAAATCCAGTAATGATAGAAATATTTGCTGATGTAGAACCAGATCCATCTGTAGATACAGTATTAAATGGTGCTGAAGCAATGAGAAAATTCAATCCAGATACAATAATAGCTCTAGGTGGAGGATCTGCGATGGATGCTGCTAAAGGTATGTGGTTATTCTACGAAAACCCACAAGCAGATTTCGAAGATTTAAGACTTAAATTTGCTGATATAAGAAAAAGAGTATTTAAATTCCCTAAATTAGGAAGAAAAGCTAAAATGGTGGCTATTCCAACTACTTCAGGAACAGGATCAGAAGTAACTTCATTTGCAGTTATAACTGATAAAGTTAATAATGTAAAATATCCTTTAGCTGATTATGAGTTAACTCCAGATGTTGCTATAATAGATCCTCAATTTGTAATGTCTGTACCAGCTGCTGTTACTGCAGATACAGGACTTGATGTATTAACTCATGCTATAGAAGCTTATGTATCTGTAATGGCTACTGATTATACAGATGCTCTTGCAATGAAAGCAATACAAATGGTATTTGAATATTTACCAGTTTCATATAAAGGTGGAAATACTGCTGAAGGTAGAGAAGCTAGAGAAAAAATGCACAATGCTTCTTGTATGGCAGGTATGGCATTTGCCAATGCTTTCTTAGGTGTAAACCACTCATTAGCTCATAAATTAGGAAGTGAATTCCATATACCACATGGTAGAGCTAATGCAATATTATTACCACATGTAATAGAATACAATGCACAACGTCCTACTAAATTTGCTGCATTCCCTAAATATAAATCTTTTGTAGCAGATAAAAAATATGCTGAAATAGCTAAAGTTCTTGGTCTAAAAGCAGATACAGTAGAACAAGGTGTTTTAAGTTTAGTTCAAGCTATTAAAGATTTAATGAAGGAATTAAATATGCCAATGTCTGTACAAGAGTGTGGAATAAACAAAGAAACTTACTATGCAGCTATAGAAAAATTAGCTTTAGATGCATTTGATGATCAGTGTACTCCAGCTAATCCAAGATTACCTTTAGTAAGCGAATTACATGAGATATACAAAAATATATATCCAGCTAAAAATGTGGTAAAAGAAGAAAAAAAAGAAAAAGCTTTAGTGTAAAATAGTTATTCCTTAAAAATTTATATAATTAATTCTTAAATTATTATTGTCTTGCAAAAAGAGCTATCTCAATATATTAAATGAGATAGCTCTTTTATTTTAGTTTGAGCAACGGACGAAGTCGTTGGCGACATGAACGAAGTGAATTTTTATTAAAAAGAAAATAAATTTGTATAAGAGTATAAATAAAGCGATAAATCTCAAAATATAACAAAGTTAAAATGATTATATTTGGAGAGGATTTACATAATGGATAAAGAAAAGAAAAATACAGAGAAAAAAATAAATGTACAAAATTTAATAGAAAATTTAGTTAGAAAAGCTCAGATAGCTTTAGATGAAATGATGAAATTAAATCAAGAAGATATTGATAAAATAGTTGAATCTATGGCAAAGGCAGGACTTGATAATCATATAAAACTGGCGCAAATGGCAGTTGAAGAAACGAAAAAAGGTATTTTCGAAGATAAGATAACTAAAAATATTTTTGCCACAGAATATATTTATAACGACATAAAATATAAAAAAACTGTGGGCATTATAGAAGAAAATGATGAAGAAAACTATAAGATAGTGGCAGAACCTATAGGAATTGTGGCTGGAGTTACCCCTGTTACAAATCCCACATCTACAACTATGTTTAAATCATTAATTTGTATTAAGGGAAGAAATCCAATTATATTCAGTTTTCATCCAAGTGCACAAAATTGTTCAAAGGAAGCTGTAAAAATTTTAAGAGATGCAGCTATAAAAGCAGGAGCTCCAAAAGATTGCATACAATGGATAGATACACCATCTCTAGAGGCTTCCAATGAACTTATGAAACATGAGGGAATTTCCATAATATTAGCTACAGGAGGAGTAGGTATGGTTAAATCAGCTTATTCATCTGGAAAACCAGCTTTAGGAGTGGGGCCTGGAAATGTTCCTTGTTTTATAGAAAAAACAGCAAATATTTATGAGGCTGTAAATGATTTAATATTATCAAAAACTTTTGATAATGGAATGATATGTGCATCTGAACAGGCTGTAATAATTGAAGAAGAAATTTACGATAAAGTAATAGATATAATGAAAATAAATAATTGTTATTTTGTAAATAACAATGAAAAAGAATTGTTGGAAAAAGTGGTTATAAATGAAAATACTAAAAGTTTAAATCCTAATATTGTAGGACAAAGTGCTTATAATATAGCAAAAATGGCAGGAATTGATGTAAATAAAAACACTAAAATTATAGTAGCTGAAATAGAAGGTATAGGAGATAAATTCCCTTTATCAAAAGAAAAATTAAGTCCAGTGCTAGCATGTATTAAAGTAAAAAATGCAAAGGAAGGCATTGAAAAATGTGTTGAGATGACTGAATATGGAGGCGTAGGTCATACGGCTGTAATACATTCAAAAAATGATGAAGTAATTTTTGAATTTAGCCAAAAGGTTAAAACAGGAAGATTACTTGTGAATACTCCATCAAGTCATGGAGCTATAGGAGGAATATACACTACAAATACACCATCATTAACACTAGGTTGTGGATCTATGGGAAATAATTCAACTACAGACAATATATCGTCTATCAATTTAATAAATAAAAAGAAAATTACAAAAAGAATTTCACCTATGCAATGGTTTAAGATACCTGAGAGAATTTATCATGAAAAAAATTCTATACAATACTTACAAAAGCTACCTAATGTTCAAAGGGTTGTGATTGTTACAGATAGAAATATGATAGATTTGGGATATGTAAAAAGAGTTGAAAATGAATTAAGAAAAAGAAGAAATTCAGTTTATATAGAGATATATGCCAATGTGGAAGTTGATCCATCTGTTGAAAATATTCTAAATGGTGCAATGGAAATGAAAAAATTTAGACCAGATACCATAATTGCCATAGGTGGAGGTTCTGTTATAGATGGAGCTAAAGGTATGTGGTTATTTTATGAAAACTCTCAATTGGATTTCAATGATTTAAAACTTAAATTTATGGATATAAGAAAGAGAATTTTTAAATATCCTAAGTTAGGTAAAAAAGCAAAATTAGTAGCTATACCAACCACATCTGGCACAGGATCAGAAGTGACTTCTTTTGCAGTTATTACAGATAAAGAAAAAAATATAAAATATCCACTGGCTGATTATGAATTAACACCAGATGTGGCTATAATAGATTCTCAATTTGTAATGAGTTTACCAAAAGAAGTAATTGCAGACACGGGAATGGATGTATTAACTCATGGTATAGAAGCTTATGTATCTGTTATGGCAACAGATTATACAAATGCTATGGCTTTAAAATCCATAGAAATGGTATTTAAATATTTACCAATATCATTTAGAAATGATGGTACTACAGAATGTGAAGAAGCGAAAGAAAAAATGCATAATGCATCATGTATGGCAGGAATGGCCTTTGCTAATGCTTTTTTAGGAATAAATCATTCACTAGCTCATAAACTGGGAGCACAGTTTCATATACCACATGGTAGAGCTAATGCCATATTATTGCCTTATGTAATAAAATATAATGCACAACTTCCAACAAAGTTTACTGCTTTTCCAAAATATAAATACTTTGTGGCAGATAAAAAATATGCTCAAATAGCAAGAGCTATAGGATTAAAAGCAGATACTACAGAAGAAGGCGTAAAAAATCTAATTGAAGCTATAAAAGATTTAATGAAAAAATTAAATATGCCAATGACTATAAAAGAAAGTGGTATTAATAAAGAAATTTATTTTTCTATGATTGATAAAATGGCTTTAGATGCTTTTGATGACCAATGTACTTCATCTAATCCAAAGTTACCATTAGTTTATGAATTAAAAGAAATATATGGTAAAATATATGAATAATAAACTTAGGAGATTAAAATATGAACAAAGAAAATAAAATAAGGAAAGAGTTAGAAAAAGTATTATTAACTTATGAAAAACCATCCATATATTTTGAAAAATTAAGAAAAGATAATAAATTGAAAATATTATATCCAGAAATTAATGATTTGATAGGTGTTATACAATCTCCCGTACATCATCCAGAAGGAGATGTTTTTAATCATACAATGATGGTTGTTGATGAGGCTGCTAAATTAAGAGATAAAGCAAAATTTCCTTTGGGATTTATGTACGCAGCTCTATGTCATGACTTTGGTAAAATATTAACGACAACAATAAAAGAAGATGGAAAAATAATTTCTTATAATCATGAAAGAGCAGGTTTAAAATTAGTAAGAAAGTTTTTAAAAGAAACAACGTATAAAGATGAAAATAATTTAAGAAATTATATATTAAATATGACTGAGCTTCATATGCAGCCTAATCAACTGGCAAATCAAAATAGCAAGTTAAAAAGTACTAGAAAATTATTTGCAAAATCAGTTTGCCCGCAAGATTTAATATTACTGGCAAAAGCAGATGCACTTGGAAGGACAGTTGAGCAAAATTACTCCTTAAAAGAAGAGTACTTGATAAATGGTTTAAATGATTATTTAAATAATAAGGAAATTAATAAAAATGACAAATTATGATACACCAAAAAGTATTTAAAATTATATTTATATATAGTGAATAATTTTTAAAATAAATAGCAATAATATTTTTAAAATAATTATTGACAGGAATAATTCATTAATATAAAATTACTATTAATAAATCACAAAAACTAAAGGCGATGAAGGGAAGAGTAATTATAATACCAAATTAAAGCGAGCTGGTTATGGTGTGAGTCCAGTATGAAGTATATAATGAAAAACATCCCGGAGCTACTAACCGAAATCTTAATGAGAGAGTAGACTTAGTCGGAACCAAACCGTTATCTAATTGGTAGTGTATAAATATAGTACACTAATAGAGTTGAACTTTTATTAAAGTTAATTTGGGTGGTACCGCGGAAGAGTAGCCTTTCGTCCCTTTTATAGGGATGAAAGGCTTTTTTAATACAAAAAATACAATCAAGGGGAGTGATTTAAAATGTGTTTAATAATACCAGAAAGATATGAAACTAGCTTAGGAGTAATAGAAACTCAACAAGCAATAAAAGATTTAAAAGACTTTTTTGAAAATAGATTAGGAGAAGCATTAAAACTTACAAGGGTATCATCACCATTATTTGTATTACCAGAAACAGGAACGAATGATAACTTAAGTGGAATAGAAAAGCCTGTAAGCTTTGAAGTACCATATTTAAAAAAGGATGCGGAAATAGTACATTCTTTAGCCAAATGGAAGAGAATGGCTCTTAAAAAATATGGTTTCCAAGTAGGTAGAGGTCTATATACAGATATGAATGCTATAAGAAAAGATGAAGAATTAGATAACCTTCATTCTTTATATGTAGATCAATGGGACTGGGAATTAATAATAAATAAAGAAGACAGGACAGTAGATACCTTAAAAGAAGTTGTAAAAATTTTATATAAAGTTTTTAAAGAAACAGAAGAACATGTACACAGTATATATCCAGAAGTAAGATGCCCTTTACCAGAGGATATAACTTTTATAACTTCTCAAGAACTATTAGATATGTATCCAGATTTGACACCAAAAGAAAGAGAAGATGCTATAGTTAGAGAGAAGAAAGCCGTGTTTTTAATGCAAATAGGGAAGGTACTAAGTACTGGTGAAAAACATGATGGAAGAAGTCCAGACTACGATGATTGGGAGCTAAATGGAGATATATTATTCTATAATCCTGTATTAGATAATGCCATAGAGTTATCTTCGATGGGAATAAGAGTAGATGAAGAAAGCTTAGAAAGACAACTTAAAATGTCAAAATGTGAAGATAGAAAAGAATTAGAATATCATAAGGCATTATTAAATGGAGAATTACCATACACAATAGGCGGGGGAATAGGCCAATCTAGAATTTGTATGTATTTTTTAAATAAAGCCCACATAGGTGAGGTTCAAGTAGGAATATGGCCTCAGAAAATGATTGAAGAGTGTAGATTAGCTGGGGTACATTTATTATAAGAACAGTTGTCATTAAATAAAAAATGAAATAATTATAGAACATAGATAAAAATTGGTTGGTATTAAGGGAAGATACTCTAGATACCAGCCAATTTTATTTTGTGTTAATTATTAATCCAAGATATACATTATTAACAAGATGCAAATTAAAATCATAAAATATCTATATAACTTTTGGATAAGGAGGGATATAGATGAAACCAGAGTATGGAGATGTAATATGTGTAAATCATGGTATATATAATCATTTTGGGATATATGTAGATGAAAATCATGTAATCCATTATGCTGGTAAAGATGAAGATTTTTTTCTAAGAAATATGTATATAGATGAAACTGGTATGGAAAAGTTCTTAGGAAATTCCAATAGATATTATGTATATAAGTTTCCACAAAAGGCTTTAAAGCCAATAAAGAGAATTAGAGGACAAGGATTAAATAGAGGATATAAGGAAAATGCTTATGCTATGTATATGTTATTAAAGTTAAAAAATATAGTTAAGTATAAAATATATTCTCCGGAGGAAACTGTAAAAAGAGCAAGAAGTAGAATTGGTGAAAGAAGTTTTAATTTAGGATTTAATAATTGCGAATATTTTGCAGTATGGTGTAAAACTGGAGTTAGTCAGTCTTATCAAGTTAATTTAGTTTTAGATGCAATCTTTATAAAAGGAAAAGTGGATATAATCTAGCGTTATTATTAAATATCGTATTAACAGTATACAAGAGAAAAAGTGATATACTTAATATATAAATGGTTAGAATTTTAGATTAACATGGAGGAGAGAAATTTGGGTACTCAAGAGTTACAAATAATAAAATATAAAAAAATGACAGAAGAACCAGTAGAAAAACTAGTTATTAAAATGGCTATTCCAACAATTATAAGTATGCTAATTACATCCTTTTATAATATGGCAGACACTTTTTTTGTAAGTAGAATTAATAGCAGTGCAACTGCAGCAGTAGGTGTTATTTTCTCTTTGATGGCTATGATACAGGCAATTGGGTTTTGTTTTGGGCATGGTTCGGGAAATTATATTTCAAGAAAGTTAGGAGAACAGGATATAGAAGAAGCTGAAAAAATGGCATCAACAGGATTTTTTTCAGCATTTTTAATGGGAGTTATTCTTGCAATCTTAGGAACTATTTTCTTAAACCCATTAGTAAAATTTCTAGGTGCAACAGATTCTATTTTCCCTTATGCAAAGGATTATATGAGGATTATTTTAATAGGTGCACCATTTATGATATCATCCTTTGTACTTAATAATCAGTTGCGATTACAAGGAAATGCAGCATATGCTATGGTAGGGATATCAATAGGAGCATTGTTAAATATTGTACTTGATCCAATTTTTATTTTAAGCTTTGATATGGGAATAAAGGGTGCGGCATATGCAACTGTACTAAGCCAAGTAGTTAGTTTTACTTTAATCTTAAAGCTATGTAATTACGGTGGAACTATTCCAATAAAATTAAGTAATTTTAAACCTAACATTAGTAAATATAAAGAAATTATTCATGGCGGACTGCCTTCACTATGTAGGCAAGGTATAGCAAGTTTTGCAACTATATTTTTAAATTTAGCAGTAGGTCCATACGGTGATAGTGCAGTTGCAGCAATGTCCGTAGTAATGCGTGTCACTAATTTCGCAAGTGCTGCTTTAATTGGATTCGGGCAAGGTTTTCAGCCTGTATGTGGATTTAACTATGGAGCTAAAAATTATAGGCGCGTCAAAGATGCATTTTGGTTTTGTGTAAAAGTTTCAACTATAAGCTTAACGATACTTGCTATTTTAGGATTTATTTTTGCTTCTAATATTATAGAAGTATTTAGTAAAGAAGATCCTGATTTAATAATAATAGGTATAAAAACACTTAGAATGCAGTGTATGGCATTTCCATTTTTAGGTTGGATAATTTTATGTAATATGATGCTACAAAATATTGGAAAATACGTTAAGGCGAGTATTTTAGCTATATCAAGACAAGGACTATGTTTTATTCCAATAATATTAATATTGCCAAAGATATTTGGTATTACGGGAGTACAAGTTAGTCAGCCTATTGCAGATATACTTACACTTATAATATCTATACCTATGGGTATTATGACATTAAAAGAGTTTAAAAATCTGGAGGTATAGTATTTTATTATATAAATGGATTTATAAAAAATATAGAAACCGTATCTTAATTAAGATACGGTTTGATTGTATAGAAATAATTAGCTAAAGAAGTTTTAATCTTCGTTTTACTTAAACTTATCAGGAAATTGTTTGATTATTCCATCGACAAGTATATCTGCAAAATGAATCATGTGATCTTCTCCTTTATCACATGTATTAATATCTGCTTTCCAATTCTTATTTAATCTAGCAACAACTTGATCTGTAATAAATTCTAAATGCTTATATAGCATATTTTTTAGCGTTTTTTCTGAATAGTTTGGATTAGCTGAGCTTAAAAATCGGGCTATTTTATCAGCATTTTCATACCAAAGCTTATTATACTTTTCTAAATCATTTTTATTATTATTTTTAGCAGCATCAGTAACTTGTCCAGCAAGTTCTATATGTTCCTTTAGTAGAGTGGTAAGTTTGTTTCCAGCTTCTTCTCCGTAA
>OLNJ01001539.1_pt1 | contig 11703 bp, 10 predicted proteins | sample 1672191 | NCBI WGS metagenome assembly OLNJ01 (sample SAMEA3136657, study PRJEB25190) | human gut metagenome | biome: human gut; feature: human-associated habitat; material: faeces | place: Austria | collected 2013 | reverse complement strand
AGATGGGAAAATTCTGCAAATGGTAGTCACTTTTTTTATTTTCTCCCCTTCGTTGGGGCCACCGATTAACTAACCTTGAAATAGGGGGAGTAATTTGAATTATTATAAGTTTATTTTTGACCTATTTTTAGTCCTGGTACGGCATTTAGTGACATGTCATCTCTTCTTCCGTTCATGTAACTGTAATACCCTGCACATCCTATCATCGCTGCATTGTCTGTACATAATACTAATGGTGGGTATTTAATATCAATACCATGCTCTTTAGCCATTTCAGTTATTTTTTCTCTAAGTGATGAGTTGCATGCAACACCTCCCGCTAAAGCTATTGTTTTGTAATTTTTATCTAAAGCTGCTTTTATTGCTTTACTTGATAATACTTCTACTACCGCTTCTTGGAAAGATGCTGCTACGTCTTCAACTATTATTTCTTCATTCTTCATTTTTTTAGCATTTAGATAGTTTAGCACTGCTGATTTGAGTCCACTGAAGCTGAAGTCATATTCTTCATCCATGTGAGCCCTAGGGAATTCTATGGCATGCTTATTACCTAATTTGGCTAATCTATCTATTATTGGTCCACCTGGATATCCAAGTCCCATAGCTCTAGCTATTTTATCAAATGCTTCTCCTGATGCATCATCTCTTGTTCTACCTAAAATTTCATAAACTCCATAATCTTTAACTTCAACTAAATGAGTATGCCCTCCTGATACTATTAAAGTTATGAATGGAGGTTTTAAATCTTTATGCTCGATATAGTTTGCACTAACATGTCCTTCTATATGATTTACTCCTACCAGTGGAATATCTAATGTGTAAGCTAATGCTTTTGCATGTGATAAGCCTACTAAAAGTGCTCCTGCAAGTCCTGGACCATATGTTACGGCTATATGATCTATATCTTTAAAGTCCATGTTAGCTGTATCTAAGGCTTCTTGTACAACTTCATCAATACTTTCTATATGTTTTCTTGATGCCACTTCAGGTACTACTCCACCGAATTTTTTGTGTGTTTCAATTTGAGTTGATATTATATTTGATAAAACTTCTCTACCATTTTTTAATATGGCTGCTGATGTTTCATCACAACTACTTTCTATAGCTAATGTTATTACATCTTTCATTCTTACACCTCTTTTATATCATTCCACATTATTATGGCATCTTCTTTATTATTACTATAATATTCTTTCCTAATTCCAGCCATCTTGAATCCGTATTTTCTATATAAATTTTGAGCAACTGTATTTGAAGTTCTTACTTCTAATGTCATTGATACAATTTTATTATCTTTACATACTTGTACTAATTCCTTTATTAATTGGTCTCCGATTTTTTGACCTCTATAATCTTCATGTACTGCTACATTTGTTATATGACCTTCATCTACTACAAACCATATGCCAACATATCCTGCTACTTTACCATCTACTTTTGCAACAAGGTATTTTGCTAAATTATTAGATAGCTCTTTTTTAAATGAATCCTTTGACCAATAATCTTCAAAGCAATTTTTCTCTACTTCGAAAACTCCGTCAATATCATCGACCTTCATTTCTTCTATTACAAGATTATTTACCATTTTCTAACCTCTTCATTTTCTCTTCGTATTGAACTTCTGCTTGAGATTTTCTTATATACATTGGATTTATATCGTAACAATTATGAACATCTATATTTTTATTATATTTTTCTTTAGCGATAGAACATAAGCTACTTGCTTTTGTTACATTGTGCGATGGAGATGGCACTCTTATATTTTTTATTTCTTTTATTCTATCTTCATACTTATAAACAGCTTCTCCAACTAAAATCCACTCTTCGTTATCCTTAGATATTTCTTCTAATAAATTTTCTATTTCAACTACATCTACTGGTTGTATTTCAACTATGTTTCCATTTTCAAATTTATATCTTCCAGTGTAAACTTGATTTCTTTGTGCATCTAGTATAGAACATATATTTTTATCACAAAGATTCATATTTCCACCTAATATTTCTAGTGAATTTACTCCTATTATAGGTAAATTATTTACATGTGCTATTGCTTTTGCAGTCGCCATACCTATTCTTAATCCTGTAAATGAACCCGGTCCTATACATATTGCTATAGCATCTATATCTTTTATATTTATATCACTCATTGATAGCATATTTTCTATCATTGGCATAAGCTTTTGAGAATGTGTTGTTTTTGTATTTACAGTATATTCACATATTAATTTATTATCTTCAATTACAGCAACGCTCGATGCATTTGAAGATGTATCTATACCTAGTATTTTCATTATTTTGTCAGCTCCTCAACGATTTTTTTATATTTTTCTCCAACTGGTTTTAATATCATTTCTCTTCCCATATCTTTATAACTTAATTCTATATCTAAATACTCATCAGGAAGTATATCTTCTATTAAATTAGCCCATTCTATTATACACACACCATCTGAGTTTATATATTCATCATACCCAATATCATACATTTCTTCACTACTTCCAATTCTATAAACATCAAAATGGTATAAAGGCATATTTCCTTCATATTCATTTACTATTGTAAAAGTAGGACTAGTTATATAATCGTCGACACCAATAGCTTTTGCTAAGCTTTGAGTCATAGTAGTTTTCCCTGCTCCTAAGTCTCCTATTAAACAAATCACACTTCCTGGTGTAAGTAATTTTCCTAATCTATATCCTATTTCTTTAGTTTGTTCTTCTCCGTCCAAATATATTTTAACCATGACTTCATCTCCATTATATTTCTAAGTATTTATTAATTCGATAAATATTATTATATTATAATAATTAACTTTAATCAAAATTTTAGACAACAAAATTAACTTATATCATATATTATAAGCTTTAATAAAAAAAGAGGTCATGAATTAAATTCATAAACCTCTTATATTTAAATTTTTTATTTTTTAAGTATTATATTTACCTTTTTGTATAGTGGTAAAACACATATTGTCATTACTGTAGCTTTAATTATATTAAATGGAGCGTATACCCAAATCACAAATGTAAATAAATCATGTATTCTTGGATTTATTGCACTTCCCATTGCTATTATTGCGTCTAAACTACCGAATACTTGACCATATATTGGAGTTACCACAAAATAATTTGATACACATCCCATGATAGTCATGCCTATAGTTCCTAATATAGCGCCTAGTATTACACCTTTTAAATCGCTTCTTCTTTTATAAAGATAAGATATTATAACTACATAGGTTCCACTTATAATTGCATTTGCTATTTCTCCTACTCCACCAGTAAAACTCACTCCTATTTGAAGTAAATTCTTTATAAGTGCTATTATAAATCCAGCTAAAGGTCCCATTGCCATTCCACCGAATATTGCTGGTATATCTGATACATCTAACTTTAGGAAACTTGGAAATATAGGTAATGGCACCGATATAAACATAAGTATATAGGCTACTGCTGCTAGTATACCTATTTTAGCTAAAATTTTTACAGACATTGACTTGTTATTTTTAATTGTTTCTTGCATAAAATATTACCTCCCAATATATTTAAATAAAAATTTAAATAAATTAGAAATAAAAAACCCGGAAATAAAAAAACTCGAAGAATAATTCTTCGAGCTTGTTTTTATGGATATAGTTTGAATACTAATTAATATTAAGTATATTACTTAATTTTAAGTATTCGCTTTTAACCATCTTCTCTCATCCAGACTTTACTGTCGGCTTTGGAATCTCACCAAATCATGCTACACAAGGTAGCTCGCGGGCTATAACCGCCGGTAGGGAATTTCACCCTGCCCCGAAGATTTCATATTTCTATTTAATTTATACTTATATACTAGTTAAATTTTATTTCATTGTCAACTTAACTAAAAATAAAATTCATTTTTTATATAAAAATTTATAAGTTGATTAAGCTCGCTTATAAACTATTTTACCATCTATCACGGTAAATAATACATTACTTTGTATTTCTAAAGGGCATCCATCCCAAATAACTATATCCGCATCTTTCCCTACTTCTATAGACCCTACTCTATCTTCTATTCCTAGAGTCTTTGCAGGATTTATCGTTATTGCTTCTATAGCTTTTTCTTTTTTCATTCCATGTTTAACTGCAATACCTGCACATATAGGAAGATATTGTATTGGTATAACTGGATGGTCTGTCATTAAAGAAACTTGTGCTCCTGCATTTGATAAAATACCTGCAGTATCAAAAGTTAAATTTCTTAATTCTATCTTAGATCTCTCAGATAAAGATGGTCCAACTATTACAGGATATCCCTCTTCAACTAAATCTTCTGCTATAAGATGACCTTCTGTACAGTGATCTAAGGTAAGTCTTAAATCAAACTCTTTAGCTATTCTTATAGCCGTAAACATATCATCAGCTCTATGTGCATGAACCTTAAATGGAATTTCTTTTCTTAATACTGGTATTAAGCTTTCCATTTTTATATCATACTCGGGTCTATCATGATCTTCATGTTCTTCATATAACTCTATTTCTTCTAAATATTCTTCTGCTTTTTTAAGATGTTCTCTTAATAACGAAGCTATTGCCATTCTAGTTTGAGGAGTTTTTTCATCTCTCCCATAACAACTCTTTGGATTTTCTCCAAAAGCTATTTTTGATGCAACAGGATTTTTTATAACCATATTATCTATTCTTCTACCATGAGTTTTAATTGCTATACATTCTCCACCCATTACATTAGCACTTCCTGGTGTTGTACAAACAGCTGTTATACCGCCAGCTACAGCTTCTTCAAAAGTTCTATCCATCGGATTTATTCCATCTATCGGATTTAATTGAGGAGTTATAGGATCTGTTTCTTCATTTCCATCTGCACCTTCAAACCCCATACCATCTTCCCATAATCCTAGATGAGTATGGGCGTCTATAAATCCTGGGAAAACAAATTTACCTTGTGCATCTATAACTTCTACATCGTTTGAAACTTCAATTTTTTCTTCTATTTTTACTATCTTTTTTCCTTCTATAAGGATATCTCCTACAAATACACCGTTAGTTATTGTATCTATAGTTCCATTTTTTATTAAAATCATTTCAACCTCCTACTAGAAATTCCTACATCTTCATTGATAAAGAAACTCTTTTCTTGTCTAAGTCAATGCCAATAACTTTTACATCAACAATATCCCCTACCGTAACTACATCCATAGGGTCCTTAACAAATTTATTACTCATTTGAGATTTGTGAACTAAACCATCATTTTTTATTCCAATATCGACAAAAGCACCAAAGTCTACTACGTTTCTTACAGTTCCTTTTAATATCATACCTTCTGTTATATCTTCTATTTTTAATACATCCGTTCTAAGTATAGGTTTAATTCCTTCTTCTCTTGGATCTCTTCCTGGCTTTTTAATTTCTGCAATTATATCTTTTAAAGTAATTTCCCCTACTTCTAATTTTTTGCTTATTTCCATTATACCTATTTTTTGTACTCTTTCATCAATATCTTGTATATTTCTATTTTTTACATCTTCTAAAGAGTAGCCTATCATCTCTAATAAGCTTTTGCATATATCATAACTTTCTGGATGTACTCCAGTATTATCTAGAGGGTTTTTCGCATTTGAAATTCTCATAAACCCTGCACATTGAGTAAAAGCTTGCGGCCCTAATCTTTTTACTTTTTTTAATTGAGCTCTTGATGTAAATGCTCCATTCTCTTCCCTATAAGCAATTATATTTTTAGCTATAGTCTTACTTATACCCGCAATGTGCTCAAGTAAAGAATAAGATGCTGTATTTAAATCTAATCCAACACTATTTACTGAATCTTCTACTACTCCATCTAATACACCCTCAAGTCTTTTTTGATTTAAATCGTGTTGATATTGACCAACACCTATACTCTTCGGATCTATTTTTACAAGTTCTGCTAATGGATCTTGTAGTCTTCTACCTATAGATATAGCCCCTCTTATAGATACATCTACATCAGGATGTTCCTCATTAGCAAGCTCTGATGCTGAATAAACAGATGCCCCTGCCTCACTTACTATTACATATTGTACTTCTTTACCAATTTCTTTTATCATATCAGATATAATACTTTCTGATTCTCTTGATGCCGTACCATTTCCTATAGCTATTATATCTACATCATATTTATTTATAAAATCTTTTAAAGTTTTCTTTGTCCCCTCTACATCATTTTTAGGTTCAGTTGGATAAACTGTTGCATAATCTAAAAACTTACCATTCTTATCAATTACAGCAACCTTACATCCAGTTCTAAACCCTGGGTCAAATCCTATTACTACTTTTCCTTTAACTGGTGGTTGTAGTAATAAACTTTTTACATTTTGTCCAAATACATTTATAGCTCTCTCTTGCGCTACTTCCGTTAGAGTATTTCTAACTTCTCTCTCTATAGAAGGAAATATTAATCTCTTGTAAGAATCCTCTATTGCTTGTACAATTTCTTCTTTATTTGATATATTCTCATTATTTATATATTTATTTATAATATGATTTAATACTTTATCATTATTTATTTCTAATTTTACTTTTAAGAAGTTTTCTTTTTCTCCCCTGTTAATTGCTAATGTTCTATGTGGGGCAATATTCTTAACTCCTTCACTATAATCATAATACATATCGTATACTGACTTTTCATCAGTAGCATTTTTAGTAACTATAACACCTTCTCTTAATGCAAGCTCTCTTATGTATTTTCTAACATCTGCATCATCTGAAACAATCTCAGCAATTATGTCTTTAGATCCTTTTAAAGCATCTTCTACTGAATTTACGTCTTTTTCTTCATTTATGTATTTTTGTGCTTCTATTTCTATATTAGCTATTTTTTCATTAAGAATACTCATTGCTAATTTTTCTAATCCTTTTTCTTTAGCAATAGTAGCTCTCGTTCTTTTCTTTTGTTTAAATGGAGCATATATATCTTCCACTTCTTGAAGAGTTTTAGCTTCTACTATTTTTTTAGTTATTTCATCTGTTAATTTACCTTGTTCTTCAATTATTCTACTAACATCTTCTTTTCTACTTTCTAGATTTCTTAAATATGTTAGTCTATCATATAACTCTCTTAAGGTAACATCACTCATAGCACCTGTCATTTCTTTTCTATATCTAGCTATAAATGGTATTGTATTACCCTCATCAATTAACTTTATCGTGTTATTTATATGCTCATCTTTTAAGTTAAATTCTGTTTTTAATATTTGATTTATATCCACAATACATCCTTCTTTCCATAAATTAAATTTATTCAAATTAAAATTTTAAAATAAGGCTCAAGAATTAAATTCTCCAGCCTTATTTAAATTATTTTTTGATTTTATTCATTTTAAGATATTCGTTTATAAATAAATCTATGTTACCATCCATAACACTATCTACATTTCCTATTTCTGCATTAGTTCTATGGTCTTTTACCATTTTATATGGTTGGAATACATACGATCTTATTTGACTTCCCCAAGTTATTTGAGAATATTTACCTTGAATATCTTCAATTTTCTCTTTTTGTTCAAGCTCTTTTAACTCAATAAGCTTTGCCATAAGCATCCTCATAGCTCTATCTTTGTTCATATGCTGAGATCTTTCATTTTGACATTGAACTACAACACCTGTAGGAATATGTGTAATTCTTACTGCTGAATCTGTAGTATTTACATGTTGACCTCCAGCACCTGAGGCTCTATATGTGTCTATTTTCAAATCACTTTGATTTATCTCTATTTCAATACTATCATCAAGCTCGGGAGTAACATCTACAGATGCAAAGGATGTATGCCTCTTACCAGATGGATCAAAAGGAGATATCCTAACTATACGATGGACACCTTTTTCACCTTTTAAGTATCCATAGGCATTCAATCCTTCAATTAATAAAGTAGCACTTTTTATACCTGCTTCTGGATCAGAAAGTATATCTAAAAGTTTAACCTTATATCCCTTTCTTTCTCCCCATCTCGTGTACATTCTAAGAAGCATTTGAGCCCAATCTTGAGCATCTAGCCCTCCTGTACCTGCATTAATAGATAGTATTGCATTATTCCTATCATATTCGCCGCTTAAAAGAGTTTTTATTCTCATGTTGTCTATCTCTTTTTCAAGACTATCAATACTCTTTTCTATTTCTTTGCAAATTGAATCGTCATTTTCTTCTAATCCAATTTCTATCAATAGCTCTATTTCTTCTAAACTTTCACTTAATTGATTGTATTCTTCAACTGTATCTTTTAGGGATTTATTTTCCTGAATAACTTTTTGAGCTTTCTCATTATCATTCCAAAACTCTTGTTTATTCATCTCTTCTTCATTTTTTTCAATTTGCTCTAATAGTGAAGCAATGTCAAAGAGAATCCCTCATTTCTTCTAGATTTGAAGACATTTTGTCTATACTATGTCTATACTCTTGTATGTTTAACATTTAAACCTCCAAAATTATCTTCCACAACATTTTTTATATTTTTTACCACTACCACATGGGCATAAGTCATTTCTTCCTGTTTCTTCGTCCTTTTTAACAGTTTTATTACCTGGTTCATCAGTTGCACTTGAAGATAAGTGATCAACATCTATAACTTGTTTTCTTTCAACAGGTTGCTCTATAGTTATATTGAATAAGTATCTAACAGTGTCTTCTTGTATATGCTTAGTCATTTCATCAAACATATCAAAACCTTCCATTTTGTATGCAACAACTGGATCTTGTTGCCCTATAGCACGAAGACCTATACCTTGACGTAATTGGTCCATAGCATCTATATGATCTATCCAATGACTATCGACTGATTGAAGAAGTATAACTCTTTCTACTTCTCTCATTCTCTCAGAACCTATTTGCTCTTCCTTAGCCGAATAAATTTTATGCGCTATTTCATATACTTTATCTACAAGCTCTTCCTTAGAAAGCTTTTCAACATTTTCTATCTCTATACTTCCCTTTGGCATAAATAGAGCATACAGATGAGCTTTAAATATTTCTTCATCAATTCCATTTTCTTTAACTGCTATATCAGCTGCTTCTACAATTATATCTTTTATCATTGATTGTATTTGTTCATCTAGGTTTTCACCTTCTAATACACGACTTCTTTCAGCATATATTATTTCTCTTTGCTTGTTCATAACATCATCATATTGAAGAACATGTTTTCTTATTCCAAAGTTCTTTCCTTCAACTTTCTTTTGAGCACTTTCTATAGATTTAGTTAGCATCTTATGTTCAATAGGCATATCTTCTTCAAGACCTATTTTTTCTACAACACCTTGTATTCTTTCACTTCCGAATAATCTCATAAGATCATCATCTAGCGCTATATAGAACCTTGAGCTACCTGGGTCACCTTGACGACCAGCACGACCTCTTAACTGGTTATCTATTCTACGAGACTCATGTCTTTCTGTACCTATTATAGCAAGTCCACCAGCGTTTAAAACTTCTTGCTGTTCAGCTTCAGATTCTTTCTTAAATCTATTAAATAAGTTTTCATATTCAGCTCTTGCCTTAAATAAATCTTCATTTTCTTCTGTTTGTTGTACTTCTAAAGGTGAATCTACTTTGTTTATTATGTCTTCATTGTATCCTAATCTTTTCATCTCTTTCTTAGTCAAGAATACAGGGTTACCACCTAAAACTATATCTGTACCACGTCCTGCCATATTAGTTGCTATAGTTACTGCTCCTAATCTACCAGCTTGAGCTATTATTTCAGCTTCTTTATCATGATGCTTAGCATTTAATACTTCATGCTTAACTCCTCTTCTTTTTAGAAGTTGAGATAATAATTCTGATTTTTCTATAGATACAGTACCAACTAATACTGGTTGTTTATTCTTATTTCTTTCAATTATATCTTCTGCTACTGCATTAAACTTTCCTTTTTCATTTTTATAAACAGAGTCCGCTAAGTCTTTTCTTAATATTTCTTTATTTGTTGGTATTTGAACAACATCCATTTTGTATATTGCTTTAAATTCTTCTTCTTCTGTTTTTGCAGTACCTGTCATACCAGAAAGCTTGTTATACATTCTAAAGTAATTTTGGAATGTTATTGTTGCTAATGTTTTAGATTCTCTTTGAATTCTTAATCCTTCTTTAGCTTCTATTGCTTGATGTAACCCTTCTGAGTATCTTCTACCGAACATAAGTCTTCCCGTGAATTCATCAACTATTACTATTTCTCCATCTTTGCATACATAATCAACGTCACGCTTCATTATTGTATGCGCTTTTAATGCTTGGTTTATATGATGGTATAACTCTGTATGAGATATATCAGTTACATTTTCAACATTAAAGTAAACTTCTGCTTTTTGTATTCCAGACTCTGTTAAAGATACTGCTTTTTGCTTTTCTTCTAATTCATAATCATCTGATTTTAGTGTTAATACAAATGTATTAGCATCTGAATATAAATGTGTTGATTTATCCCCAGGTCCAGATATTATAAGAGGAGTTCTTGCCTCATCTATTAATATTGAATCTACCTCATCTACGATTGCATAGTTTAAAGGTCTTTGAACCTTTTGCTCTTTATGAATTACCATATTATCTTTTAAGTAATCGAATCCATATTCATTGTTTGTTCCATAAGTTATATCACACTCATATTGAGCCTTTCTAACTGCTGGATTTTGTCCATGAACGATTACCCCTACAGTAAGACCTAAGAATTCGTATACTTTTCCCATTTGCTCTTTATCACGTTTCGCTAAGTAATCATTTACTGTAACTACATGTACCCCTTTACCAGAAAGAGCATTTAAATAAACTGGAGCTGTTCCAACTAATGTTTTCCCTTCACCAGTTTTCATCTCAGCTATTCTTCCTTGATGAAGAACTATACCACCTATAAGCTGAACTCTATAATGTCTTAATCCTAATACCCTTTTAGATGCTTCCCTTACTACCGCAAACGCTTCTGGTAGTATATCATCTACTGTTTCTCCTTTATCTAATCTATCTCTAAATATATTAGTCATTTCTTTAAGCTCTTTATCTGACATAGATTCAAATTTAGGTTCAAGCTGATCTATTTTATCAACTATTTTATTAAAATTTTTCAATTCTCTTTTATCTGCTATATTAAATAAATTATCTAAAAAACCCATCGTTGGCATCTCTCCTCGTCCATATATTATTACTATTATATATTTTACCATAAAAATACTCTATGTAATATTATTTGCTCAAAAAAAGCTATCGACAATTAAATTTATCAATAGCTCTTATAATTATTTATACTATATTATTCCGATTCTATTAATCCATATCCACCATTTTTACGTCTATATACTATAGATATACCATTTGACTCAGAATTCCTAAACATATAAAAATCATGTTCTGATAAATCCATTTGTAAAACAGCTTCTTCCGGACTCATTGGTTTTACACCAAATTTCTTAGTTCTTTTTATTACTATATCTAAATTATCTTCATTTGAAGAATAATCATTTTCTTCTATATCCTCTATCGCATCAAATCTTATACTTTCATTTGATTGATGTCTATCTTGTAGTCTCTTTTTATATTTTCTTAACTGCTTATTTAATTTGTCATATACAATATCTATAGCTGCGTATAAGCTTTCTTCGCTATCTTCTGCTCTAATAATTGGTCCATTTATAGGTATCATCGTTACTTCTATTTTATGGCGAGCCTTCTTAGCACTCACTGTAACTTTTACATCT
>OLNJ01001530.1_pt1 | contig 11762 bp, 10 predicted proteins | sample 1672191 | NCBI WGS metagenome assembly OLNJ01 (sample SAMEA3136657, study PRJEB25190) | human gut metagenome | biome: human gut; feature: human-associated habitat; material: faeces | place: Austria | collected 2013 | reverse complement strand
TTTCTTTTTTCACCTTTTTGGATAAAATAAAAGATAGTTAATAATTAAGAGTTAAAAGTTAAGAGTTAAAAATTTATTATAGTTAAGTTTATTGCTCTCTTACTATTAACTATATACTGGAGGATTTTTTATGATTTTTTCTGTTAATAGCGTTGATCAAACTACTGCTATTGGATTAGAGTTAGGTAAGATTTTAAAATCAGGTGATATAGTATGTTTAACCGGTGATTTAGGAACTGGTAAAACTCACATAACTAAAGGTATAGCTAAAGGTTTAGGAATTGATGACCATATTACTAGTCCTACATTTACTATAGTAAATGAATATGATTCTGGAAGATTAAAATTTTATCACTTTGACGTTTATAGAGTATCTGATCCTGACGAGATATATGCTATAGGTTTTGATGATTATATATTTTCAGATGGTGTTTCAGTAATCGAATGGGCTAATTATATAGAAGATATTTTACCTAATGAATATCTACATATTCATATAGAAAAAGACTTAGATAAAGGTGAAAACTTTAGAAATATTACATTAAAGCCATATGGCGAAAGATATGATTATATAAAGGAGTTAAAAATATGATAGTTTTAAGTATGGATTCTTCATCCTTGGTAACAACTGTTGCTCTTCTTAGAGATGAACATGTACTAGGTGAATTTACTATTAATTTTAAAAGAGAACATTCTGTTATTTTAATGGAAAAAGTAGAAGAACTTCTTAAGGATTGCGAAGTTGATATAAATGATGTTGATGGGTTTGTAGTATCAAAAGGTCCTGGTTCATTTACAGGATTAAGAATTGGCATGGCTACTGTAAAAGGGTTAAGCATGGGAAGTAATAAACCTTATGTTAGCATTTCTAGTTTAGATGCTTTAGCATATTCTCTTATAAACTTCGATGGACTTATATGTCCAATGATGGATGCATTGAGAGATAGTGTATTTACTTGCATTTACAAAAATGTCGATGGCAAATTAACTAAAGTTATAGATTATTCTGCTCTTTCTTTAGAAGAGTTAGCTACTGAAATAAATTCTAAAGGAGAAAAAGTTATATTTACTGGTGATGGTGTTTATAAACACAAGGATTATTTAAAAGAAAATATTCCTAATGCTATATTTGCACCAAACCACTTAAATATTATAAAAGCTTCTTCACTTGGAGAACTTGGAATGATTGAATTAAAGAATGGAAACTTTGATGATAAGAATTCAGCTCCTCTTTACTTAAAGAAACCTCAAGCAGTAAGAGAATTAGAACAAAGGTTGGCTATGAAAAATGAAAATAGATTATAAACTCATGGATAGTTCTCATATTAATGGTGTTTTTGAATTAAGCAAAATATGTTTTAACGTTCCTTGGAGCTTAGATTCTATAACTTATGAAATAGAAAACCCATTAGCAAAATATGTAATTGCCGAAGATTTATCCACAAAGGAAGTAATTGGTTATGCAGGTGTGTGGATAGTTGCTGGTGAAGGTGATATTACTAATATAGCTGTTAATCCATCTTATAGAAAAAAAGGAATAGCTTCTAATCTCTTAATAAAGCTCTTGGAAGTTTGTAAAGAACATAATTGTACAGATATAACATTAGAAGTGAGAACATCTAATATAGCTGCTCAAAATCTTTATAAAAAGTTTAATTTTAAAGAAGAAGGTATAAGAAAAAAGTATTATTCTGATAATGGAGAAGATGCTATTATAATGTGGAAAAGAGATAATTAACCACAAATAACGAATGGCAAATGACAAATTAAAGTAGAAACTTCTACGAGGTTTCAAAAAATAATTTGCCATTTGCCATTTTTACTTTATCATTTACTAAGCTATTTGTTTTTTGCTTTTTCCAAAGTTACTATCAACCTTGAATATTGCAACAGATACCTTTTTATATAAAAGATATGTTATTACTGATACTATTAGAGCTTTTACTCCATTGAAAGGTAATAGCCCTACCGTAATATATTTACTTAATTCTGCTGGATTCATTTTCATTCCATATGCAGGTAATAATAAATATACATTTGCTACAATTCCTAGTACTTCCATAACAAGCCCACCAACTATCATACCGATAATAGCTGTTTTCTTACTCTTGTTTCTATTATAAATCCACGCCGCTGGAACAACTAAAGCTAACCCAACAATAATATTTGCTAATTCTCCAATAAATCCTGTTTGTGTTCCCTTAACTAGGAATCTCAATAATACCTTTAAGATAACTATAGCTCCACCAGCTACTGGACCATAAGCAAATCCACCCATTAAAGCTGGAACTTCACTTAAATCAATTTTTAACCATGGGAATAATGGTATTATTGGAAAATCGAAATACATTAATACAACAGCAATAGCCACCAGCAAAGAAATTTTAATCATTTTGTTTACATTTTTGTTTGAATTATTCATTTTACTCTCCTCCCAAAAGTTATCCTCTGGGGTAATTTGTTAGAATTCAAATTGCTTGTCTTATCTATATTTTGCTTAAATTAAAATTTTTAATACATAAAAACCCTGATGAAAATTCACCAGGGCATAAAAAAACAAGCTAATTAGATTAAATGCAAAAATAGCATCAATTTTTCTAACTTACTACCTTCTTTCATCCAGACTTTACTGTCGGCTTCGGAGTTTCACCGAATCATACTCTTTCGAGCTCGCGGGCTATACCGCCGGTAGGGAATTACACCCTGCCCTGAAGATAATTTTATTAAATTATTATTTCACTTATATTATATTCTCTCATATTACTATTTTCAATAGTTTTTTCAATTTTTTTCTATTTATCTATATCTTTCATTGTTAATGAAATTCTCTTTCTTTTTTCATCAACTTCCATTATTTTAACTTTAATAACATCGCCTACTTTAACTATATCTAATGGATGCTTTACAAATCTATTTGCCATTTGACTTTTATGAACAAGACCATCTTGATGCACTCCAATATCTACAAACGCACCAAAGTCAGATACATTTCTTACCGTACCCATAAGAATCATTCCTGGCGTTAAATCTTTTATATCTACAACACCAGTTTTTAATATTGGTTTTGGCATATCTTCTCTTGGATCTCTACCTGGCTTTTGTAATTCTTTTATAATATCTTTTAAAGTAATTTCTCCAACTTCTAATTCCTTTATTATATTATTTAATCCTTTTTCAGAAACTCTTTCGTTTATATCATCTAATTTTCTATTCTTTAAATCTTCTTTAGTATATCCTAACATTTCAATAAGTTTAGTTGCTACTCCATATGATTCTGGATGAACTGAAGTATTATCTAAAGGTTCTTTGCTTTCCATAACTCTTAAGAAACCAGCACATTGTTCAAATGCCTTTTGACCTAACCTTTTAACCTTTAATAATTCCTTTCTAGAAGTAAATCCACCAACTTCATCTCTATACGCTACAATATTATTAGCTATTGCTGAATTTATACCAGCAACATAAGTTAGTAATGATGGTGTAGCAGTATTTAAATCTACTCCAACTTTATTAACAGAATCCTCAACAACCCCAGTTAACGATTCATCTAATCTTTTAGGGGCAACATCATGTTGATATTGGCCTACTCCTAAAGCTTTTGGCTCTATTTTTACAAGCTCAGCCATTGGATCTTGAAGTCTTCTACCAATCGAAATTGCTCCTCTTATAGTAACGTCTAAATCTGGATACTCCTTAGTTGCAAGCTCTGATGCTGAATATACTGATGCTCCTGATTCGGAAACTATAACATAAACCAATTCCTTGCCTGTTTCTTGTTTAATTTCAGATATCATCTCTGAAATAACTTCCTCTGATTCTCTTGATGCTGTTCCATTACCAAGAGATATTACTTCTACATCATATTTATTTATAAGCTCTTTTAAAATCTTTTTAGTTCCACTTACATCATTCTTAGGTAATGTAGGATATACAGTGGCCTTCTCTAAAAATTTACCAGTAGAATCTAATACAGCTACCTTACATCCTGTTCTAAATCCTGGGTCAAATCCCATGACAACTTTTCCTTTTATAGGTGGCTGCATAAGTAATGACTTTAAATTCTCTTTAAATATTAATATTGCACCTTCTTCACCTTTATCTGTAAGTTCACTTCTTACTTCTCTTTCTATTGAAGGAAATATTAATCTCTTATATGAATCTTTAATTGCTAAAGATAAGTATTTATCAGTTACATCATTTTTCTTTAAAATTTTATTTTCTAGATATGATAATATCTTTTCTTCATTTACATTTATTTTTACTGAAAGGATTTTTTCTTTTTCTCCTCTATTTATAGCTAATATTCTATGTGGAGGAATCTTAGACACATCTTCACTGTATTCATAGTACATCTCATACGGAGTAGATTCTTCGCTACTACCTTTTGTTTCAATTTTTCCTTCTCTTATAGTAAGTTCTCTTATCCACTTTCTATAACTTGCTTCATCAGATATAATTTCAGCAATTATATCAAGAGCTCCATTTATAGCATCTTCTGAAGATAAAACTTTCTTTTCTTCATCTATATACTTTGATGCTTGATCTTCTATATTCCCTTTAAAGTTACCTTCAAGTATTAATTCAGCTAATGGCTTTAGTCCTTTTTCTAATGCAATTGTAGCTCTAGTTCTTTTCTTTTGCTTAAATGGTCTATATATATCTTCAACCTCAGTTAAAGTTTCACTTACTTCTAAAGCTTTAACTATTTCATCAGTTAGTTTTCCTTGCTCATCTATAGATTTTAAAACTGCCTCTTTTCTTTCTTTTAAATTTCTAAGGTAAGTCAATCTTTCAAAAAACTTTCTTAAAACCTCATCGGTCATTGCTCCTGTTTGCTCTTTTCTATATCTAGCTATGAAAGGAACTGTATTACCTTCATCTAATAAACTAATAACATTTTGAACATGCTTTAGTTGTATTCCCAATTCCTTTACTAATCTTTCCTCTATATTTACCATAGCTCCTCCTAAACTTATGTCAATTATTTTTTCTTACAATACCATTATATAATATTTCCCAATTATTTTTTAATATTTTTCTTTGTTTACATTACTCTCTTGATATTAAGTAAATTAACTTGTATAATAATTGTAAAATATTTACAATTAGGTGGTGATATTATGCCTCAATTTATTAATAAATTTATGTATATTCTGCTAATACTATTTATAACATTTCTCGTATTAAATGAGTTTTACGTTATTGATTTCTCTACAAATCTTAAGAATATATTTATATTCTTAACATTGATATTAATTTTATTAACGTCGATGAAGGAAATTCTATCAGGTACTAACGGTTTTATTAAATTTCTAAACGTAATGACTTTACTTTGTACTATAGTTGGTGGTATTTTCTCTATCGTTAAAGGTCAACTTAATACTTTTATTTATATATGTTTAATCTTCTCATTAATTAACGGAGTAATAGTTTTAACTTATTCAAAAACATAATTTTATTTATTTTAATCATATTACAAACATTAAGATAATAGTATTAGATATATATTATAATTTCGAGGTATTTTTATGCGAAAAAAACTTATATATCTTTTAAGCTTATCCATAACATTTATTTTATTATTTTTCCTAATTTTGCTTAACTATTCATATTCAGATTTTGATTCTAGCAACGTAAAAGAAACTATAAGTCTCCTTTCTTCTGAAACTTATAATGGACGTTTAGCTGGTTCTACTGAAAATGCGATGGTGGCAGATTTTATAGAAAATAAATTTAGAGAAAGCAATTTAAAACCATATGGTGATGATAGTTATAAGAAAGATTTCGATACTATCTGCCCAGTTTATACAAACACAACACCTTATCTTAAAATACTATCTAACGGTGAGGTAGAAGAAGAACTTCAATATGGAATTGACTTTAAAGAAGATATGATTAACTTTAGAGGAAATACTTTTACCTTTTCTAATAAAGATAAAATTTCTTCATTCTTTCTTTCAATTGAAGTAATTACTTCCGAAAATAAATTTTTATTTTTTGTTCCTAAAGAAGAAGAACTTTATTTTAGAAGCTCATTTATGAGTGATTTTCCTTACGATGCAGTTATTATGATAACAGAAAATACAAAAAACAAGATAATTACTAGCTTAAATGAAGGAAAAGAAATTTCTATTCATATTCCTTTTGAAAGTGAAACAAAAACAATATCTAATGTTGTTGGTGTTATTGAAGGAACTGATAAAGAAGCTGCTCCTTTAGTTATTACAGCACACTTTGACCATCTTGGACAAGATGGCTTAGGTAATATCTATGGTGGCGCATTAGATAATGCCTCCGGGACAAGCTTTATCCTTGAACTACAAAGAAGCCTTTCCACATTTGCAAAGCCTAATCGCGATATAATTTTTGTTGCACTTAATGCAGAGGAATTTGGATTATTAGGCTCAAAGCAATTTGCTGAAGAAAATATATTTAATATAAAGAATTCAGAAGTTATGAATTTTGATATGGTTGGAATTACTGGCTTTCCAATAACATTTATGCAAGGTGTTGATTTCAAAGATAAAGATTCAGAATTGCTAAACTCATTAGAGGAAATATGTAAAAAAAATAATACTTCTTATGAGGTACTATATCAAGACTCCAGTGACCATGCTAGCTTCAATAAATTAGGTATAGATGCTGTTAGCTTTTGCCATAGTGATTTAAGTAAAATTCATACTCCATATGATAGTTTAACCTATATAAATTTGGATGCTATAGATTCTGTTTATGAAATAGTTAATCAAAAAATAATGGATAGTTGTTATAGTAAGTTTACTTTATTTCTTTACAATAAGTTGTTAATTCTTATTTTATCAATAATTTTAAGTATTTTAATTGGATATCCTCTTCTTAAGAAAAAGCAGTAAATTGTCCACTATGCAAATATAAATAAATGCCTTCGTCATAAATGTTATATCTGACGAAGGCATATTTTTCTGTCTTAAAAATATTACTTTTCTTAATTTATCTAATATTCAAAGATTTTACTTATTGTTTTGCTTTAAGTAAGCAGTTATAAATTGATCTATTCCACCATCCATAACAGCACTTAAGTTTGATGTTTCCTCATTCGTTCTATGATCTTTAACCATATTATATGGATGGAATACATATGACCTTATTTGGCTTCCCCATCCCATATCTTTAAGTTCTCCAGTTAGGTCCTCAATCTTTTCCTTATGAGCTCTATCCTTAAGTTCAATAAGCTTTGATTTAAGCATAGCCATAGCTGTATCCTTATTAGCAAATTGACTTCTCTCATTCTGACATTGTACAACTATTCCAGTAGGTATATGTGTTATTCTTATAGCTGATTCAGTTTTATTTACGTGTTGCCCACCTGCTCCACTTGCTCTATAAGTGTCTATCTTTAAATCTTCTGGTCTAATATCAATATCTTGATCTTTAGTAAGCTCAGGCAATACTTCTACTGATGCAAAGGATGTTTGTCTTTTACCATTAGCATTAAAAGGTGATATTCTTACTAATCTATGAATTCCTTTTTCAGCCTTTAAATATCCATAAGCAAATTCACCTTTAACTTTTAAAGTAACACTCTTTATTCCCGCTTCATCACCTTCTAATAAATCTACTACTTGAACTTTATATCCTTTCTTTTCACACCATCTAGTGTACATTCTAAGTAACATATCAGTCCAATCATTAGCATCAGATCCGCCAACACCGGCATGAAGATTCAATATAGCATCATTTTTATCATATTCTCCAGATAAAAGTAACTCTATTCTATATTCTTCAATCAGCTTTTCTATATCTCTAATTTCATAGATAATTTCATTTACAGTTTCTTCATCATCTTCTGCAATTTCTGCTAATACTTCAACATCATCTATTCTATTAACTAAACTTTCAAATCTATCTATTTTATCCTTGATACTCTTGCTTTCCTTTGTAACTTCTTCAGCCCTTTTTATATCGTCCCAAAAACCTTTTTCTTGCATTTGAAGCTCAAGTTCTTGAAATCTCTTTTCTAGACTATCCTTGTCAAAGAGAAGCCCTCATTTCATCTAATGTAACCTTTAAACTATTAAGTTTAGCAAGTTCTTGCTCTAATTTAATTAACACTATATCAACCCCTTTAGTTAATTAATAATTAATATATAACAATTAATTATTATTAATTTCATTTATTATATTTTATCATCTTAGTTATCTATTTCAAATAATAATATATTTTTAACACTGAAACTCTATATGAGTTTTTTATAAATTTTAAATTATTAATTAAAAAAGTGCCCATTAGGGCACCTTTTTATAATCCTCTACCGCAGCAGTTTTTATATTTTTTTCCACTTCCACAAGGACAAACATCATTTCTTCCAACTTTGTTATCATTTCTTGCAGGTTCTTTCTTTAAGCTTTTATCATCAGCTCCATGACTAGCTGAAGTTTCTTCTGCAACCTTTTCTCTTTCCACTGGTCTTTCAACTCTTACGTGGAATAAATACTTAACTGTTTCATTCTTAATGCCTTCGATCATTTCTTCAAACATTGCGCTACCTTCCATTTGGTATGCTTGAATTGGGTCTTGTTGTTTATATGCTCTCAATCCCATTCCTTGTTTTAAGTGATCCATGTTATCTATATGAGCCATCCATTTTTGGTCAACAACTCTTAAAAGAACTACTCTTTCAATTTCTCTCATTTGTTCTTCACCAAATTCTAACTCTTTACCTCTGTATGCTTCTAATATTACTGATAATAATTTATCTTTTATTTCATCATTAGAAAGATTTGCTAATTCTTCTACAGTTACAACTCCATTAGGTAAACATATATCTCCTAAGTATTGTAGTAACTTTCCTAATTCCTCTTCTAAGTTTTCAACTTCACCCATTAAGTGAGAATTTACAGCATCCGTAACTACTTCTTCTATCATAGATTCTATTTGATCTTTTAAGTTTTTACCTTCTAAAACTTCTCTTCTTTGTCTATAAATAACTTCTCTTTGAAGATTCATTACGTCATCATATCCAAGTAAGTTCTTTCTTATATCAAAGTTGTTACCTTCAACCTTCTTTTGAGCATTTTCTATAGCTTTAGTAACCATTTTACTTTCTATTGCTTCATCTTCTTCAAGTCCTAGCTTATCTATAACACCTTGAATCTTTTCTGATCCGAAGATTCTCATTAAATCATCTTCTAATGATATGAAGAATAATGATGCTCCTGGGTCACCTTGACGTCCAGATCTACCTCTTAATTGGTTATCTATTCTTCTTGATTCGTGTCTTTCAGTACCAATTACCTTTAATCCACCAGCTTCTCTAACACCTTCGCCAAGCTTAATATCTGTACCTCTACCAGCCATATTAGTAGCTATTGTAACAGCTCCATATTCACCAGCATGAGATATTATTTCAGCTTCTTGAGCATGGTATTTAGCATTAAGTACTTGATGTTTTATTCCTCTCTTCTTTAATAAAGATGAAATATATTCAGATTTATCAACACTAGCAGTACCAACTAAAACTGGTTGACCCTTTTCGTGTGAAGCAACTATTTCATTTATTATAGCCTTATACTTACCAGCTTCATTTTTGTAAACAACATCTGAACTATCTATTCTTGCAACTGGCTTATTTGTTGGTATAACAATAACGTCTAAGTTATAGATTTCTCTAAATTCATTTTCCTCAGTTAAAGCTGTACCTGTCATACCTGATAATTTATCATACATTCTGAAGTAATTTTGGAATGTTATTGTTGCTAAAGTTTTAGATTCTCTTTGAATCTTAACACCTTCCTTAGCTTCTATAGCTTGGTGAAGACCATCTGAGTATCTTCTACCTTCCATAAGTCTTCCTGTAAACTCATCTATTATAACTATTTGATCATCTTTCACCATATAGTCTTTATCTATTTTCATCGTATAGTTAGCTTTAAGCGCTTGAGTTACATAGTGTTGTAAACTTAAATGCTCTGCATCAGCATAGTTAGGTATTCTAAAATATTTTTCTGCTTTAACTATACCTTCATCAGTTAATAAAACTGCATTTGCCTTTTCATCAACAGTAAAATCTACATCCTTTATTAATATCTTAACAAAATAATCAGCTACACTATAAAATTGAGTTGATTTATCACCCATCCCTGAAATTATAAGAGGAGTTCTAGCTTCATCTATTAATATAGAGTCAACCTCATCCACTATTGCAAAGTTTAGTTCTCTTTGAACCATTTCTTCTTTATATATAACCATATTATCTCTTAAATAATCAAATCCATATTCATTATTTGTACCGTATGTGATATCACAGTTATATGCAGCTCTTCTTTCTTCATTAGTTATTCCGTGTACTATAACTCCAGTTGTTAAACCTAAGAAATTATATAAATGTCCCATCTCTTCCATTTGAGTTTTTGCAAGATAGTCATTAACTGTTACAACGTGAACACCTTTTCCTGTTAATCCATTAAGATACGCTGGCAATGTAGCTACAAGTGTTTTTCCTTCCCCTGTTTTCATTTCAGCTATTCTTCCTTGATGAAGTACCATCCCACCAAGTAATTGAACTCTGAAATGCTTCATTCCTAATACTCTCCAAGAAGCTTCTCTACAAACAGCAAAAGCTTCTGGTAATATACTATCTAAAGACTCTCCTTTAGCTATTCTTTCTTTAAATTCAACTGTTTTATTTTGTAATTCTTCATCAGTTAAAGCTTGCATAGATGGCTCTAAAGCTTCTATTTTATCAGCTATACTTTGAAGTTTTTTTACTTCTCTTTCACTATATGTTCCAAATAGTTTTTCTAAAAATCCCATAAGTATTTCCTTTCAATTTAAACCATTATTCTATCTTAAAGTACCTTTTATAAATTATACCATTTATTATGTTAATAATTCAACAAAAATAAAGTTTACACAAAATCTAAAAGGAGCTCCATAAATCAGGAGCTCCTTTATAATTTACGCATAATCAGGTTCTAATACACCATAGTTTCCATCTTTTCTCTTATATATTACATTAATATTATTTGTATCTGCATCTTTAAATACAAAGAAATCATGTTGTACTAATTCCATTTGTAAAATAGCTTCTTCTGCAGACATTGGTTTTATATTAAATTTTTTAGTCTTTACTATTTCTCCAGTTGTTCCTTCATCTTCTAATGCCACTTCTTCTATGTTAACAAATTTTAAAGAATTGTTGTTTCTTCTTGATAACTTAGTTCTTTGTTTTCTTATTTGTCTTTCTAATTTGTTTTCAACTAAATCTATTGATTTATACATATCATCTGTTGCTTCTTCACATCTTAGTACAACCCCATTAAATGGTATTGTCACTTCAAATATTTGTCTATTCTTTTGTACACTTAATGTAGCTCTAGCTTCTACTCCAGGAGTAAAATACCTATCTAGTTTTGAAATCTTTTTCTCAATCATTTCCTTTAGTGCTGGTGTCACGTTAATATTTTTACCTATTACTGTTACTCTCATAAGGTCAACCCCTCTCTATTCGTTGTTGTTGTGTGTCTTTTAAGATTTCAAATTCTTTTATATATATATATTCTACTCCTTAGATTTTTATGAAGCAAGATTCGTTGAGTTTGAATTTTCTGAATATTCTCTTTCTCTTTAAACTTTACTTAACTTTTCTTTTATTATTATAGATTTACGCAAAAAAGCCACTAATTTCCAAAAAATTAGTGGCTTTTTTGTAAAAGTTAGCTGACCTGGATTTTGACCCCACACTCGCCTACTGGAGCTTTTGCTACCCGGAATTAACCTCTCA
>OLNJ01001525.1_pt1 | contig 11849 bp, 13 predicted proteins | sample 1672191 | NCBI WGS metagenome assembly OLNJ01 (sample SAMEA3136657, study PRJEB25190) | human gut metagenome | biome: human gut; feature: human-associated habitat; material: faeces | place: Austria | collected 2013 | reverse complement strand
TTTTTTATAGAATATATTAAATTACTATAATAAAAAAATGACTGCTTATATATATTTTAAACAGTCATTTTTAAACCTATTATCTTTTACTTTACTACATACCATCTATATACAACGACAACTGCCTCCAAAATTTTTCTGATTTATTAATATGCTTCGTGGTATTCCCAATAATTTAGTAAATTCTGTTCTTGAAGGGTATCTACCAAACATAGCCACTTCATCATCCACAATAATTATTGGTAAACTATCTACTCCAATAGTGCCTAATAAGTTTGAGACAATCTCATTTTCAATAAATGGGCTTTCGTCATAGACAATATTATATCTTTCAATTCCTATTCCATTTGTTCTCAATGTATTTATAATGATATGAACACGCATAAGCTCTGAATCTTTTTTAGCTCCAGGCGTTTGTGTAACTGTGCATTCTGCAGACTCAAATATTTGCATTTTACTCATCTAAATTAATCTCCTCCTGCTGAACTTAAATTAGTGGCATTTTATATCAATATATTAAATTAATGTTATTTTGTTGACATAAAATTTCATTTGCGCAATGAGAGTCTGAACCTAAAACCATATTAATATCATAACTCTTTACTAAATTTAGCAAATCTCCACTAATATATGCTTCTTTACAATGCTCTTTTCTTTTTCCTGATATATTATAGTCAAGTTCGTAATTCTTTTCCTTAATATTTTTCACTAATTCACATAATATTTTATTATTAGAATAATCATAAGGAAACACTTTATTAAACTTTCTAACTAAATTTAGATGTACTATTCTCTTAGGCTTATATTCCCCTAAATCTGTTCTTACAGCTTTTTTAAGTGTTTTATAATACTTGTAATATACATCACTTACTCCACCCATCAAGTTAGATATATTTTCAAACTCTTCTTTACTATAATCTATAACATAATATTCTCCATTAAAATTTAATATATGAACAGATAATATAGAATCGTCAAAATACATTCCATACTTATCTAAAAGCCTCCTTGTTTCCTCTTCATATCCTTCCAAGTAATCTACTTCTACGCCTAAATTTATTTTTATTTTATCATTATATTTATATTTAAGATTTCTCACTTCTTCCATATATTTATGTAGTTGATTTACACTCATGGCACTATCATTCTCTGGAGATGGGTCTTTAAAGTTTTCTGGTAATGGTAAATGTTCTGTAAAAGTTATTTCATCTAAACCTATTTCTATAGCCCTCTTTACATAGTCTTCTAAAGCATCCTTACTGCCATGTGGACAATAAGGTGAGTGTATATGACCGTCTTTCATAAAATATCCCCCCTCTATAAAATTCCTTATCTAAAGTATACTATATGACTACCTATCGTGTCCTTATACTAAAAAATAATAGAACTTATCAAAATAATATTGAGAATATCCTAATAACTAGGTTGATTTCAATAATTTTGTAAGTTCTATCCTTTTAAGCATGTATATGATGACTGTGTACTCCATTAAATCCATCTTCATGAATATGATCTACACCTATACCATTAACATGCTCGTGGGTATGCATAAATGATACCTGTAATTTGTTATTTACTGGGTTAACTCCTACATATGCATTTACTCCAAATACATTTTTAAGCATTTCTGATGTTATAACCTCTTCAACAGTTCCAAAGTTTATTATTTTTCCTGCTTTCATAACTATCAAATAATCACAGTACATAGATGCTATATTCATATCATGTATAGCTGATAATGTAGTTATATTAAGACTTCTAACTAAATCCATAAGTTGTATTTGATAACCTATATCTAAATGATTAGTAGGTTCATCTAATATTAAAAAATCTGTATTTTGAACTAAGGCTCTAGCTATTAATGTTCTCTGCTTTTCTCCCCCCGATAAGTTTGAAAAGCTTCTATCACTATAACCATCTAATCCTACTTTTTTTAACATATCTCTAACCATCTGTAAATCTTTTTTAGAATAATCTTCAAACATACTCTTATATGGATATCGTCCCATTTTAACTATTTGTTCTACAGTAAAATCAAATTGCGAATTACTTTCCTGTGCTAAAACTGCTATTTCTTTTGCACAATCTTTATCCTTCATCTTTGATAATTCTTTGTTATCTAAAAGTATATTTCCGCTTGATGGCTTATACAGTCTGTATATATTTTTAAGTAATGTAGACTTACCCGAACCATTAGGTCCTATAATACCTATAAACGCCCCCTTTGGGACATCAAAAGAAATATCATTTAATATCTCTTTTTTATCTATGCTAAATTTTAAGTTTTTAACTTGTACCTTAAGCATTAATCATTTCCTCCAAAAGAGTAATTTTTTGTAGAAATAAGATATAAGAAGAATGGTCCACCAACCAATGATGTTATTATTCCTATAGGTATTTCTATTGGAGGGAATAGCCCTCTTGCTGCAACATCGGATAATATTAAAAATATTGCTCCTACTAAACTTGATAGAATAATAAGCTTTTTATGATCACTTCCAGCTATTGTTCTACATATATGAGGTACTACAAGCCCAATAAAACCTATGGCTCCAGTTATTGCAACTAAAGTTGATGTAAGTAATGTTGCTAATAATATTATTATTGATTTTACCAGTTTTACATTTATGCCTAATATAACGGCACTATCATCTCCTAAAAGTAACACATCTAATGATTTAGACATTAAAAAAGCTACTACTATAACTACTACTAATGCTATAAATGGCAATAATAGCACATCCCATTTTGCACCACCTAAGCTACCTATTGTCCAAAATAGTGCATTCTTTGCTTGATTTGAATTTTTTGCTGAATATATTAATAAGTTTGTAAGTGCTCCAAATATAGTTGATATTGCCATGCCAGAAAGAACTAACCTTGTCGTAGACGTTGTTTTCCCCATTTGAGTACCTATGGCAAAAACTAAAATCCCTGACAATAGAGATCCTACAAATGCTCCACCTGTTATACTAGTTATCCCAAGTGTTGAAATTCCTCCTAAAACTATAACCGCAACTGCTCCACAAGATGCTCCTGATGAAATTCCTAATATGTATGGTTCTGCTATTGGATTTTTCGTTACACACTGCATAAGTACACCACAAATAGCAAGACCCGCTCCACAAATAGCGCCTAGTATAACCCTTGGCAATCTTATTTCCCATATTATATTTTCAAACATAGTATTCCAAGTTACATCAAACATTACACCATTTGATAACTTATTAAGCAGTACCTTGTACACCACTCCAGGTTCTATGTAAGTGCTACCAACTGCTATAGCAACTATTATAGCTAATACTAAAAAAAAGCTAAGCCCTATAGTCCAAAATAAGAAACCTCTCTTTTTAGAGAAATTTACTTTATTTTCCATACTTATATCCATTATTTATTTTCTCCATAGAAATATCCATACATTTTTTCTATAACTTTAGAATTTCTAACTCCTGGAGATAAGTCAGCTAATCCCACAACATATATCCTATCATTTTTTATGGCATCTACATCTTTAAGGGCTGGATGACTCTTTAAGAAGTCTATTTTATCTTGTACTGGAGAACCTGCAAGGTAATCAGTTACCACTATTACCTCTGGATTTTCAGCTACAACACTTTCCCATGTAGCATTTATGTATGGTTGTTTTTCTTCACCAAATATATTATCTCCGCCTGCTAACTCTATTAAGTTGTTTGCTAGACCTGATCCAACGGCCATAGCTTTATCTTCTCCTGAATCATATACCATTACTTTTACTCTATCTTCATCTTTGATATTTCCAACTTTATCAGTTACAGCTTTTATATCACTTTTCATTTTTTCTACAACTTCTTTAGCTTTATCTTCTACCCCAAATATTTTACCTAATAACTCAAAATCTTCATATACAGTTTCTACTGTTGCATCCGGAGAATAAGATTTAGCTAAGAATGGAGTTATATCTTTTTCTATAAGCTCATCTGGAGCTCCTGTAGTTTGTTCATTTATAGACATATCCCATCCACTTACAAAGTCAGCACCTGTAGCTATAAAAGCTTCTTTAGATATATTGTGTCCTTCTCCAATTTCAAGTTCTGGTATTTTTTTATAAGCTTCTTCAAATTCAGGAAGTATTGGATTATCTAAAAGAGCTGTTCCAACCATTTTATCCCCTAAATCTAATGCTAGCAACATCTCTGTCATAAATTGAGACAATGTTACTGCTTTTTGTCTTGGAGTTTCAACCTTTACATCATAATCTTTTGCTCCATCTGAATAAACAAACTCTACAGTTTTAAAATTGCTTGCCTCTACTGATGAATTAGGAGTTTCACTTCCACTTTCTTTAGAATTATTAGAGCAACCCACTGCAGATAAAGATATACCGACTATACTTAAAACTGCTAAAAATCTTCTTAAACTTTTGCTTTTTACCATTTTTATTTTCTCCCTCTATATACTTATATATTTTTAAATAAAAAAAACCACGAAGTTAATAAAGGGTGTAATCTACACTCTTTTATATAAACCTTCATGGTTTCATTAATATCTTATTAAATTATTTATTATTCATGAGTGTGTTCATGGTCTGCACTACGTGCACATCCATGTTCATGATTATGACTTCCACAACATCCATTGATATGTGGATTATGATGTAACATTAAGCTATTTCTTTTGAACATATTAATCTACCCCTTTTAACATTCAAAGTACTTAAGCATTACCCTTACTTTTAATCATACAAACTATTACATTTTTTGTAAATATTTTTTCGCTTTTTTAGAAAATTTAGTTTTATACAAATTCTATTATGTTTTTTATTTTTTGTATATAATATTGTATATTTCGACACCTATAAACAAAATAAGAGGTAGTTAAACCTCTTATTTTTCATACCCTACATATGTTTTTTAGCTTCTATTAACATTTCATTAGCTTTTTGTAAATATTCTATAGCTTTTTCGATGCTATCAGCAGTTTCATTCTTACCAATAGCTCTAGCCTTTTCTACCCATTCTCTGAATCCTTCTTCATGAGACTCATTGTGATTTACCCAATGAACTAATAGTATATTTAAAGTTTTTTCATCTTTATTTTCTTCTTCATGACTATGGCTATGAGTATGTGGATGGTGATGGTCATGTCCTCCTAAATCACCATGATCATGGTCATCTGCATGATGGAATTTTACTCTATCTTTAGTAAACATATTATTTCCCCCTAATTATTTTATATTAAATTCTTTTTTTATAACTTTTATCGTATCCTTTATTAATAATGCGAGTGGCTTATTTTCTAATCCAACTAACTCTATATTTTCAGGCATAATAGGTAGTAATATCTTTAGAGCTTCGCTATCTGCTACAGCTTCACTAATTTTAGATGTAACTTCTCCCATCATCGAGTTAGGAATTGTTACTGATATTGGTGCTACTATTATATTCGCACGCTTAGATGAAACTACTATTGCATTTTCGCCTGTTGCCCCCTTGTTTGCATGAGCTTTCATCATTGCACTAGTGGCTATTGAATTTGTACCTAAAGCATATATATCTATATATGTTGGTAAATCTTCTCTTAATGAAGATACTATTTGGGCTCCAATTCCTCCACCCATTCCGTCTATAACTGCTATTATCATAATGAAATTTTCCCCTATTTAATAATGTTCTATTGTTTTTCTGGTTATATCTTATTTTACTCTTCTGTTAAAATAATCTTATGATCCATAAGTCTTATTTCTTTTATTATCCCATCAACAATCTTTTGATCTCCAAGTAAATCTGTTAGATATACTTTCCCTTCATGAGGATCTACGCTCACTACATTCTCCATAACTTTATGTAATTCATTATTTTTCAATACAAACGCTGATGATTCACACATATTAAACCCCTCCATAAAACATTTTTAATAAAAAAAGGCTTCTTTGGGCATTATAATACACCAAAGAAACCTTCATGATTTCACTTTCAAAATACTATTCTTTACTTAAGTATAGCACTGAAAATATTCTAAAGTCAATTTAAATCGGATCATTTTGGTATATTCACTTTAAATTCATTTCTATTTTTGCTAAATTAATTTCTTCAACATTTAATGGTTTTGAGTAATTATAAATTGTACTCCCAGGCCTTTCATTATAATAGGGTCTATTACAATCTTTACATCCTCTTATTTCAAAGGGATATCCAGATTCTATATCTTTTATTATATCACAGTCTAATTTAATGTCATTTAAATATCCATCTTTAAAAGTAAAATATTCATCAAAGTATCCTTTATCTATCATATATGTCATAAGTTGAACCCTTCTATAACTCTCTATACTTGGCTGGTTCATACTCTCCATTTTAGTCCCTCTTATAGGAGTAAACGCAAATAAGCTTACTGTTACATTTTTTGATTTCAAATATTTATATAAATCATATATATCCTTATGACTTTCTCCTAAACCAACTATTATATGTGTACTTATTTTTTGAGGATATTTTTTAGCCATCTCAACTATAAATTCTATTTTATCCTCATAATTATTTCCTTTAATAGCTTCATACAACTTTTTATTTGCAGCATCAATAGCAATTCCTATTTTATCTATCCCTAAAGAGAAAAATTTATCTACATTTTCACTATTTTCAATTTTTGCAGATAGAGATATTGGTATATTTACTTCATCTTTTATATAATTTATAAATTCTTCTACCTCATCATGCGCCTCTTTATTAGCCATGGACTGTATACATATTCTTTTTATGTTGCTACCTTTATAATCTTTTAAAGCATTTAATATTTCTTTTTTTGTATATTCAGGCCATACAACCCTTGATAACCTATCTCTTTTCGTGCTGCCTTCTATAGATTGGGAACAAAAAGCACAATTATTATTACATTTATCTCCAATCATTACATACGCAGTTGTAGGGGATATATCGCATTTTTTATGTAGTATACCTAATTCAATAGCTGTACCCATAGATAACCTAATCATAATACACAACACTCCTTGCTTTCTTTTACTATTAAATTCATTTCAAGGGCCTTATTTTTTGCTGATCTAGATGGTAAAACTATTTTATTTATGCCGCATTCTAAGGCAATTTGATCAAGTTCCTGTCTATAATTCCCTCTTGGCCTCATACACCCTAGATTTATGATGGTTTTAGGCAGCTTTATTCTTGCTTCACAAAGTAAATCTGCCACTTTTTCCAAATTGGGTGGTTCTACATTTTCATACTCAGTATTTTTAGTTGGTATAAGTACTATAAAAGTAATTATTTCAGGAGGGTCTTTCGCTAAGTAATCTATAATTTCATACTCTCCTTTTATTTCCCCACCTTTTAACCCTATGCATATATGTGGAGCAACTTTTGTATTATTCTTTATAGTCTCATAAGCCTTTATGTAGTCTTCCTTGCTTTTATTGATTTTGTATACTTCTTCTATCGTACTTTTATCAAAAACTAAATCAAATGAGACCATATCTATGTATTTACATACTGATTCTATATCATTTGTTTCCATAAGCCCAAGGTGTGCATTTAATTTAAATCCTTTTTCCTTTAGTGTCTTTAATGTATTTAGATGTTTATTTATAGGTACATCTCCTTCAAAGCTGCATCCTCCACTCAATAGAAAGCTAGTTATATTTCTATTTTTAATCTTATCCTCATATTCTTCTATTGGCACCATATTGTCTAAATAGTGACCATTACAATGAGCACATTTTAAACTACATTTATTTTCAGTAGTACTTATAGCTAAGGTTTCATTTGGATAAGAAAATATTATTTCTCTTCCAAAGTTCTCAATCTTTTTATTATAAGCATGCTTAATTTTTGCCTCTAACTTTGATTCTTTACACATTTAATAAATCCTTTACTGTAGGAAAATCTTCTATATTTGTATGTGGTAAAAAGCATGCAGAAACAAATTCATCCATATAACCTGGATAAACACTCAACTCAACATAAGTCATTTGACTTGCTATTTCTTCTAATTTATTCTTAGCATCTCTACTTATTAATGCTAAGTAAGAACCTACTAATGAACTATTACCTATATACTGGAATTTTTCTCTTTCTACATCAGGAAGTAACCCTATAGTTATTGCATTTTCAATATTTAAGCTATTTCCAATACCACCTGCTATATATACCTTATCTATTACAGAGAAATCCATTCCTAAACTTTGTAAAAGTACTGATGCTCCTGAATATATTGCTCCCTTTGCTCTTATAAAGTTATCTATATCTACTTCATTAACTGTAATATCATTTTCTAAGTTATATTCTTCCTTGAAAGCTAATACATATTCTCCTATTCCATGCTCATCAAATCTAATTCTTCGATTATCTAATTCTTTTTGAATTTTACCTCTTCTGTCAATAACCCCTGTTAAAATCATCTGACAGATTAAATCTATTATACCAGATCCACATATACCTATAGGATCACAATTGCCTATCATACTTAGTCTAGGTTCTAAAGTTTTCGGATCAATTTTAATACTTTCAATGGCTCCACAGGATGCTCTCATTCCACATCTAATTCCACCACCTTCAAATGCTGGGCCTGCTGAACAAGCGCAGCTCATCATAAAATCTTGGTTTCCAAATACAATCTCTCCATTTGTTCCTAAGTCTATAAATAAAACATTTTCTTCACTAGCCCATATTCCTGCCGATAAAACACCAGCTGTGATATCTCCACCTACATAACTTGCTACATTAGGAGCTAGATAAACATATGCACTAGGATTAACATCCAACTCTACATTTTCACCCATTATTTTAGGAGATCTTAAGAATGGTGGTATATAAGGCTCTCTTCTTAGATAATCTGGGTAAACTCCTAAAAATAAGCTTGCCATAGTTGTGTTTCCAGATGCTACTACACTAATAACATCATCTTTATTTATATTATTTTTTTCATATATAGAGTTTAGTAGTGGATTTATAGTTTCATGGATTATAGCCTTATGTAATTCATTAAGTCCATTTTTCTTAGTTGAAAATACAATTCTATTTATTACGTCTGCTCCATATTTTATCTGTGCATTCCCAGAAGATGCTTTATCTATAAGAACTTGTTCCACTAAGTCTACTAAACAAACTACTACTGAAGTAGTTCCTATATCTATAGCTACACCATATAAAGATTCCCCTGTATTTCCTGGCTCTATATCTATTATAGTTAATTTATTTTTCTTTTTTACATAAGTTAATGTTACCTTAAAATCACTTTCCCTAAGTAATATAGGTATTTTTCTAAGTATATCTAATCTAAAATCTATTTCATTATAACCTAAATGATGTCTAACATATCTTTGTATTCTATCTACATCACTTATATTATCATCCAGTGTTGGTTCACTTAGTTCAATATACTTTTTTCTTATATTTGTACAAAATCTTAAATCATGATTTTTTGCTATTTCTTTAGCTCTATTAAATATAGCTTCATCTTTTTCTTTTCCTCCACCTTCTATCTTCATTCCATGCATAGATGAAGATAATTTCGATGGAACATCTACTTCTATATCAGAAACTACTTTTGAATTACAAGCTAATATGTAGCCTTGTTTAATTTCATCATCACTTATATGTCTTGTTTTTTCAGTATCAACTTTTCCATTCAAAAGCTTAACCTTACATTTCCCACATGATACATTTCCATTGCAAGGTGCATCTATGAATATATCCGCCTTTCTTGCAACATCTAATAGTAATTCCCCTTTATTACAATAAACTTCTTTATCGTGTGACTTAAAAAGTACTTTTATCATACTCTACCCCCCAATACAGTCTATAATATAATTTTAGCATAATTTAATATTATATATATCATAAAAAGTAAAGTAATAATGTCATTTTAAGTACAAATTATACTATTTCTTATTCAAAAATAAATAAGGAGGAATTCGCTTCAGTCGAATTCCTCCTTATTATTTCAATTCACTACTCCATACAATTTTCATAAGCCCCAGAAGTTAATAAGTTTTCTAATTCATCAACATCTAAAACCTTTACTTTTACTATCCAAGCATCATATGGATCTTCATTTATATATTCAGGTTCATCTTCTAATCTTTCATTTATTTCTACAACTTCACCTGATATAGGTGCTATTAAGTCAGATGCAACCTTAGAAGATTCCACTACACCAAAATCTTCTCCTTGTGTCAGTTCATCTTCTATTTCAGGCATTTCAACAAATAAAACTTCTCCTAATTGATCTTGAGCAAAATCAGTTATTCCTATATAAGCATAGTCACCTTCAACTTTTACCCAAGTATGCTTATCACTGTATCTTAATTCTGGTATAACTTTCATATTAATCCTCCTAGATAAGTAATATTACATTACTGCTTCCATTGATAATGCTGGATGACCTTTTTCTTCTAAGAAAGCAAGTACTCCCTCAGAATCATTCGCTATAGTTTCATCACATACCATATCTGTGAAGTTTTCTATACCTGTCATTTCTTTTACTGTAGCATTTAATTTATCAGCTACATAATCTTTTAATTCTTTTGGCATCCATACAATTCTTTCTGGTCCGCCTTCAGCATAAGCGAATTTTTTAGAAGATATGAAGTGTCTTCCGTGTCCCATGAATCCTGGAGTTTGAACTCCACCACCTGTCATAGATGCAAGTTCTCCAAATGTCATACCAACTGGAGTGATTCCTGGGAACTCTCTGTTAACTATAACAAATCCATTTGCTTCTGGCATTATACCACATATACACTCAAAACATCCGCAAGAAGTCATTGGATCCTCAAGTATAGAGTATAATGTAACACTTTCAACAGCACCTTGAGATATTTGGCTAACTGTTTCATTTACAGAGTTCCATACCCCAGTTCTATCATCTAAACATTCTCCTTTAACTATTGGTTGACAAGGACCTGTTGGGTCTAACTCTTTAGTAGCTTTAGCATCTAACCAGCTAACTGCTCCACAAAGCCCAAGTCTTTCAGGAGTAACAACACAAACGTGTGCTGGAGCGAATGATTGACATAAGTTACAAGAATAGAATGTATCAACACTTTCATCTACTAATGAAGCTAATCTTTCATCTCTAGCATCATATCTAGAAGTAGCTTCAGATTTTCTAGCAGACACTTGTTCTGGATCAGTTATTATAGTTATTTCACACTTATCAACAACTGTTTCGAACTCATCTCTCATCTTAGCATATAAAACTTCTCCTATATGCTCTAATCTAAATCCTTTTTCATAAGCATCTTTAGATATTCTTACCCAAGACATATCTCTTTGCCCAACATGCATTACACCTTCTATATAGTTCATAAAATAGTGGAAACGTCTTTCAAGAACTGGTTCGAAGTCATCTTGCATTTGCTTACCAGCTATCTTAACTATTACAGCAAGAGGTAATCTTACTAATCCATTAACTGGTTCAACTTCATCTATATTTGGTCCTATTATTTCTATTTTGTGATCTTCAACCTCAGCAGCTTCTTTATGTATAACAAGCTCCCAAGCTTCAGTTTTATTACCACCGAATTCAGCAAACATATCGCCTTTTCTTATTCTTTCACCTTCGAATGCAGCTGCAAATGCTACCGGTATTGGTATCTCAGTTATTTTTATTTTTATATTTCTAGCTTCTAATGAAGTAGCTACAAATTTATCATAATCTTTTTGAGTTAATAGGTTCATTGGAACTTCTAAAACAGTTTGATCAGTTATAACTGGGAATCCTAAAGCTATTGCTCCAGCTCCAGCAGATACAACTAATTCACTAAGTGGTCCGAATGCATTAACAAATGCTGGAACCCTCTTAGATGTATATTCTAATAATCCTGGAAGATCTCCCGGAGGTAAATTTCCGAATAT
>OLNJ01001523.1_pt1 | contig 11856 bp, 12 predicted proteins | sample 1672191 | NCBI WGS metagenome assembly OLNJ01 (sample SAMEA3136657, study PRJEB25190) | human gut metagenome | biome: human gut; feature: human-associated habitat; material: faeces | place: Austria | collected 2013 | reverse complement strand
TAAAATTGTATTAATTTTAATATAATTTAATTTACTTAATTAAATAGACATGTTAAAATATCAAAGTCGGTATTCTTTTAAGAAACTGAACTAAGCAAAATGTTATTTTTTTGCCGAATTATATCCATTATGGAGTAAGAACGGAGGAGTCAAAATGTTAAAAACAAGCGGGATGGGAAGATCTCAAACAAAGATAAGAAAGTTAGTTATTATCGCTATGCTTTCTTCTATTTCTATTTTTCTAGGAGTGTCTGGTCTTGGATTTATAAGATTGCCAGCATTCAGCCTAACTATTATGCATTTACCTGTAATTATTGGTGCAATTTTAGAAGGTCCAATAGTTGGAGCTTCTGTAGGTTTAATGTTTGGTTTATTTTCAATGTATCAAGCTCTTACAGCACCAAATGTCACATCATTTTTATTTCTAAATCCATTAATAGCTTTAGTACCAAGAATTTTAATCGGATTAGTAGCCTACTACGTTTATAAATTCTTAGTAAAAACTTTAAAAAAGCCTAAAATTTCTATTGGTATTTCTGCTATTTTAGCAACTTTTACCAACACTGTAGGAGTACTTGGATTAACTTATATTCTATATTTAGAAGAGTATGCAAAAGCAATTAACATTTCACCAAATGTGGTGGGAGCTACATTATTTGGAGTTGCTACTTCAAACGGTCTATTAGAGGCTATTGCTTCTGCATTAATCGCAGTACCTGTTGTAATGGGTGTGTTAAAAATTAAAAGACAATAAAAAGTTATATATGAAATATATATTTCTAATTTAATATAAAACTTAAATACAAAACAAAAAGTTCCTCTAGTTAATATTTTGTTAATCATAGAGGAACTTTTTATATAAATAAAACACCATATTAATTTGTACTATATATCCTATAAATGAATTATATAATAAACCTTATTTAAACTCCTTTTTAATCTCTTCTATAAACATTTTTGTTGCTGTTGAAAAAATTTGATTCTTTTTCCATACCAAAACTGAGCCTGTTTCTAATCTTGGATAAAAGCTTTTAAAACAAATATTACTTCTATCACTTACAAGACTTTCTAAACATATAGCATATCCAATATTCGATTCTACAATGGCTATGGCATTATTAATTAAATTGAATGTAGCTATAATGTTACCACTTTCGAAATCATTTCCAAACCAATTAGCCAATTCATTTTGAATAGATATTCTTTTAGAACATACAATTGATTTATTCTTTAAATCTCTTGGCGTAATGTATTCCTTACTAGAAAGAGGATCATCTTTTCTCATAGCAACTCCCCAATTATCTTTTTCCTTTAATCTTACAAACTCATACTTACCAATATCTACAGGTTCAGTTAATAATCCAATATCAATTAACCCTTTATCAATTTTCTCTTTAATATCATCAGCATTTCCACTATGCAAATCATATTTAACTTGAGGATATTCTTTATTAAAGCTTTTAATAATTCTTGCTAACTCCTTCATTCCACTTGTTTCACCAGCTCCAATAAATATTTCTCCTGAAAGAAAATTCTTCTGATTTAAGAACTCTTTTTCAGTCCTATTTGCTAAATCAACAATCTCTTCTGCTCTACTTCGTAATAACATCCCTGCTTCAGTTAACGTTATAGCCTTTTTACCACGCACGAATAATTGAACACCTAGCTCTTCCTCTAGTTGCATCAACTGCCTACTTAAAGTTGGTTGGGTTATATGTAAAATATTAGCAGCATTTGTTATACTATCTTCACTTGCAACAGTTAAAAAATATCTAAGAACTCTTAGTTCCATCATCGTAATCCCCTTTATATCTTTTCCATTTATCTAAATTAAACTTATATCATATTTCTTAATTATATAATAACTAAAATAATCTTCCATGTCTAATACTTATAATTAATGATTATATATGCCTAAAAAACATTTATGCTATGTATATTTATAAAAAAAGAACAAAGTCTAGCAAATTTATTGTTAGTCTTTGTCCTTTTTATTTTTATGATAAATTATATACCCCTAATCTTTCCATTTCCAATCTTCACCTTTTGCTCCAATTTCAAAATGGCACTTTACAATCCCTAAATCCAACTTAGTATAAAAACCCATACCAGCCTTTGCCGTTACTGTATTTCCCTCTAATGTAAAATGAAATTTTTGTTGGTTCATAGCAGTAGGAGCAAGCAATGCGGCCTCCATTCCTTTCTTAAACCACTCTGGCATTTCTCTATCTACTGTACAAAGCGATTCTATAGATTTATTTTTATGTGGTACTCCTTCACTTTCGCCATATCCTAAAGATATTACGCAACTAAGTTTTTCCCCTTTTTCTATATTATATTTAGCTTTCCCTTTGCTATAAGTCATAGCAACCCAACATGTAGAAAGTCCTAACTGAGTAGCTTTTAATACAATTTTTTCTCCCCAGTATCCACATTTCTCCTCAAAGTCTTTTCCTTTTTTCCCAACTATAGCTATATAGTTATTTACATTTTTGAATGAACCATAATGTGCCATAAAGCTATTAAATGCATTTGGTTCATTTAAGCATAGCTGAATATTCATCCCACTTTCTTTATTGCATTCATCAATATATAATTTAAGTTCCTTTGCTACATTAGTATCAATTTTTTCTGAAGTATAGCTACGTACTGAATGTCTTTTTTTCATTGCTTCAAAAATTTCCATAATATCAATCTCCTCAACTTTCTATTTAAATGTATTTATCCAAATCATTACTCATCAACCTGTCTTTTATCAATCGGTTCAAATTCTTTTACCACATCATAAATATGATTAACTAAAGATGATACTTTTTCCCATTGTCTTTTATTTGCATCCATATAATAATAATTTTTTGTTCCTTCTCTACGCATATTAATAATCCCTGATTCTTTTAATATTTTTAAATGATGTGATACTGCTGGTCTTGATAAATGTGTTTTCTTTGTGATTTCTCCTACACGAATACCATTGCAATCACTTTCTAAAAGAGCAATGATAATAGCTTGCCTTGTATCATCCCCGATAGCTAAAAGAACTTTTTTACACTCTTTAAATTCTCTTGTTATAATATTTAAGCTTTTTTGAAATTTACACTCTTTCATAAAACATCTCCTATAGCTCAATTATCTGCGGTTTTATATCTGGATCATGATTTGCTAAAACATTTATACAACCTTCTTTGTATGGCATATCTCTAACCCACTGAAGTGTCTTTATCATTTTATTTTTATCTGATTTTTAATTATGATAACTCTCTTCAATTCTTTATAATATTTTTCTATTAGTTCAATCTTTTAAACCATTGTATCACAATTATTGTTTTATAGTTCAATGGTAAAGAAAATCAAGACCATAGATTTGGTTGATTAAAGTTCTATAAATGTCTACTACTGTCAATATCATTTATGCCTATGCTCTTACTTATAAAACCCTATATAAGTTGTTTAATTTAAATATTATGTATATAATATAATCTACTTAATAAAAATATCATTAAAATATAGTTTAAGGAGATAAGTACAATGAATAATGGACAAGAAAGATTTTTTAACTTTATAATGGAAAGAGTATCATCAGAAAATCAAGAGAAAGCAAAAGAATTATTAAGTGAAAGCTTTGCTAAGCAGAATGATGGGTCTTTTAATAAAGAGTATATGATGAGCTTTATTCCAAGAATGTTAGAATTAATAAAACCAGAATTTATAGATGAAGTAAAAAATATAATGTCTAACCATAAAGCATAAATTATACTCATCCTAGTTATAAATATTAAATAAGTTATAGTTATGTCTTCACCTTATTTAAACATAAATATGCCTTCCATAGATATAATAATTCTATGGAAGGCATTTCTTTGTATTAGTGTACCTAAAATAACTATTTATTATTTTGCGCCATAACACCAACTAATTTATGAGGAATGTATGGCTCTTCTAAGTATTCTATTTCCTCTTCTGTTAATCTTATAGGAATAGCTTTTACTGCATCTTCAATATGAGAGATTTTTGTTGCTCCAACTACAGGTGCTGAAGTCTTTGATAGTAACCACCCTAAAGCTACTTGAATTCTTGTCATACCTCTTTTTTCAGCTATTTCAGCAACACGCTCAACGATAATTCTATCTTGATTAGCCGTTAAATCATATTTACTTTTAGCAAATGAATCTTCTTCTAAACGCTTTGTAGTTTCTGACCAATCTCTAACTAATCTACCTGAAGCTAGAGGACTATATGGAGTCATCGCTATATTCCCATCTTTACAGCAAGGAACCATTTCACGCTCTTCTTCTCTAAATAATAAATTATAATGATTTTGAATAGAAATAAATTTACTCCATCCATTTTTCTCCGCAATAGAATTTGCCTTTTCTAATTGCCATGCAAAACAGTTAGAGATACCAATATAACGTATTTTACCTTGTTCTATTTGCTCATTTAATGCTTCCATAGTTTCTTCTATAGGTGCAGTATAATCCCACATATGACAAATATATAAATCAATATAATCTGTTTCAAGATTACTTAGACTTTGATTTAACATGTTATTAATATGTTCTTTAACAGTAACATTACTATCTATTTCCTTTTGAGTTCTTGGAAGAAATTTTGTAGCTATTACAACATCTTCACGTTTAGTTAGCTTTTTTAAAGCTCGTCCAAGGTACTTTTCGCTTGTACCATTTTGATAAGCTATAGCAGTATCAAAGAAATTAATTCCTTCATCCAGAGCCTTTTTTATAATCTCTGTAGATTTTTCTTCATCTAATGTCCAAGAATGAATTCCCTTATTTGAATCTCCAAAACTCATACACCCAAGACAGATTCGTGACACATTTAAGTCCGAATTACCTAATTTAATATATTCCATAATATCCTCCCAAAGTTATATCTTCACTACTACTTTTTTCTTATCATTCAAAGTTATAGCTTACTTTTTCATATTAATTTTATTATTTATCGAAACAGATGTCTAATGCTTATAAGTTATCTATAACTATGCCTAAATTTAATTTTGTTTCAGGAATTCTTTGAATAACTTCTACAAAGGTAAATTTCCCATCTTCATATTCATATTTAAATATTGCACAGTTAGAAAAAGCATTTCTAGGTAAATTACTTGGATCATAGCAATGTTCTAAAAATCTAAGGCATGCACCTGCATGAGAAACTGCCAAAACAATCTTATGATCTTCTTTCTCCATAATTTCATGACAAGTCTTCACAACTCTTTCTCTACACATATCTCTTGATTCGCCACCATATTTAGTAAAAAAAGTTTCAAATGTCTCCCTATCAGGATTTAAATCTTCACTTTCTCCTTCAAAAGTTCCAAAGTTCATTTCTTTTAATCCTTTTAAACGTGTATATGGCATACTATTATCTGTTACAATTTCTAATGTATCTGAACATCTTTCTGCTGTTGAACAATATAGATGATCTAGTTCTATCTCCTTAAAATACTCACCAGCTGCCTTTGCTTGTTCAATTCCAAAGTCAGTTAATGGTGAATCACACCATCCTTGAATCTTTCTTCTTAAATTAAATAATGTTTGTCCATGTCTCATCATATAAAATACTTTTTTCATCTTTCCGTTTCCCCCTTTACGTTTATATTTTATTACTTGGAGTTAACTCTAAGTCAATGATTTTTTAGTTAATAAAAAAACACCTTATAGCCTTCACTATAAAGTGTTTTTAATAATTTATATATTAGAATCCAAATGGTATTCCGAATGCAAAGAATCCTAATAATAAGATTGTCCAACCTACTAAGAAGCTTACTGAGTAAGGCATCATTAATCTAATCATATCACCAATTGTATATTCTGGCTTGTACTTTCTCATGAATACTAAGATAATACCAGCATAAGACATTAATGGTGTTATTATATTAGTTGATGAGTCAGCAACTCTGTAAGCAGCAGCAACTACTTCTGGTGTCATGTTTGAGTTTACTTGGTATAACATTGGTAAGAATATTGGTCCAAGTAACATCCATTTTGAAGTTAATCCACCAACGAATAAGTTGATGATTGCTGTTATTATAATAAATCCAATTATTAAAAGTATTGGAGCATTTTGTAAGTTCATTGCCTTAAGTAGGTTACCACCTAAGTAAGTAATATAAGTTCCAAGTCCACTCTTTGTTAATAAAGCTAGGAAGTTATATGAGAAGAATGTTAAAACAAGTACTGATCCCATTGATCCCATTTGCTTAGACATACCTCTAACTACATCGTTAGCATTCTTAAATTTACCAACCTTCGCACCATAGAAAACACCTGGTAAGAAGAATAAGAATGTAATGATTAATATTATGTTATCCATAAATGGAGTTACTTTTGAACCATCTTCTGCAATAAATGTCTTTAAAGGTCCGAAGTATAATCCTACAACACATAATACAGCTATTAAGAAACCTAAACCTGCAAATTTAAGAGCTTTATTTTCTTCTTTTTTAACTGTAAAGTCATCTAAATTCATATCTTCTGGAATTATGTAGCTTTCTTTTTCAAGTCTTGGCTTAACTATTTTTATAGTAACGAAAGCACCAATAGCAGCAAGTAAGAATGTTGAAGCAACTACGAAGTAATAGTGCATTGTAGCTGGATTTAAAGCTTGTCCAGCAGCATTAACGAAAGGAACACCTTGTCCTTCTGCAAATATCTTAGCATTGTTACCAATGATTATATCAATTGGTGTAGCTGGTATTAAGTTAGCACTGAACCCAGCTGAAACCCCTGCGAATGCAGCAGCCATACCTATAAGTGGGTTTTTCTTTAACCCTGCATATAATAAACCTGCTAGTGGTATTAATATAACATAACCAGCATCTGTAGCTATACTACTCATGATTCCTAAGAAAACTAAAACTATAGGAAGCATTTTATCTGAAACTTTTAATCCTACTTTTTTAATTAATGTAGATAATAGTCCTGATTCTTCTGCAAGACCAACTCCTAGCATAACTACTAGTATTGTACCTAATACTCCTCCACCGTATGCTAACCAGTTGTTAAGTAAAGCATTTGAGAAAATCCATTGAACATTTTCAGGCTCTAACATGTTTAAAATTGTATTGGTAGTATAACTACCATCCCCAGCCATAGTTTCAAACGTTTTTCCACCTAATAAGAAAGATACAGCTAATACAACAACATAAAAAATTGCGAATATTATTACTGGATCCGGTATCTTTTTACCAATTTTTTCAATGAATGAAACTTTTTTCGGTTCTTCTGTCTTTAATATTTCTTCTTTTCTTTGTTCCATTTTTTATCCCCCTTGTTATTTTTTATAAAATTATTGCGAATATGTTATTATATTACTATATGATTAACAATTTATCAACACTTTTATTAAATTTTCTACAAATTTATTTATTTTTCTTGCAATATACTAATAAAATCAATATTGTAAACAATATAATTCAATTGATTTATCAAATTTCATTTTATGTTTTATTATATTTATACTCAATAGCACATAATAATAACAAATATTTATTCCTAAATATAATTACTTAACAAAATAACAAAAGTACCTATTATAACAATAGATACTTTCAAAATATTATTCTATTTTATTAATAATTTAATAATTAAATTAACACTTTATTATTAACAATTTTCTTAAAAAGCTTCTTCAAATTTAATTCATTAATGTAACAATAATATTATTAACATCAAAAACATTGTTAGTTTCAAAAACCTCTGCTAATGTTTCTATGTTTTCTTCTAGATGTTCAATATCTTTAGAATAAGTATGGGCTATATCTACTAGGTCTTCTTCTGAAAGTTTTCCACCCTCTTCAATCCATCTAATTAAATATAATTCTTTTATCATAATATAACTTACTATTGCAGTTTTTATTTTTGCTGATACATCATAATCAAAAACAGCTTTCATAAAATATCTAAACACAAAATACACCAATATATTTTCAAACTTAAATATTTTATCATTAAAATATTTATTAAACTCTCTATGCTTTCTTAAATAAATATCTTCATCTTCTTCACTTTGCCAGAAATATCTTAAAGCATTCTCTAATCCTAATGGATCATTTGGATTTATATGTTTTAAATCTTTAAACACTTTAAATATTTCATTTATATTATTATACTTAAGACTCTCTTTACCTTTATATAATTCTAAATCATTAACTATACTTTCTACAAATTTATTATCTGAATATTTTTCTATTACTTCCTTTATCCCTTGAATATTATTTAAATCTATTTTCTCTTGTATTTCACTTGTAAACTTAAGAGCTATTGATATTCTTTTATTTAAATCAATATCTCTATTTTGTAAAATCTTAAAAACTATATTTCTACTTTGCATAAGATTTATATATAGCATAGCATTGATATCATTATATCCTGTAACTTCTTCATCATTTTCTGTAAGAGTAAAAGTTACTTTTTTATCACTTCTTAAAATAATTCTGCAAGCCTCAGGACATGATAAAGATAAACATACTTCTCTTAAACTTCCAAACTCCTCCATAACTCTTGGATATTGTCTACAAGTATAACAAAGACTATCCTCTCCAAGATTAGTATATATATCACACATTTTATTTTCCGTTAGGAATGGACAATTATCACCTTTTAATACAAATATATTTTCGCTTACTTCAGTTACTATTTCACTTCTTAACCTTTCACCAAATTCACCTTCTACACTCATATAATGGTTATAGCTTTCTTCATCAATAACTATTCCCCATCCTGCGCAACAAGTGTCTTCACATTCTGACGCTATACATTTAAAATCATTAAAGTAATCTGGAACTCTTATTTTCATTTGTTTACCTCACATTATTTTAAAATTCATTTTCACTATCAATTATTTATGGTAGCACCATCTATTTATTTTATCAACATCTACTATAAAATCATTTATTAAATGTAATACACCAAATTAATTTAATTAAATAAAATAAATATTGTGATAGATTTTAAGGAGATATTTATGGCAATTGGAAAATTACAATTTCAATTATTTTTTGGTCAAGAAGCATATCCAGTAAAAAATGCAAAAATTTTAATTATTGATTCTATTTCTGGCATTCCAGTTTTCGAAGGTTTACTTTCAGTTGATGATAGTGGTAAAAGCGAAATAATAGATTTGTATACATTGGATAAAGAACTTTCAGTGAAGCCTAATCCAAATGTGATACCATATACAACTTATGATGCGTATATAGTAAGTGATACATTTAGAAATGTTTTAATAAAAAACATTGAGATTTTTGCTGATGTTACTTCAATTCAACCAGTATCAATGCTTCCAAAAGGCAAATCAATAAATGAATTTGATATAGTAGATATACCACCTCATGGTTTAGTAAAAGAAAATGAATTTCCTGATTCCGAGGAAAATTCTAATATTTCTTCTAAAGTTTCTGATACTAATAACGACTCTACTTCTTTTTTGCTAAAAAAACCTGTTATTCCTGCTAATATTACTGTACATTTAGGAACACCATCATCAAATGCTTCTAATGTAACTGTTCCATTTACTAGTTACATTAAAAATGTTGCTTCAAGCGAAATATATCCAACTTGGCCTGAAAATGCAATACGTTCAAATATATATGCTCAAATATCCTTTACACTAAATCGTATATATACTGAATGGTACAGGAGTCGAGGTTATAACTTTGATATTACTAATTCTACAGCTTATGATCATTATTTTGTTAATGGTCGAGATATCTTTGATAATATTAGCAAAATTGTAGATGATATTTTTGATGATTATATAAGTAGAACGGATTTTTTAGAACCTCTTCTTGCACAATATTGTAACGGTACTACTGTAACCTGTAATGGACTTTCACAATGGGGAACTGTTTCTTTAGCTAACTCTGGATATTATCCTTTTAAAATATTAACTTACTATTATGGTAATAATATTGAACTTAGAAATGCTCCTGTAGTAGATGCAGTTGATGGTTCTTATCCTGGAACAGCTTTAAAACTTGGAAGTAGTGGTAACTCTGTAAAGACTATACAAACACAATTAAATAGAATTGCAAAGAATTATCCTGCTATCCCTATATCACCTACTGATGGATATTTTAATGATACAACTGAGAAAGCAGTGAAGACATTCCAAAAAATTTTCAATTTGACACAAGACGGTATCGTAGGCAAAGGTACCTGGTATAAAATCTCTCAAATTTATGTAGGTGTAAAAAACCTTGCAGAATTAGATTCAGAAGGTGAAAAACTACCTATCGAACCTACTCCTCCATCTTATATACTGAAGATTGGTTCTAAAGGTGATGGAGTTAAAATTCTTCAATACTTCCTAAACTCTATTGGTTTATTTTACGATACTATCCCACCACTTAAAATTGATGGTATTTTTGGTAATGGTACAAAAAATGCTGTTGAAGCTTTTCAAAAAACATTTGGCTTAGATATTGATGGAATAGTAGGAAAAGCTACTTGGAGAAAGCTTTATGAAATTTACAAAACAGTCGAACCATATTTAATCCCTACTACTCCTACTCCTTATCCTGGATACGTAATTGGAGAAGGTGCTAGAGGAGAAAATGTTAAAACAATTCAAACTTGGATATCTACAATCTCCAAAACTTATCCCTCTATTCCTTCCGTAAGTGTAGACGGAATATTTGGACCTCTAACTACAGCTGCAGTTATAGCTTTTCAAAGTCAATTTTCACTTATTCCAGATGGATTAGTTGGTCCTCTTACTTGGGAAAAACTAGATTCAGTATATTCAAGTATAAACAAATAGCAATAGGTGATTATTCTTTTTAAACTAATAACTAAAAGTAAAATAATAAAATTAATAATTATATTTCTATTCAATTTATAGACTGTTATAAAATAAAAGTGGCTATTAATTAATAATAGCCACTTAATACATAGAATTTATTACATCAATATACATTACTTTTTTTACTTGTATAATAAAAAAAAGACCTATCAATTATAAAATTCATAGGTCTTTTTTGGAGGCGCCACCCAGATTTGAACTGGGGAATAAAGGTTTTGCAGACCTCTGCCTTACCACTTGGCTATAGCGCCATGTCGATTACACTAACATTATACTATATAAATCTAAATTTGTTAATAGTTTTTTTTATGTTTTTTATAATTATTAATCAACTTACTTAAGTTAACAGTTAATAGTATGGAGTTACTGAGTGAGAAACTGCATAGCAGTTTAATCCTCACCTCTTAACTTTTAATTCTTTATTTCTAACTATAATAATTCTTTTCTAAATTTCTTCATAATGAACTTTTGTAAAATCAATATCTTTTTCTTCATAAGATGGTCTATTTTCACCAGGATATCCTATAGAAATAATGCAACAAATCCCATATTTATTTGGTATATTTAAAAGTTTTCTTACATAATCTTCAGAACTTAAATTATTATCATAATTTCTTTCTCTAACTTGTGACCAACAAGATCCAAGTCCAAGACTATGAGCCTCTAATTGCATAAAAGTAGCTGCTATAGATGCATCCTCTATCCAAACATCTGATGTAATTTCTTTATTTGCCATAACGACTATAGCAAGTGGTGCATCTGCTAGCCAAAGGCTTCCTCCTGGCTTAGATGTAGACAACTTTTCTAACTTCTCTTTATCTTTTATAATTAGAAACTCCCACGGCTTTCTCCCTTTAGATGATGGTGATAAAAGACCAGCCTTAAGAATACTTTCAAGCTTTTCTTTTTCTATTTCTCTGTCTTCATATTTTCTTATACTTCTTCTTGTCTTTAATAACTCAATCATTAATTCACCTCATAAACAGATTAATACTAAATTCTTTTTATATTATTATACAATTATAGTTTTAAATT
>OLNJ01001517.1_pt1 | contig 11889 bp, 8 predicted proteins | sample 1672191 | NCBI WGS metagenome assembly OLNJ01 (sample SAMEA3136657, study PRJEB25190) | human gut metagenome | biome: human gut; feature: human-associated habitat; material: faeces | place: Austria | collected 2013 | reverse complement strand
TATTAAATGAAGCAATAGAAGGGTTAAATATAAATGAAGATGGTATTTATGTTGATTGTACTTTAGGTGGTGGAGGTCACAGTTGTGAGATTTTAAAGCGCCTTACAACTGGACATTTATATTGTTTTGATCAGGACTATACTGCAATTGAAGCAGCCAAAAAAAGACTTAGTGAAATTAGCGATAATTATACTATTATTTACTCTAATTTTGTAAATATTAAAGAAAAATTAGAGGAGCTAAATGTACATAAAGTCGATGGCATATTGTTCGATTTAGGGGTATCTTCACCACAATTTGATACAGGAAGTCGCGGTTTTAGCTATAACTATGATGCAAGATTAGATATGCGAATGGATATTAATAATCCATTAGATGCCTATTATATTGTTAACAATTGGTCATATGAACAGTTAGTTGAAATTTTATTTAAATATGCTGATGAAAAATTTGCTAAAAGAATAGCTCGGAAAATTGAACAAGCTAGAAGTAATAAACCAATTGAAACAACTTTTGAGCTTGTGGAGATTATTAAAGAAGCTATACCAGCTGCGGCTCGTAGAAAAGGTGGACATCCAGCAAAAAGAACTTTCAAGCACTTAGAATAGCTGTTAATGATGAGTTGAATGTATTTGATCGTGCCTTAAAAGATGCATTAGATTTATTGAATAGTAAGGGGAGAATTTCTGTAATTACATTTCATAGTTTGGAGGATAAAATTTGTAAATATACTTTTAATGATGTTACTAAGTTAAAAGATGTTCCTCCAGGATTGCCTGTAATTCCAGAACATTTATTGCCAAAATATAAATTAATAAACAAAAAGGCGATTGTTGCTTCAGATGAAGAGTTAGAAATGAATCATCGAGCCCATTCGGCAAAATTAAGAATTATTGAGAGGGTGTAAAATAGTATGAAACATAGAGCTAAGAAGACAAAATTTGAATCTTTTTCACAAAGATTTTTAATTATTTCAATGGTTATTTTCGCATTTGGGATTACATATGTAAGATCATTAGAATCATCTTATAATAAAGTTCTTCAAAAAACAGAAAGTGAAATTAAAGAAATTCAAGATGAAATTGATTATTTAGAATTAAAAAAACAAGAAATGGCATCATTTTCACGTCTTAGTAATGTAGCTAGCGAAAAAGGGTATATATATAATAATGAATCTGTAGCTTCCTCTACTGCAGAAAATCCTCAACAATAATGAATCAGTTTAAGGGTGCAAAGATAGCTTATGTTGTCTTTGCATTAGTTATTTTTTCTTTAGTTGTAAATATTGTATATCTAGGGATCACAGGAAAACATTTGATTAGTGGCTCAGATATAAAAACTTATGCAAAAAATAGAGGAAAAAGTGAAAGTATTGAATATGCAACTAGAGGATCAATCTATACTAGTGATAACGAGGTTATTGCAAAAAGTGTTAGAAACTTTAAATTAAGTGCAGTCGTTTCTAAAAAAAGAGAAGGTAAAAATGCATATGTAAAAGATATTAAAAAAACTGCTCAAGAAGTTGCTCCAATTATTGGTATGGATCCAAATGAAATGGAACAGAAAATGCAAGAAGCAGTTGATGCAGGTAAATATCAAATTGAATTTGGAACATATGGTAATAATTTAACAATGGGTCAAAAAACAGAAATTGAAAAAAAAGATTTACCTGGTTTAGTTTTTGAAGAAGTTAATACTCGCAATTATCCTTTAGGTGATTTTAGTAGTTATATTGTTGGATATGCTAAAAATACAATTGATGAAGATGGTGTAAAAAAATTAGTTGGTGAAATGGGAATTGAGCGTAATTATGATGAAGTTCTTGCAGGTAAGAATGGTTATCGAGTTTATGAAAAAACAGCAGATGGTTATGTTAGAACTAATGGTATTTTAAAGAAAAAAGATGCTGTTAATGGAAAAGATATATATTTAACATTAAATAGTTCTTTGCAACGAGATTTAGATTATTTATTAGCTAAAGAAGCGGGTGAAGCTGGAGTAAGTAATGCTTCGTGTGTTGTAATGGAAGCAAAAACGGGAAAAATTTTAGCTTTATCTACTTATCCATCATTTGATCCTAATAAAAAAGATATTAAAGGATATAATAATTTCTTTTTTGATTCAGCATATGAATGTGGCTCAGTATTTAAATCATTTGTTTATGCAAGTTCAATTGAAAGTGGATTGTATAATGGAAGTGCACTTTATCAATCTGGTAAATATGATTATGGTGCTAGTAGACCAATTAGAGATCATAATAATGGTGTTGGTTGGGGTGCTATTAGCTATGATGAAGGATTTTATCGTTCAAGTAATGTGGCGATTTGTAACTTATTAGAAAGTGGATATACAAATAAAGAAGATGTACTACAAACTTATGAAGATCTTGGTTTTTTTAAATCAGATGAAGTAGATGGTTTTACAACAGCTAAAGGTACAGCGGTTTATGAAAATGATAAAAGTAGAGCGGCATATTTGACTACTGGATTTGGTCAAGGGTCAACTGTAACAATGTATCAATTAATTAGAGCATATAGTGCTTTTGCAAATGATGGTAAGATGGTAGAACCATATATTGTTGATCGTATTGTTGATAATGAAAATAATGAAGTTGCCTATAGTGCTAAAACTGAATATTCAAAACAAATATTTTCTTCTTCAACAGTATCGAAAATTAGAGATTTATTAAAAGGCGTTGTTAGTGATGAAACTGGTACTGCAAAAAAATTTGCTCTTGAAAATGGTGTACAGATTATTGGTAAAACAGGAACTGGACAAATGGTAGATGAAAATGGTACTTATTCAAGTAATAATTATACTAAATCATTTGCAGGTATGGCTCCTTATGATGACCCACAAATTATTACTTTAGTTGTTTTCCAAGGTGAAGATAATAGTACAACTGATCATCAAGCTAATATTATCAAGAATATTGTGCCCTCAGCATTATCAGTTGTTTCTTCATATAATAGTAATGATGATGTAACTGAAATAAAAAATTATAAGTTAGATTCTTTTGCCAATCAAAGTGTTAATTTCGTTAAATCAAAATTACAAGCTAAAAATATTGACGTACAAGTTATTGGTAATGGCTCAACTGTTATTGAACAATTCCCAAAAGCAAAGTCTAAAGTAACAAAAAGTGATCGTGTTTTTATAAAAACCGAATCTAATGATATTACTTTACCTGATTTTAGTGGGTGGTCAAGTAAAGATGTTTCAATTTTTGGCTCCTTGGCGGGAATAACGATAAATACTGAAGGAAGTGGTGGTTTTGTCATTGGACAAAATATACCACCAGGAACACTAGTACATAGTGGTGATTCATTAACTATTACATTAGGGTGAGGTCTATTGACCCCACTTTTTTCATATGCTTTTATTGGTGGTAAGATGATATATGAAATAACAAAAAGAAAAGTAAAGTGGATTAAAATTGTTATTGTATTACTTGTAGTTGCTATAATTACGAAAATATGTTATATCCAAATAATTGATCGTGTTAATATATACAATAAAGCAACAGATTTATGGCAACGTAGTTTTCCAGTAGAAGCTAATCGCGGAGTTATTATAGATAATCAAGGTGATGTTTTAGCTACTAATTTAACTACTTCATCATTAGTAGTTGTTCCTAGCCAAATTAAAGACCTTGAGACAACATCAAATAAATTAGCTGAAATTTTAGATGTTGATGTAAATGTAATGAAAGAAAAATTAAGCAAAAAAGTTTCCATTCAACGAATTCAACCGGAAGGAAGACAGTTAGAAGATGAAGTTGCAAGTAAGATTTCTAGCTTAAAATTACCTGGGGTGTATTTAATAAAGGATACTAAAAGATATTATCCTAAAGGTAGTTATTTAGGACAAACATTAGGGTTTGTAGGAATTGATAATCAGGGGTTATTGGGTTTAGAATTAAAATATGATAATTATTTAAGTGGTAGTAATGGTAGTATTGATTATTTTATGGATGCTAAGAGTAATCCGTTAACTTTATATCCTAGTGTATACAGTGCACCAACTTCTGGATTAGATTTACAGCTAACAATTGATGGTGAAATTCAAGATATTGTAGAACGTGAATTAAATAATGCTTATGATACGTATAATCCAGATGGAATCTGGGCATTAGCTATGGATCCTAATACGGGTAAAATTCTTGCTATGAGCAGTAAGCCGGATTTTAATCCTAATGATTATAAAAGCGCAGATAAAGATGTGTATAATCATAACATCCCAATTTGGAAAACTTATGAACCTGGATCTACATTTAAAATAATTACTTTTTCATCAGCTTTAAATGAAAATTTATTTGATATGGATAAAGATACTTATTTTGATAAAGGATATGAAATTGTTAATGGTGCAAGAATTAAATCATGGAAAAAAGGTGGGCATGGACTTCAAACATTTAGAGAAGTATTACAAAATTCCTCGAATCCAGGTTTTGTGGAAATTGGTCGTCGTCTTGGTAAAGATAAGTTATATGAATATGTTAAGAAATTTGGTTTAACTGAAAAAACTGGAATTGATTTGCCAGGTGAATCAAAAGGAATTATGTTTGATTATGATTCGTTTAATGAATTAGAACAAGCGACAGTTTCTTTTGGACAAGGAATTTCAGTTACACCAATTCAATTAGTTAGAGCGATTTGTGCCTGCGTTAATGGGGGAAAATTATATCAACCTTATATTGGTGATAAAATTATTAATAGTACAACAAAAGATGTAGTTTATGAAAAAAAACCAGAGCTTTTAAGAAGAGTTATAAGTGAAGAAACATCTAAAAAAGTTCGTGATGCATTAGAAACAGTTGTAACTGATGGTGGGGGTAAAAATGCATATATTGATGGTTATCGAATTGGTGGAAAAACAGGAACTGCTCAAAAGGCAGTAAATGGAAGCTATGTAGATGGAGGTTATATTTTATCGTTTGTAGGTGTGGCACCGATAAATGATCCTAAAATTGTATTATATGTGGCAATGGATAATCCTAAAAATTGTGTTCAATATGGTGGTACAACTGTAGCGCCAATTGCAAGGAAAATGCTTATGGATATTTTACCAAGTATGGGAATTGAAAAAGTAACATCAATGCGTAGAAAAACATATGGACCTACAGATGTTAAATCAGTTAAAGTAGAGAATTATATAGGTAAAAGTAAAAAAGAAATTAGTAATCCAGAGTTGAAATTTAAATATGTTGGTGATGGTGATGAAGTGATTGATCAACTTCCAAGAGTTGGTGAGTATGTTGAAGCAGGTTCTACAATTGTAATAATGTTAGGATAGTTGCTTGTTGTTTGACATTTTTAATGGTTTATAATATGATAATTGCGAATTAAAAATGAAGAATTATAGTTGATGATTTATTGTTTTTAATACGTAATTTGGCCAAGGAGATTGTAGGATGAAAAAAAATTTAGAAATTAAAAAATTAGGAATTAATGGTGAGGGAATTGGATATATCGATCGTAAGATTGTTTTTGTGCCAGGAGCTTTACCTCAAGAAGAAGTTGTAGTTGATTTGATAAGACAAACACGTTCTTATTATGAAGGTAAGTTAGTTAAGGTCATTAAACCTTCTAAAAATCGAGTTGTTCCTCGTTGTAAGGCATATAATGATTGTCAAGGGTGTACTTTGTTGCATTTAAATTATTATAAACAACTTACCGAAAAGAAAGAAGCGATACGTGAAGCTATTAGAAAATATACTAATTATAATTTGGAGGAAACAGTATTTAAAGATGTAATTGCTTCACCAAAGCAAGAAGGGTTTATTACAAGCGTTAATCTTCCAATTGTTGAATTTAAAGGAAAGATCACTTTTGGTATATATCAACGTAATAGTAAATATTTAACGTTAATGACAAAATGCTTTAAACAACATCCATTAATAAATGAAACATTAGTTGCTTTAGAAGGTATCTTAACGCGTAATCATTGTAAAATCTATAATGATAAATTTAAAACTGGTTTACGATTTATTAAAATAAAATTAGTAGATAAAAAACTACAGTTAGTTTTTATTACTGGACGTGATGGACTAAATGATGAGGTAGTAAAAGAAATTAGTAAATTGACAAGTATAGCTAGTATTTATATGTCTGTCAACACTTCTAAACATCAAGAATTCGATGATGCTGGATATACAAAACTATATGGATTGAGTCGTTTAGAGATGGTTGATAATGATAAAAAGTATTTAGTATCGATAAAATCAAAACTACCTGAAAACATTTTTGCATATAATAAACAAATTAGTTGTATGAAAACTATGTTAGAAGATAGTAATAAGATTATTTCTTTAAATTGTGGAATTGGTCTTTTAGAAATGGAATTAGATCAGGAAGTTATTGCTATTGATGAAAAGAAGTATCATATTGAAGATGCTAAAATCAATAATAAAAGAAAAGAAAATGTTACTTTTGTAGCTGGAAGTATCGACAATAAAATAGTAGTATATGCAAAGAAAAAAATATATGATACATTAGTTATTCAAAATGAACGTTTTGGATTAAGTGATACTGTTAAAAATAGTATTAAAATTGCTAAAATCAAAACAATTGTTTATAGTTGTCAATCATATTCTACTTTGGCTAAAGATTTAGCTGATTTAGAAAATAGTTATCGTTTAGAAAGGATTGTTGCTATAGATTCTTCGTGCCATAATTCGTATTTGACAACTATTGTTAAATTAGTTAGAAAGTAGAAATATTGAAAAATGATGTAAAGGAGAACAAGATGAAAATTGAATTTCAGCCTCAAGGGGTATGTGCTAGACAAATTATTATAGATATTGAAAATGATATTGTTAATGATGTTAAATTTATTGGTGGTTGTTCAGGAAATACGCAAGGTGTTGGGGCATTGGCTAAAGGAATGAAAGTTAGCGAAGTGATTGAACGCTTAAAAGGAATACGCTGTGGAGCTAAATCTACAAGTTGTCCTGATCAATTTGCTAAGGCGTTAATGAAGCATACTATGTAGTGGAATAATCATTTGATTATCCACTTCTTTTCATTTTATTAATTTGTTTTTCATATAATTATTTAGGTGATTATATGTTAATTCGAATAAAGAAATTACAATTTGTTTGTGGTATACTTTTGATGTTGCAGGTGTTTTGTTCGATGTGGTGGATACCTTTTCATTTAATAGCAGCATTGTTATCAATTGTTATAATTGGATGGCAAAAAAAGTTTTGTGTGTTACAAGTACAATATCATTACTATGTATTAGCTTTATATTGTTTTAGAGTGTGGCTTTTAGGGGTTGACTCATTTGTTTTTTTAGAAACAATTTATATGTGTCTTTGTTTATATTTCTCGATTATGATTATTTTATTTTCATTTCGAGCAATTCTATAAATATCATTTTTAAATGAGATATTTAATGGTATAATGTATGTTGAAAGGATGTGGAGATGATGCTAGGACATTTACAAGTATATAGTGCGTATAGTTTTCAAAATAGTACTATTTTAATCGAAGACCTGTGTAAAAAAGCTAGTGATCTCCACTATGAGGCACTAGCTTTAACTGATAAGGATAATATGTTTGGGGCAATGGAATTTACAAAATGTTGTGCTAAATATGGAATTAAGCCAATATATGGTTTAGAAGCAAGTGTTGAAATTGATCATGAAATATATCCGTTGATTTTACTTGCTAAAGATACATCTGGTTATTTTAGTTTAGTTAAAATTACCAGTGATATTTCTTTAAGTGATAATAAAGCAATTAAATTTGATGATTTAGTGAAACATCAAGAACATTTATTTGTTTTATCAGGATGTAAAGAAGGAATTATTGAACGATTGATTTTAAAAGAGCTTGATAGTGAAGCACTTAAATATTTGAAGTTATTTAAAAATAGTTTTGATAATTTTTATGTTTGTTTACAAAATCATAATCTAGCAATGCAGCATAAAGTTAATGAACGTTTAGTTGCTTTAACTCTATTAGAAAATATCCCAATTTGTGTATCAAATGAAGTTAGGTATTTAGAAAGTAAAGAAGCATATACATTAGAATTGTTGCAAGCTTTTAGTAAAGGACAAACACTAGATATTAATCATGAACCAGTAACGGATCAATTATATTTAAAATCTAGTTATGAAATGGAAAGTATTTTTGATAAAAAATATATTGAAAATACTGATTATATTATAAACTTATGTAACGCCTCAATTCCTCTTCATCACATGCATTTACCTAAGTATCCAGTGCCTAAAAATGGTAATGCCAGCGATTATTTAAAACAACTTTGTAGTGTAGGATTAAAAAAACGTTTTAAAAATCAAAAAATAAATCCTGCATATTTACGAAGATTAAAGAAAGAATTAGATGTTATTACAAAAATGGGATTCGATGATTATTTTTTAATAGTTTTTGATTATGTAAGGTATGCTAAAATTAATAAAATATTGGTTGGACCAGGTAGAGGTTCGGCTGCTGGTAGTTTAGTTGCTTATGTACTTGGAATTACAAATATCGATCCTTTAAAATATAATTTAGTTTTTGAACGCTTTTTAAATGAAGAACGTGTTAGTATGCCAGATATTGATATTGATTTCCAAGATGATCGACGTGATGAAATTGTTGAATATGTTACTAATAAATATGGTCAAGAACATGTAGGTCAAATTGTTACTTTTTCAACTTATGGTCCTAAAGTAGCAATTAAAGATCTTGGTAAAGTTTTAGGAATCACTTTACCACGTTTAGAACTATTGGCTAAAAATATCCCAACAGGACCTAAAAATCGTAAAAGTGCAAAAGAAGTATATGAAACATCATATAATTTTCAATCAATGGTTAATCGCGATTTAGCATTAAGACGAATTATGCCATCTGTTTTTATTGTTGAAAAATTACCAAGAAATATTTCAACACATGCAGCTGGAGTTGTTTTGTCTAATGATCGACTTAATCAAGTTGTTCCATTGACTAGAGGTCCTAATAATGGAATTGTTACCCAATATTCAAAAGATTATATTGAAGATGTGGGATTGTTAAAGATGGATTTTTTAGGATTAAAAAATTTAACGATCATTGATTATATTTTAAAAGATATTGAAAAAAATGATGGAAGAAAAATAAATATTAATGAAATTGAGCTAAATGATAAAAAAACATTTCAATTAATAAGTAGAGGAGATACTTTTGGTATTTTTCAATTAGAATCACCAGGAATGAAAAATTTATTAATTAAAATGCAATGTAATTGTTTAGATGATCTTATTGCAGCTATTGCTTTATTTAGACCAGGTCCAATGGCTAATATTCCTGCCTATATTGCAAGAAAAAAAGGGGAAGAACCAGTAACTTATCCATTAGATTGTTTAAAACCTATTTTATCATCAACATATGGAATAATTATCTATCAAGAGCAAATAATGCAAGTTGCTCAAAGAGTTGCTGGTTTTTCACTTGCAAAAGCCGATATTTTAAGAAAAGCTATGTCAGATAAGATAGTTAGTTTAATGGCATCAATGAAAACCGAATTTATTAGTGGTGGAATAGCTAATGGTTTTAGTGAGAGTGAAGCAGTAGGAATATTTGAATTAATTGAAAAATTTGCAAATTATGGCTTTAATAAAGCTCATTCAGTTGCTTATGGCTATGTTGCTTATTGGTTAGCTTATTTAAAAGCCAATTACCCATTAGAGTTTTTTAGTGCTTTGTTGTCAAATGAACAGAGTAGTGATTCAAATAAGATTAATTGTATTCAAGAAGGTAAAAAGTATGGTGTTAAAATATTACCACCATCAATAAATTATTCAACCGATCGTTTTAAAGTAGAAGATGGCAATATTCGCTATTCACTTTTAGCAATCAAAAATGTTGGATATGCTGGTTATCAAGCAATTATTCAAGAAAGAGAAAAAGGGTTGTTTAAAGATGTATTTGACTTTATTTCTAGAATGGAGTCTAGTAAACTTAATAGTAAAATGATTGATAGTTTAATAATGGCAGGAGCTTTTGATGAATTTGAACTTAATCGAAGCACTATTAAATATAATTTAAGCCATATTATGGAATATGCTCAGTTAAAGAATATGATCGGAATTGATGAACCACCAATTTTAACAATAGTCAAAGATAATCGTATGAAGGTTTTGGAAGAGGAAAAGTTGGTTTTAGGTGTTTATTTATCAATGCATCCAATTGCTTTAATTAAGCAAAATTTAAACCTCAAAATTATAAGTGTAAGTGAATTGCATAATAACATTGATAAATATGTTACAATAGTAATGGCAATATCAAGAGTAAAAGCAATTGTTGATAAAAAAGGTCAAGAAATGTGTTTTGTTGATGGATACGATGAAACTGGTGAAATTGATGGAGTTGTATTTGCCAATAATTATCAAACATTGAAAAACGTGTTAGTGCGTGGTGATATTTGTTTAATAGAAGGACAAGTGAAATTTCGTGATAAATTATCGTTGGTGATTTATCAAGCTAAAAAAGTACGTTAAGGGTGGATAAAATGAAAGAATTAGTATTAATAGATGGAAATTCATTGTTGTATCGTGCATATTATGCAACAGCAGCGATGGGAAATTTGATGGTTAATAAAGACGGTATACCGACAAATGCAGTTTATGGATTTGCTAATATGTTAGAAAATATTTTAAAGGGCAATCCTGAATACATCGTTGTAGCTTTTGATTACGGTAAAAAAACTTTTAGAAATGATTTATTTGAAGTATATAAGGGAACACGTAGTGCTACCCCTGATGAATTGGTTTGTCAATTTTCAATGATTAGAGAATATTTAACAGCACATGGGATTCACTATCAAGAAATTGAGGGGTATGAAGGTGATGATGTTATTGGAACGATTGCTAGCATTGCAAGTAAAAAAAGATTTAAAGTTAGTATCGTTACTAGTGATAAAGACATGTTACAATTAGTTGATGATAATGTTAGTGTCTATTTAACAAAAAAAGGTGTTGCTGAGCTAGAGAAAATAACACCAGAAAAGTTTAAAGAAATGTATGGATTAATTCCTGATCAAATGAGAGATTTAAAAGGATTAATGGGTGATAAGGCTGATAATATTCCTGGAATTCCTGGAGTTGGTGAAAAAACAGCTTTAAAATTATTAAAGCAATATCATACTATTGAAAATTTAAATGATCATTTAGATGAATTAAAAGGAAAAATGGGTGAAAAGATTCGTGATAATATTGATCAAGGATTACTTTCAAAAAAAATTGCTACAATAATTAAAGATGTTCCAATGGAACTTGATTTAGATGATTTTTATTATCAAGGATTTGATTACAATGAACTTGCTGAGTTTTATCGCCGTTATAATATGAATTCATTATTAAAAAGAATGTCTTTAGCTAATGAAGATAATAAAGAAGAAACAGTTATAGATGTTAAAATAGTTGATTGTTTGCCAATTATCAAACGAGACAGTTCAATTGTTGTAGGTGTTTTTGATAGTAACTATCATCGTTCATTAATTGTTGGCTTTGCAATTTATAATAATAGTGAAGCTTATTATATTGATATTGAAAATGCGATAAAATGTCAAAATTTCCAAAATTTTATCAATGATGAATCAATAGAAAAATATGGATATGATATTAAAAAATGTATTAATGCAGCTAAATGGCATGGTTTAGAAATAAAGAACTATGTTTTTGATTTACAATTAGCATCTTATATATTAAATCCTAGTTTAAAAGATGAAATTCGCAGTGTATGTGAATATTATGATTATTATGATGTTTTATATGATGAAGAAGTTTATGGTAAAGGTGCAAAGAAAAAAATTCCAGAAACAACAGCAATTGCTGATCATTTAATTAAACAGGCAAAAGCTATATATGTTTTAAAAGATAAAGCGATTGAAAAATTAAAACAA